>Ga0126342_10001819_pt1 | contig 31479 bp, 24 predicted proteins | sample Cyp1metagenome_FD_92528 | JGI IMG/M metagenome (GOLD analysis project Ga0126342, IMG submission 92528) | Coral microbial communities from Lord Howe Island, Old Settlement Bay, Australia - Cyphastrea 1 metagenome | ecosystem: Host-associated > Invertebrates > Cnidaria > Coral ...
CCCAACCCCAACCCCATGCGTGACGTAGCATCAACTTCATGACGCAAGTGCAAACGAACGCTGACATGCCCCACCCCACCCCACCCAACCCCCACCCCAAGAGGCTTAAGATGACATGCAACAAAAATGTCGAATTTGTGGGCCGGTAAAAGATCCGACTGCAAAAACATCTTCATTGCGGACTCTCCACGTTCCAGGTTGATGCGAGCAGTAGATCTAAAGCTGCGGATGAAGTGTCTTTGGACACTCCCGATGCTTGGTTCAACAAACGGCAATGCCACAATAAATGTTCACCGGGATGCATGGTAAGCTGATTTTCTCATAGTTTGGCACGGGAACTTTTTTTTAAATATTTGTTTTAATCACACTATGTCAGAGTACAACCTATTGCACGGTAGAACTGTTTTGTTTCATGGATACGGCATTTTGCATATTCTGAAGTTTCGACGCAGCAACGAGAAATCGTAGCGATCTCATCTTGGGACGGAACCAAAAAGGATTATAATACTGGGCATTACCCTCTGGTTATTTAGCATGCAAATGGAAACCATGGCCCATTTATCGATGATTTTTGATGATTTATGATGATGTAACATTTTTTTAATGATTTATGATGTTTTTTTGATGATTTATGATGATGTACCATATTTTTTTTTAAATGATTTATGATGATTTTTTGATGATTTATGATGATGTACCATGATGTTCCCATTTTTTTAATTGAGTTTTTCCATAGCGAACTGTTAGTTTTCCAGAGGGCACTCCATTTTCTCATTGTCCCGGAATTGGTTTGCGGAAACATCTGCAGGACCCCCGTTCTATGCCTGAAATGAAATGAACAATGAAATGTGCAGATTATGAATCTATCCATTTTTCCAGGATGGTAAAATGAGATACGCATGGTTTATCATTGGGTTTACCACATCACATGAGTCACATCAGAGTATATGAAGTACCCAGATGAAGCAACCGCTCAATCACTTGTGGTTCGGGCTTGATATTCTACAGGCCAACTTTGCAAGACTTTCAGCACAGCAACGTGTGACATTTCACTACATACAAAATATATTGATTTGGGAACTACAAGTACCACTCTTTCCGACTTACATGGGGATGGGGATGGGTCAATAAATGGGAACATAGATCCATTTAAGACCTTTTCTGAATCTCACCAGGCTAAGTATCAGGGTCTTCGATCCATGTAAGCCACTTGTAGGATTTTGATGGAATTCTCCATGATCCTGGGATTTATTTCATGTTTCTCATGTTCCGGCTCGCTGTGTTGGATTCCCAATGGGCAAATATAAATAATTATTAAATATGATTAATTAACATTAATTATGGTTGTAGTATATTATATAAATTATATATACTCTTCGCATGCCCATTATATCTCCGTCTATGGTTGTTTTTTTTTCCCACAAACCATCCAGTCTTGGGGTACATGAAACCAATCTTTGACATGTGAGGATGCACAGCATCGCGAGACTCGGCAATTCGCATGGAAACCCGCGCAGCAGCTTCAAGCATCTGGGCAGGCAAGAGCCAAGACTTCCATTCAATGAACAAGGATGGCAATGGAGACTCCCCGTTCTCAATAGAAATAACGACTGTTATTAGATGGGATTAATTGTATAAACACTGGATGTTCCATTGTCGACTTGGATCTCAAAATTTGGAATTTAGATTCAATGGTTAAGCAGGGCGCAAAATAGATGTGAGTCAGTCAGCGCAACCAACGAAGCTGGGTGGACTGCCAGAAAGTTGTGTTATGGTCAGCAAGAATTGCATCTGGGATTTTAGGGGCACATCATATCTTTGGTTTCTTTGGAGTGGCCCAACTCCAAGCATAAACCCTCAAAGTCATTCCACCGGATCATTCATGTTCCCCACGGACCATTCGGAAGCGGAAGGCCCACTGTAGCCCTCTTGCCGGAGTCATTCAGAAAAGATGGGGAACAAAATTACAGAGCTGGGACTTTACCGTTTTTGGGTATAAGTCATGCAAACTAAAACCCTGATATCTGGATATATCTGGCAGTTCAAAATCTGACAGGGCTGGACATTCACTCTCTAAAATGGTTTCATAGGTCCTGTAGGTGTTGACCCATCCCTATGTCATGCATCCGTTTTGATTGGCAGGAGTCCCCCTTTGAAACTGGCGATCTCAGCTATATTTCGATCCACATATTATGCATAAATTCCATGTATCGGCACATATTCGACATATGTTGCAGCCCAAGAAAATGAAGTGTTCACCGGTGGAAATTGATATCAAACCAACATTTGCTTGTTTATCATCACGTTCCCTCTGTGCAGATACCCAAAATAGTATTGTTGGTTATACATCCCATTACATCGCCAATAGAAAACCATATTAAAAACATCAAATTGTTAGTTTGACATAGTTTAACCCTGTTTTTTCTGGTTAAATCCCAATTTCTGTCGGTCAAATCATTTTTTTGTGCCTTTCATCCCCATCTGCCAGCTTCCAGCAGCTCAGGCCGCAGGCGCCCCGCAGCCAGCTGTGAAGTACCTGCCCCGGTCGGTCCCTGCAGTGCCGGCGCCCGGCGGCCCCGGGGGCACCGGGGGCCGGGGGGGCGCCGGGCCCCAGGTCGCTCCAAAGGCGGGTCTGGAAATCACCAATGGAGCCATGATTTTGCATGGTGATCTATCGAAGTTTGGAAAGACCAAGGCCTCACAAGAAAAACATGGCATTTCAGTTTCGGGTTTCCAAAGATGGGTTTCCCACGGTTTTTGTTCAAACATGTTTGGACCAATCTGGGAAAAAGGCATGTATTGGCTGGTAAAGTTGGCTTTGTCTTGCAAGACTTGGATTGCTGTAGGAGGCAATAGGGGGCATCTTCAGATTTTTTAGGGGCTCACGGTACCAAGCAGCTTGTGTTCCATTCCCTAGGCCCTAGTTGGTGGTTATTGTTTGTTCATTATTTTGCATCATTTTGCAATCCTATCTCATTCATATTTTTCAGATCTTCCAGGGGCTTGAAACCACCAATCAGTCCCTGTTTGGTTGTAAAGCCCCTATTTGTTGGTGAAATCCGCTGCAAGGCAGAGACGGCAGAGTCGCTTACGAGGACATCCTTTGGGGGTGAAAAAAATGAATGGGGCTGAGAAGATATCATTAATTTGCTGAGCCAATAATTTCTTATTTTCCAGCGGGAAATCACTACTTTGGGAATCCATTGTATTTTTTTGGGGGGGTCCTTAGGTCCAAGAGAATGGAGAATGGGAATGAAGCTGAACAGGTGAAGATCACAGTCATCACTTGGTGTTCCACACTGGTCTCCCTTCAGCCTGTGTGGATTTGGCTACGATTAGTTCAGGGACAATATAAATATCATATACAGGTTCCTAACTATCTATCTATCTATCTAATCTAATCTAATCTAATCTAATCCAAACCTAAATCTAAATCTAAACCTAAATCTATATCTAATCTAATCTAATCTAATCTAATCTAATCTAATCAGATCTAATCTAATCTATCTATCTATACGTATTCACACAACCAAACTTCTTCGTTATACAAAAGCCAACTATAGTATAGATAAATATAGGTACCCCTGAATTCCCTTCGGTTATCAAACATTGCAATCGAAAATCCAACAATTATCTATAAATGTGATTACAGGAGGGTATCCATTCCCTATTAAACCCCTAGGCCCTATATATGTTTGCAAACTGGAGTATCTCTATAGTTATCCCATGAATTATCCCATTAAACCTCATTAAATCCCCATTTATATCATTTATATCTCAATAAATCTTCATCTATCATTGAACTCCCATTAAATCCCCATTTAAATCCCATAAATAAATCCCATTTAGATCATTTTTCAATCCAACCAAAGCTCCCCTAGCTTATCCTCGCCACTTTATCTGTCAGGATGCCGGCCCAGCTCCCAAGTTCTATCACTAGCAGCTTCGATCTCGAGGGTCGCCTGGGTACCGGCGCGGTGGCACAGGTTCTGCGCCTGCGGCAACGGAAGACGGGGATGAAGGCGGGTTTTGTCGGGGGGGGGTCGGGCGCCAGGATGAAGACTGCTTCCGGTGATCTTTTTTGGGGATTCAATACACTACCCATGAAAAATTCTTTGGTTTATATGTATAGTTATTGAATGGTTTGATGATGTTCAACGGAAATTGTTATCATCCAAAATTCCTGCAATATAGGTGTAGCCAACCTCCTCTACCCCGTGCTGCCAGTTGGCCCTGAAAGTTATTGAGAAGCACCCGCTGAAAATTCGAGGGATGCTACCTCAGGCTGGGCTGTTGGGAGGGCCAAGGATCCGGGGGTAAAAATCCTCATGAACTGAAGTTTTCAAGAGCGCAGTTGTCGCTGAGCCAACAAGAAAAAATACATGCACATATAAGTTGTATATGAGCAATCAAAAACAGAGGTGGCATGGCAATGACTTGCCTATATTCAAACCACGGAGTTCCGGTGGATCAAAAGTGTCGATGGAAGGTTCCCCCCACAACACCCTCCTTGGTTTATTTCGGGCTACTTGGTTTATTTTCAGGCTACGATAGAACCACCCAAATAAATGCATATATATATATAAATAATTATGTGTATATATATATACATATATGTATATATTGATCGACCAGTTTTGTAAATGGTTTTTCCCTCATGCATTTCCCTCATTATCCTATATTATGTTTGTGTTTCCTTTTTTTTGCTGCACAGTTGTTGATCTTTTTTTGCTACGCCCAATGGCCCACACCTGATAGCGATGGGCTCAGTTGACGCTTCGGTGACCGGGTGTCGTTTTGAGGGACTTGAAACGTTGAAACGATGATCACGATTATCACATGTTACAACCTTTCACCAAGCCATAAGTGTCATTTTGTTCATAAACCTTTTCTGTTTTTGTATCCAATAAATCATATCTATAGATACAATTCACCCACCTATTTCATCGCATTGCCCTTCGGAAGGTGGAACGAGAAGTGAAGATCCACGGGTTGATGCGGCACCCCAACGTCCTCAGGCTGTTCCATTGTGTCACTTGGAGAACGTTTCTATCCAGGCTGAGCTGGTTTCGTTGGGAATTTTCTTCGAAAATTCATAGGAGATTCTGAAGGTCTATGTCAGTTGGTGGGATGATATACCTATGGATAACGGTTTTGTGGAGCCGGTTGGTGGTTTTTCGATGTTTTCATGTTTGTTCCGGTTTCCTGGAGGTGTTAATAAATCATATGCTGTGGGATGATGGGGAAGTCGGAAGGTGTTGCCAAGGACTGGAATATACTAGTATATCCTCAAGCAAACTGGAATGGCCCATTTATAAATTCTCCATAAAAAAAATGGATATTCCAGTTTGGTAATGATTATCCATTATCAATTATCCTAATGGCCCATTCATCCTCTGGAATATACCCATTAAAGATGGTGATTTCCATAGCTATATTGGATTCCCAGAGGGTATACCGACTGTATGTTCTTTCATTTCACCTGTTACCTCTACCACTGAACGATGGCTGACATGCCAGTCGATCATTGCTTCGAAATATGAAGTCCTCGTAGTCCTCGTTTTGTCACCAGATTTCTCCAATTTTCTCGGTGGAAGATCCTGTGCATCACGGATCACGGCCAGGCACTCAAAAACGGAATGGAACCCGGGATAACGTGTGTTAGCAAAGCTGGATCAATTCGATATCATTCGAAAAGATGTTTTGCGTGATATCACCATGTTGATGAGTTAGCGTACGTAAAATAATGTGTGTTGCTTGTTGTGCATGTTCAAAGCTCACGGGTCATATCATTCGGTTTCTATATCTCTTCCAAGGAAAATCACTATTTTCGTTCCATATAGACGAATATAGACGGATTCCAAGTTTTCGAACCTCCGCTGACCCATCTAAGTCTAGGTTCAAGATGAAAGTCATTTATACATGTTCCTGAGCAGCAAGCAGCTACGTCGCTACGTTGCGGATTTGATTTGAAAGATGCCAGTGATGATGAAAAGCAGCAGAAAGGGGGATACAGCCTAAGTATCAACGATCACTTCTTGTGTTGTGGTTGGGATACAACAATCAGGAACTTTTTCATTTTGTTGACATATTATATATATATATATGTTATATATAATATAATATGTATATACAACAATATATATAATGTGTATATATATATATATTGGGCAATCAACATGGTACAGAACATGTACAAAAATGAGGTTCTCACCCTTAACCGCAATAGAAGGAACCAGCGAAAAATCTCCGACACACAGCATGGGGACAGACCCAAAACCCTAAAGCCGTTGTGCTTTGATCAACACGACAACATTTCTTTGGTGAATGATTTTATAGTGTTTTAATGTGATTTTATAGTGATTTAATGGGATTTTATAGTGATGTAATGGGATATTAGTGGGATATACCCTCTGGTTATGACTAACATAGCCATGGTATAGATGGTCCATAGAAATAGATGGTTTACCGAACTTAAAAATGTGTGGTGATTTTCCATGGCGAAATGTTAGTCATAACCAGAGGGTAGTTTCAAACGTAATGGCTGTCTGTTCTATTTTATGAAACTTGGGAGAGGACCTAGTTTAGGACCAAAACTCAATTTGGTGAAAAAAAACATATTAAAACATATTAAAGAAACATATTAAACATATTAAAAACATATTAAACTTGTCCCCAACGTTTGGCAGGATGATCCCAGCTGACTGATTGGCATTGAAGCGCCAACTCATGGATGCATATTGATGCAACAAGCCTTCGGAGACAGAAGTTGCTCCTGACCTTGTCATTGCCACCAGCTCCTGTTCGGGGGAACCCCAAAAAACATCGAAAAGTCGATCATCATCAACACGTACGTGTGGATATGATATACTATTACCATCAATTATACATATTAATATATATGATATTTCTATTATATACATGATTATATAATGCTCAAATAGGGAGGAACATTTCGATACACACATCTGTATACATATGATACAGAAAAAAAACATCAAACCAGAAGAGGCTACACCGGCACCTCATCACTTGATATGTGAGGATTCTGGAGCTGGCAGAGAGCAGTTTGCGGAGCTTTGGCAGCATAGATTCTACATCTGCTTTTTGATTTTTTTGAATTGTAACCCCCCAAAAAGATAGAAACAACTTGTTATTAGGATTTTATATGCATGATTTTACGTTTCTGTCTTTTTAGGGGTTGGCCTTTTACGTCAGATTTTTCGCCTTGAAAATGTTGCCAGATTCTTCCAGAAGCCGCCTCGCCGGAATGGTGGTTGAAGCATCAACAAGTGGGATATAACCCATTTACTCATTATGATATGCCCATTTACCATCTGGTTATTTAACATAACCATGGTATAGATGGTCCATAGAAAAAGATGGTTTACCTATAAAACATCGTGATTTTCCATGGCTATGTTAGTCATAACCAGATGGTATAGATGATTTCCCTGGTTCTATCCGCATACCTGCGGGCCCCAGGACTTTGATGATGAAGCAACCCTTACAGCGCTTGAAGGAGCCCTTGGAACCTCAGCTGAAGCCATCCATTCGTGATCTGCGGCCTGCAAGGAATGTATACTGTATGGATGTATAATGATGTAGTGGTTGGTGGTTTGGAACATTTTTTTCCATCTATTGGGAAGAATCATCCCAACTGACTTTCATTTTTTCAGAGGGATTGACACCACCAACCAGATATTAATTGACACTTGTTTCCCAAAGACAGACACGTAAATCTCTAAAATCATGATGATTAATTTGCTGTTCTATTTTTTTGGAATGATTCTATCTGTATATATATATATATATACACATTATATTATTCTATCATAGAGGGTACAGATAGGCCCTCCCCCGACTAAACATGATGACACTGCCATTGAGTTGGGGGTGGAAGCTCACTTTCCAACCCGAGAACTGGGTATTTCCAGGGCCCGTTTTTTGTATTTTTTGATGAAACTAGATCTGATATATCATGCATTCTTAGCATATTCTTCCTATTTTTGCACTGGTTGGTTCAAGCAACAAAGGGGCCACAGCAATGTCAGCTACAGCCACTTTCACGTTTTACGTTCGGAGTTCACGCAGGCTATTCCCCATATAAGTTTGCAAAGAGGCAGCAACCGCAGTGCCATCATCACCGAGAGCTGGGTACTTTAGTGGGACCGGAATCCAATGGACGCACATAGACAAAGTATTTCTGGTTGGTGGTTTGGAACATGGCTGGATTATGACTTTCCATATATCGGAAATACTGATCCCAACTGACGAACTCATATTTTTCAGAGGGGTAGGTATACCACCAACCAGGTTGTCTTCACTGTTCCACTTGGAAGTGTTCCACCCTCAATCCATTCAACTGCAGGAGATGATCTGCATTTATGGTGAGTTTCATCGTGAAATAAATTGAGCATCTGTTTTATGTTGGTAAATTCACCCTTATCAGACACACGCAACAATAAATTAACTAGTTCGATATATCTACCAAAAACCATAGTTCTTGGAGTTCTCTTAGCCAACTTAGCTATCGTTTGGAGACCCCACTTTGTATCTGTTCATGTAACACATAATGTTTTTTGCTATCTATATTTGATTAATCATATTACATATGCAGATGATCTTTATATTGTTCATGTTTAACATTATATATAATACATATATATATACACATACACATGGGTTTGATATCTTATTTTGTCTCAATAATACTATGATATACTATAATATACTATAATACTATATATTTGCATACAACCATTACCACTTCCAATCATGATTTGTTTTGCTTTACTTTTATCATCCAGGCTGCAGCCCTCTTCAAGCAGATCGTGGACGGTGTTCAGCACATCCATAGGAAGAGATGTGCACACCGAGAAGCTTGGTTGGCTTCAGGGATTCAAAAAAAAAATCCGAGGAGATGTGCACACCTGGGGAGAGATCATAGCATATTATAACATATTATACCCTCTGGTAAATTAACATAGACCCTGGCAGATATGGGTTGGAAGATTAGTGTCCATTAAAACTAGGCTATTTTCAGGGTCTATGTTAATTTACCAGAGGGTAACATATTTATAACTCATCCCAAAAATGACAAGCCGCAGCAACTGCAGGGGATTTTTTTAGGATGGTTTATTGTTGTAGACCCCATGAGTCATTACACATGCTTAGTAAGAGGAGGGGACCAGACCGGTATGCCCTTGCGACCCGAACAAGGCACTAGTAGAGGAATTGTTTTCACATGGGCATATTGTATCTCCTAACTATGAACCATATGTAGATCCGGGAAATTTATGACGACAGGTTCTATTTGTAACTGAAAATCTCCTAGAATGCCTCATTTCCAGCTTAGGAATGTGCCTAGACTCAGAATTTCACCATTCATTAACCGCCAAGGACTTGAAGCCAGAGAACATTCTGTTGGCAGGCAACGCATGAGTAACGAATGTGTGCACGCTGGGGAGATCTGGGGATATCTGGGGATATCTGGGGATGTGCCAGACCAAACAACGCGGATTGTGTCTGTCACAAGATAAGGATTTGTTTGGGTACGTATCTCCCGGCGAGTAATCCAAGATGATTCCATGATTCACCTCCAATTGAAGCACTCGGTGATATACATTGGGTTCTTGTAATTTTCGATCATGTTGCTTAAATATTAAATCGGCACACTGAATTAGCATATTCATATTTAGTATATTATGTATATTGTGATAAAATCCCAATTTTGCTGACAAAAATAGCATCGTAAACTATTTCCGGACATTTTTCCACATGTAAAATTGAGGGTAATTCCCCAAACCCATTGGGTTCAAATCCCCGATTTTTTCTTGGGTTATCCCTCCTTCTTTCGATATTGGGCCATTGGATCTTCATTATATCCCAGCCAAATCACCATTGGTCGATTGTAAATCACCAGCCAAACCATCTATTTTCCATGCCCATGATAATTTGTCCCATATAGCACCCTGATTTTACCATGTATGATAAACCCAAATTTTCATATCCATACTGAAAACTATCCATGTTTTCAAAAGCAGCTAGAGAAATCAACATCTTTATTGGTTACATCCTTAAAAACCGTCCAGTTGTTTAGTGTTCCTTTTGGGTTAAATCATTTAGTTAAATCCCTTATTTTCATTTGCTTTTCAACTTTATATCCCATATTACATCTCCTTTCAAATGGTTTTGACAGAAGGCCATAGTGAAATCCCCATATTTCCCGGGTCGAGCTAAAAATCAGAATTTTGGTTACATCATCTTCAATCACCATGTCATAGGCGTCGCCTGGCCTAGTCCTAGTTCATGATGTCATCAATGATGTTTTTGTTGGATGTCTATATGTTTAATGTGTCACCATGTTTTGGTTGGCATGTTAAACCATTAACCATTGATAGGATAATTAAGCCTATTAACCATTAATTAACCATAATTCACCATCATTATAGACTATTAATTAACCATTAACCATTAACCATTCTACCATGAAATCCCCCGTTGTTCTCGGTGAAAGTCACTGCCAGGGTTGTGCCCCAAGATCTGCGACTTCGGCTGGTGCGCCGATCAGCTCCTGGAGTCGGAGCCGCGGCGGCGGCGCACCACCTGCGGCAGCCATCAGTACATGGCGCCGGAGGAGGGGAGAAAAAAGCCCGGAGAATGGGGGAAAAATGTGGGAAAATGGTGGATTTAGCCATAAAACATGGTGATTTTCCATGATTATGTTAGATATAATATATATATAAATATTGATTGATTGGTAACAAGGGATAATGACATATGATAATGGCTAATCAATTGGTAATCTATGACTGATTGGTGGTTTGGAACATGACTTTTATTTTCCATATATGGGATAATCCTTCCCATTGATTAATATTTTGAACATGACTTTTATGACTTTCCATATATTGGGAATGTCATCATCCCAACTGACGAACTCATATATTTTTCAGAGGGGTTGAAACCACCAACCAGGGAAAAAATGGGAAAACATAGGGGGATTTCCATAGTCATGGGGGTACCCCAATAGCTGGTTGGTTTATGAAAATCCCAAGCGAAAATGGATGATTTAGGGGTAGCCCTATTGTAGGAAAGCTCCATATAGCAAACCCCAAACATAGGGAATGTAACTAAGGAAAATAGGGATGTAGTGGGGAACTAAGTCCCATCTAGATGATTTTTCCATTTTTTTTACCTAAAGATTATGATTTTCCATAGCTGTTGAAAATCCAGGTAGATTCCCATTTTTGTTGACTAGATGATATCCCCACTATCCCAATTTTCCCTAGTTGGGAGTGTACATCATGTTACATCCCTATGTGTGATGGGATGGTGGGGATTTGTTGAGTTCGTAAACTGTGAAATCACCAGAAATTGGCCAACTTCGGCCAACATCTCTGCAAGGTGAGGTCCCTGTTTGCGATAGCTAAATTGACGCACATAACTTGGTGAACTGTGGTGGCTATGGGGGATATAACATATATAACTATAGACTTAATTTATGTTATATATATGGGGGTTTATGAACCAACCAACTTCAAACTGCGGGGCCTCACCATACGTCGCGCTCCGTTGGAGCTGCAAGCAGGTCTTGTTCAGCGAAGGCCACGGCAAGGAGGTGGACCTCTGGAGTCTCGGGGTGCTTCTTTACGACCCTCGGAGGGACCGGATGAAATGGTGGTGAACATGGGGGACGAAAGCCCAAATTTTTGGGTTTAATGATGTTTAATGGGGAACAAGGGATGATGTTTTTTTTTTTTTAATATTTTATGAAGCGGATCATAAATAACTGATATACTATACTTTGCTGATTTACAGTAGGGGAATGGAAACTTGCTTTGGAAATCATGGGTAAATCATTGAACTAAATGGTCCATGGCTGAGGTCAGTGGCGGTCAGATCTGATCTGATCTGGGAACACTTCCTGACCCACCAAAAGGATTGTTTGCCGAAAGGGGGATGATGCCCTCAAAAAGGGTCTTTGAAACAAAAATGACACTGGGGCCTGCCCCAAGAAATCCCAGTATAGAGTATATATGTATATATAATGTGTATATTATATATATATATAGAGTGTCCCAGTGTTCAGTTTCACAAGCCTCAGGAAAGATTCTGATATTTAGTGAATTTAGTGGCGATGTGGGTCAGCTTCGCCCAGATATTGGATTGATGCAATCTGTTTCCCCTTTTGTTCAGACCTTGATAAGAACCTATGGTGATTGGTGCAGCTTTGAACCTTGATGAAACACCTCCACTGTCACAAGACATGCCTTTACAATTGAGAACCATGTACTGTAATCTGTACCCTCTGGTAATTTAACATAGCTATTGAAAATCACCATTTTTAATGGGAAAATCCACTATTAATAGTCATTTTCAATAGCTACGTTAAATTACCAGAGGGTAATCTGTAGCCTTTTGTCCAAGATTCTGCAGAAGAATCTCTCAATCGTAGAATCATGCCTACTCTTCAAACATGACCTCAAGATTTTCAACACAAAAACCTTGACAAACTTCTAGCAGTTTTGCCATGTTTTGCCCTTCAACTGGACCAACTATTCGCATTGTTCCACTCAGGAACTCTTGAGTGGTGTCACACCCTTCCTGGCTGCTGGCAATGGCAAATCGTTTCAACAAAAGGCGCATGGCAGTCTGAGCTCCAAGCTATGTCAAAATCCCGTGGTTGATCCAGACCCAACTGAGCGTATGCCATTTTACATCCCACCATTAAACATATCTACTACACGTATTGCAAGGTTTTGCCACGGATTCCGCGTTTTTTTGCTGCCACGGCGACAGAAACGCAACGCAGGTTCATATGGTTGAGACACTTGGGCTGGAAAGGGACTGGAAAGAGATGCATTCATCTCATTTGGTTTGTCTGAAGATGGCGAATACCTCAGATCCAAAGTGGAGATCTTCATCATTCTTAATCCCTCCCGTATTATTCAATACCATCAAACGAAGCCTTGGCTTAGAGTTCAGTGTATGTATATAAGATAACTTAAGATATGGCAAAATTGATTTATTTGGTGATAGGCCGGAGCCAATACTATCAGCGGTATCATCCACGATCAAGAGATGGTGATGGTTCAAAACTTATGATTTTCGGTGAGATATTCCATAGGTGAACCTATGATCCGTACCAAAAATCAAGAGCTTGTGATTTTCCATAGATATATTGACGTGAATAAAGATCCAGCTACACCAATGAATTCATGTTCACCATGTGCCCCAATGTTGTGATCTAAGGTACCCGTGCCCCCCATGGTTTTCCCACGAAGCCTGTCATTTGGTGCGCGGCTTGTTGCATCTCAGCTGCCGAATGGTTTGGTAATTGGTATCCCCTAGTGGCCATCTGTGGGGCAAGTTGCAACGAATTTAACGGGTCTATTTTCAGACAAAGCCATATTAGTAGGGGTTTGTTTATGGGAGAATCACCACCATCCGCTCAAGCAACTTTACCCATTGTTTTTCTCCAAGAATGGGAGGGATACCACCAAAACGGCAATGGTAGTAGGGTACATTATTTTTTGGCACCCTATTTTCAGATAAACCCATAGACAATTGAGTGTAGAGTACCAATCTGGTTACATTGATACTCTGGAAATCAGCAAACCATGGGTCTGTTTAACGGCTAATTTGCAATTTTTGGAACCTCAATTTAGCATGGAACATGGTCAATTTCTAGGCGATTTATAGACCTATGATTTTGGTCGTGTTTTTTTTGCAGCTATGTTAATGTACTGGAGGTTGTGGAGGTTATATCAATTACTTCTCCAATTCATGAACATTTGGTTCCACTGTAGTTGTTTTTTTCCATCCCTGTCTGCAGGAACATACTCCTTTGAGTTGTTTGAATTTTTCTGGGGACATGTGAAGATCCAGATCTGCAGCCAGCTTTGTCCGTGCCAGCAGCCAACGTCTGCAGCATGTTATGTTCCCTCAAGGATCCATGGTCAGTGGCTCACAAACACAACACGGAGGGTGTGTGTGTTAAACCTACAAAAATCTCAGTTTGAATTGGCATTGGTGGTTTATAATTATATTACCATATATTACCCAAGAAACTGGGAGAAATTCACCGCAACAGATTGCTGGTTGATGGTGCAGTTACAACCTGAAAAAAATCGAATACGTCATCCCGCTGAGGCAACGCTTGCCACAACATCGGAGACCCTTGACAGAGGCGATGGCTTGTTTAATGTCGGTTTAATGGGATGGAGATTTAATGAGATTTAATGATATGGAGATTTAATGGGGTGTTACAATATGTTACAATCAAGAATGGAGATTCTAAATCTATTTTCCCCACTAGTTTACCCTCTGGTAGTCAAACATGGACTTATCTAGACCTTAGACAGGTCTTGCGACATCCTTGGCTGCAAAAATACTTCCGCGCCTTCCTACAGCAGCTTCAGCAGCACACCGCGCGGGCGCGCGCAGCAGGAGACGGGTCAAGATTTTGGGGCAACCATGGAACCCACCATTCATCGGTCATTCTTCGAATCTTTTTTTTTGGTAAAGCCATGGTATTTTCATCCACTTTATTTAGTGAAATACCATGATTTCATACCCGCAGTGAATTCCATGTTCCATGGATGTTTGGGTAATTTCCAAATTGTTGTGGGTCAAACCCCACCCCAGGTGCCCTAAGTTATAGCCGGCCCATTCGTATGGTTATAAGTTATAGATATAATAGGTTTCGACCCATCCCCAGATGATTCATGTTCTTGAAGAAGTTACCCTCTGGTAATTTAACATAGCTATTGAAAATGGCCATTTATAGTGGGTTTTCCCATTAAAAATGGTGATTTTCCATAGTTATGTTAGTTTACCAGAGGGTAAAGCATCTGAAAGCCATCCATGGTGATAGTCACCAGGAGCCAACAAGAGCTTGAACAAGACTTGGCTCCTTGGTTCAGGTCATAGCAGATTTTTTTTATTTTTTCAGAGTGGGTGATAAAAAATGATAATATTTTGTAATCACTATAGTGATTATTTTGGGAATATGTATAATATAATATAATATATAATATGTGTATATATATATGCACATCATTTGATTGTTATTATATATTATATATATATGTTATTTATTTATACCATCATTATCCCAAACAAATCACCACACAATGGTTTGTTTGGTTATATTTCACCCTCTAGTAAACAAACATAGCTATGCAAAATTGCCATTTAGTTCGATGAGATGATTTACTAACCTATATTAAAACTGGAGATTGTCCATAGCTATGTTGGTTTACCGCAGGGTAGATGGTGTTGGTTGGGTAAAATCAGCAACAGGTGTAATACATGATGGTAAATGGATGTATACAATCCAGGTGTACACACATGTTAGGAAGTACAGCGATTTCGCCCTTTTCACAAAAAGACACTGTCGGAAGTAGCGAGCAGAGACTGTCCATCGCTGGAATGTGGGGGAGGAGATCAATCTCACAACCATCTCGCCAGAAATGATGCCTTTTCTTCGGGCTTTGGGAACCACTATCCCAAATAGCAATGCCATATCCGGAAAAAGCAAGGCGAAGACATAGAATTTTCACTGCGGCTCAGATATATACAGATATATACAGCAAAAAAATGCAGGGTATCCGAGATTGGCATAGATTGGCCATATTGTTGCAGCATGTTGCAGCTAAATCCCCAGGAAATAAAGCCAATGTTTGCTGAATCCTGAGGTGCCGCGGGCTCCAGAGCCCCGTCCGGCGACCGTGTCCCGCGCGACCAGCTGCACCCATGGGGCCAGGTAGGGCCGGGTATGGGGTACTAAAAGGCGGTTGGGACCAATGAGTTTGGATGATTTTGGGATGATGGTTTTTCGGATGATTTTCTGGATGATTTTTGAATGATATAATATATATATATATCGGATGATGTTCGGATGAACTGATGTTATTTTGATCATCTTCAGGATTTTTTGCAGATTTTGCAAGTCATCATGATGTGTGTTTCACCACAAACGGATTTTGGGTGAAGCCTAGGTCCATGCCATAGGGATCATTTTGCCTGGCTGCCTGGCTGCCATACCTTAAACAAGCCATGGGACATCCCAATGGGACGACCATAAATTGGCCATTTTTTTTGGATGTGAACCACAGAGAGTACTGTACAGTTTGACCCAACCTTTGCTTGCGGGTTTCTCCATGGCTAGGACTTCGGTTACCGCTAGCTTGTTTGTTCATTTTTCCATACATTGGGAAGTTCATCATCCCAACTGACGAACTCCATCGTTTATCAGAGGGGTAGGTCAACCACCAACCAGATTACTAGTAACCATCATTAACCATACAATAACCATCATCATTAACCACTATTAACAGTATTTTGTTACATCATTAACAGTATTTTGTTACTATTACTATAGATACTAATAACCATCATTAACCATCATCATTAACCACTATTACCACATAGTAACCAGATGTTCCCTGGAAACCAACTCCCCAAATGGTGATATTCACCCATCTCAACTCTCCAGGTCCTTGCCCTTTGGGTCCCTGTTCGGTTGCACCTGGCTGCGCGGCACCGCCGGCACCGCCTCTCGGCGCTGGCTACTCCTTGCGATATTTTTAAACAAAGCATAGATGGAAGTAGAATGGGGATGTTTTTTGGGATCTTAGTATGATTATGATTATTGTATACATGAGTATGGGTCAAAATTAGGTACCCCAATAATTGGATGGTTAATACTAAACTAGACTAACATCTGTGGTCCCCTAGGTCTTCCATTTTGACCCACATCCACATAGAGTGTATGAAATATACATAAAAAATGGGAAGATGATGATAAACCTTCAAATTTGGTGAAGATTTGTGATGGATAAACCCAAGCAAAAGGATTACCAATATTGTGTACCCAACCGATAGCGGTTCAACAAAGATTGGGCAGCTTCGTGCGCTGGGGATTTTCACTGGCGTGGCCTGGTATGACCTGCATTTGTACGGCAAAGGTACCAGTCATAGACGTTGGATGATGACTGGGGTTATCCTCCAAACTGTACCCCCTGTCATCAACACAGTTGGATTTTTGTTGGCCATGGCATGCCATGGCTATGTAATCCGATCCCAGTATAGCTTCTATGAAATACTTCCCCAAGCCCTGATTGGAAAAATCTTGGAGTCCCAGGTTGGGAGGTGCTCAGCCACTGGGTGTTGGTCACCCGCGATCTCCCAGGTACAAAGGGTAGAGAAGGGTGGCATGGAAACATCAGAGATTTCATCAGACCAGAAGCGAAATCGAAACTTAACGAAATTTAAACCATCAAAGATGGGGAGTCTGAGTAGCAAGAGTTGGGGATATGAATTGATATGAATTATCATTAAACCTCTGTATATCTTCAGCAAAAATTGGGGACATCAGCGCGTGCGGTAGCCTGCGAGCACCAAGACAAGGAGGTATCCATCCCAAAAGACAGGTGATCACCACTAAATTACCCTCTGGTTATTTAACATAGCCATGGTATAGATGGCCCATAGAAATACTGTAGATGGTTTACCAATAGCATGGTGGATCTTTCCATGGCGAACTGTTAAATAACCAGATGGTATTTCATCTTCTTGCTTGGCCAACTTGCAGTGACGGTAACCTTGACCCTGCCATTCTTGACATGTTTTGTCGGGATATCACCATTTTTCAAGGTAAATCATCGAACCAAGGGGCCATGTTCCAGTTCGCAAACTCTTAAGATACTTTTTTTCTCTCCATTCTTAGAGGATTTTCTATAGCAATCTATAAAATTACCGGAGGGGAAACTAATTACTGTGGTATTTGTTTTGCATATATAATATGCCTTTCCTCTTGGGATAGGCTGCGTGAAGTACTGTATGTTGATGATAGCGATCCCCAATTCCATCCTTTTCTGCTTCTTTTACGATTTAAAGCTCGCATACAAACTGATTGTTTACATGTACCACAGCCCGGCAAGACCATGCCGACATTTCTTCGGTGGGTCTCCTAGGCAGCCAGAGGCGCCACGGATGCATGCAGCCTGGCAGCATCAACATCATCACCATTTCCGCAAAAATAATGTGATTAGTACCTTAGATTTTGAAACCGGAATCCCCTTCAAGTTGTTGAGCAGGTCAGTGTCGTTGACGGGGCTGCAAGGCACTGGAAAACATGACAGCAAGTTGGGACTAGGTCTGTTCCTAGCTGAATTTGTGTTGAGACAACTAACAGACCCTTAGGCCCGTAGGCCGTAGGCCTTCATAACAACTGATGTGCCTCTTTTCCGTGGGTACTCAGACTCAGTGTTGATTTTTATCACTTATCTTCCAATCTGCTTGGTGGTTTAAACTTTATTTGTTGGGTTCTCTTATTGGTTGCAATGACCATCCCAATCGACCACTTGCTCATCCACTACTAAGCGAGTCACTACATATTTCATATGGCGTATATCTTCCTTTCTCTCCCGGTTCGAAAAAGAAAACCAATCATGTACATTCATTCCAATCACTCATGCCCCAATTTTTTTTGGGGAGGTGGTATAGGTTCCAGCCCCAAAAGTCTTCACCCATCTGAGAATTCTCCATGGCGCAAGGCTTACCCTGCAACCCCCCAGGGGCGCCCTGCTGGGGTTCCTTGGAACCCTCGTGTTCCAGCGCCGGCGCCTCCGGGGCCTCCCCTGCGCAGCCATCGGAGTCCAAGGGACCCGACACCCGTTTCAGGCGGATTTTTCGAAGGAAGTAGGGCCCAAGGGGATGGGCAGAAGATGGGTTGTTTCACCATGGGTCCATGGGTTATAACGGCTGTATCATTATCACCATGATTATGTTTATGAAGGTCATGATGGAGATATTTGCTCACCATTGCTCACCCATATGCTGGATATTGTTCCATAATTTTCAGACAAAGCCTTAATGCGAAATACAAGTCTGTGTATTCACAGTGCCAAGCTGGCTACATTTTACATTGGGATACTGGAAATCAATTCCAAACCAGGGTCTCTTTAAAGGCCAGTCCTGCAGTTTGGGGGTATGCCCCATTTTCAGACACACTGAAAACTAAAAATGGTTGATTCTTCAATAATCCCGTCGTATCTCCAAGAGATCCAGCCACAAAAAGGTTGGTTTAATCCATTGTTTATTGTTTGAACCCATTTATAATATTTTAGAATTATACTGAAGTAGATATTCAAACGTTCTATCTTACCACGTTAGTGGTGTCTTTTGAGTTTCCCATATTCTATCTTTTCCAGGACGACTATAAATAGAATATGAGCTTTTGAATGATATTCCCAATTTTACTGAGGATGTTCTGAGATTTCCATGTTCTATCTACTCCAGGATGACTCGCAAGCCAATAATAAAATGTAATAGACCATCCCCCCATGATCTACCTAGAAGCATTTTATATGGAAATTACTATGTTTTTTGCATGTAAAACATAACCGGAAAAACAATAACTTGCAGAAGGGGCGCTCATAGGGGGCAGGTTTCTGCACATGGATGTTTTAATATATTTGGGTCGTAATTATAATATCTAATGCATTATTATTGTTCAATGGCAATGACTGATTCAAATCTTTTGTCTGACCACTTGACCCCCTGGTCTGCTTCACCCTATCATCTGCTTCACCTTTCATGCAGCCAATAATGCCTACAACCATACTTGTACAAGAAAAAACAATATTTTGAGACTCTTTGGGGAGGGGTTTGAGCTTGGAACCTGAAACTCGAACAACTTGGGCCACATCGAGAAAAGCAAACAACACCTGGAAAAACAAAACAAAAACTCAAGCAAAACAAAAAAAACAACTTTTGGGAGAATGTTTGGTTTTGACTTGTGTTTTTGGGTTTCCCTAGTTTTTTTTTGTTTAATATGTTGGTTCTGAAACGGGAAAACCAAAAAAAAACATTGTTTTTTGTTTTTTTGAATGGATATGATCAATCAAGATCTCAAACAATCAAACAAACCTAAGTTGTTTTTGTTTTTTCAACATTTTAGGTTTGGTTTTCTGCATTGAAACGTCTCAAAAACCAAACATTCTCTCAACAGTTTTGTTTTTTTTGTTTTTGCTCGAGTTCTTTGTCTGTTTTTGTTTTTTTTCTATTGATTCACATGATTGCCATTTGTGTCCTTATGCTTGCTTACCTTATCGGTCCTGGGAAGTCAAATTTTGATCAAAGCTTCTCTCTCAAGAGCTTGCGCACTGTGTGAGACTAAGCTTGGCATAGGATGTGCTGTGATGTTTATGCACTTGAAAATTAACTGTTGCAGCGCTTTCCTGCTCTATCTCTAGCAACTTCTGTGCAAATCTTGGAATCTCGGAACCTTGGATTCGTTCATACACATTCCTGTCTAGGTTTGACATAGTCAAACAAAGTATATAAGTACCTGGAAGACACTGTTGGATACTTTGGGGGGAATGGTGGGGTATTTCTTTGAGAACATGTAACATTGCTTTGTAACAGAATGCTTCAATAGATGCTGCAGGGCTTTGAAAGAATCTTGCCTGTAAAGAAAGTCCTTCATTGGATGCAGTATTTGAATCAAAGAGTACCGGAGACATTGCGTAAACTAGTTGAGGCCAGTGGGGCATTTTGTAAAAGAATGTACTGTTTCTGTGTCGTAGAATGCGTCAATAGATGCAGTTGTAGTAATTTGAAAGAGTCTTACCTCTAAAGAAAGTCCTTAAATGGATGCAGTACTCTTTTGAAAGAGTATTGGGCATATTGCATAAAATGGTGGAGCATTTTTTAAAGATTGTACTAGTTCTTTCAAACGGATAGATGCAGTAGCACTTTGAACCAGTTTTGCCTTGAAAGAGAGTCTTTGAACGGACGCAGCACTCTTTTGATGTGTGCTGTATTCTTAAGCACATGTAGTAGCGCAGCATCACTCTTTGCATTATTCGATTACGAAAAGTATGAGAAAATGGAACATTGCTTTAGACTTTAGACTAGCATACGTTGCAAGACTCTTTCATGGGTGCAATATTCCTTAGAAAATGCCAACAAACATGTGAGGTCCCTTTGAAAGAGCACAGAATTACTTCATTAAGAAAGCTCTCTTAGTCTATGCAGTATCCATTGAAAACAGTACACGATGTATTTAAAAAAGAGTTGTAGTGCAAAGGTGTATGGAAGGTATATTATGATAAAAACATGTTTTCATGGTCAATAAAATTGTATATTGAAGGGATACTGAAAAAAACAAAGGTATATTCACGGTATATGAAACGATACACTCAAGGTAGATGACATGGTCTATCAACAGTATTTCAAAAGGAATATCAAAAGATCGTAAAGATATATTAAAGGTATGTTAAAAGGGATATGAAAAATATATTCAAGGTATTCTCATGTTTTGTTAAATGGTACACTAAAGGTATAGTAACTTCTGAATTGGTATATTAACGGTATATGTATTGAAGGTATCGTCAATGCATACTAAAGTTATTTTCAAGGTCAAGTAAAAGGTATATCAAAGGTAGATTCTAGGTTATCAAATGATATACTAAAGGTATATTATATAAATTGTATATTACAGGTATAGTATAGATGTATTGGATGGCATTTAAGAGTTGCATCAAAGGTATATTCAAGGTATCCTAAAGGTATATTAGAGGCAAGAACATGACCAATAAAATTGTATTTATATAAAGGTATACTAAAGGTATATTAGATTGCATGCATCGAAGCATTGAAGGTGTTTAAATTGTATTGAAAATACATATTAAAGTAAAGGTATCTTGAAGATATTGCCAGCCAATAGAATGGTATATTAACGATATATTGAAGCTACAGTAAAGGTATAGTCATTGTATTTTAAATATGTTTGATCAACACATTATTCGTATTATGTTACCTCTACTTCATCAAAACACAGAAAACCATGGTCATACAAGAGAAGTGAGAGGAAGGCTGAGCTTCATTAAAGCATGTATATCCTTCCACACATTATAGTTTTCTTGCAAGAATAGTGTTTCTTATGTGAGGGATTATCTTGTCTTCAAGGCAGATTGTAACCTGTAAGCAGCATTTTCTTGTAACATCTTGTAACAACATTTTTCTGCAAATCAAATGCCTTGAACACTTGTTTCTTATTTCTGCATCTCCAAAGCGACATCAACCTTTTTATGAGCAGAGAGCACCAAAAGGGTCTTGCATAGTAGTCAAAGGTGGGCCATGGGCAAAGATCAGTTAAAACCTTCATTGGGGATCATTGGGGAAGATCATGGGGGGGTGAGCATATATATGTATAATATATATATACATTTGTATATATATATATTATACATATGTATACTTGGTGGCTCATCCCTCTTACTAATGTAGGTTATATCCCTTTTTTTTCAGTTGCATAATCCGTAGGTCGACCTTGGCCACCGACGGCGACGCAAAATCTGTTGGTTGGAAAACGGAGCGTGGCACTGCGGGCGGCTACGACATGTTGCCATGGGTCAAAGTGGTTTTTGATCCTTAAAATAAACAGAGGAATTGTTTTTCGTTTTGAATTCCTTTGAAAAACAAAGATTTTGGGTTTTGATGAGGTAAGTAACAAAAATGAAGTTGTTAATCTGAGAGAAACCACAGAAATCACTGAGTTTGATTGATTTTGAAGGTCGTTTTGAGTATATTGAAGCATCCAAAGTGGAAGCATTCAGTTCTGAGCCATAGTCTTACGAGGGCATTCAACCACATGTTCCCAGATTATGATGAAGGGACAATTTACAGGAAACTTCTAAATTTGGGTGTAAAACCCCATGGTTTCCTGTAAAGAAGCAAAACTGAATGACACGTTGTTACTTTTCTTTTCTTGGGTTCCTTTTTTTGTTTCTCAGAAAAGGACCCTGTTTGATTCATGATGGCCACATATTGGTCAGCAAATTTCACGCCCCGCTAAGCCCTGAGGTTTCATCGGTGACATCTCCACATAATGTAACCAAGTGATAATGAGTACTTATGGTTTATGACAAGGTCCAAATGGTAAAATCGAGTGTTTCCATAATTTCCCAGTTTTCCCCATAGATATTCCATAATAATAGTTGTACCATAATTAGTCCATCATGATCCACCTCTTTTTTCCAGAGATTATACCATATACCATTATCCGTTGAAGTGTGTTATTATCCATTAACATCATTTATGGAGATACCATATTGTGGATTATATGGACATTCAATATCCATGTACCATAATTGTCCATTGCCATCATTAATGTCAACTCTGGATCAATAAACCTCTACGCTGTTTTATTAGGGGGTACCATTGCATCAGATTCTAACTATTTGGAACATCCCCCTTATTAAGAAGCAATGATTTATCAATCCGGAGTTGACATTATCCATTATCATTATCCATTATCCATGATCATGTCCTGATCATTAACTAATCTATGATTCATCTACTATCATTATGGGGTTGGTCCTATATTTGATGGCAAAAAACCCATGGTTTCCTGTAGATGTTCCCTTCATCAAATCGACCATCACCGAGGCTGCAAGGGAACTGGAGCCGAAGGCTTGGTGGATTTGGAAACCCATCAACTCCAGCTGTGGTCCGGCGTGCCCAGAGGGGCTCCCGTTGAGGATTTGATCCTGGGAAAGTGATGATTTCACGGTGAGGACTTTTGGGGATTTAACAAGGGATTGAGATTTAGCCAGGAAATTGAGGATGACATTGTTTCAGGGCCCAACTTGCACTAGGGTGATTTTAGGCAGATGATTCCAAGGAAACACCGGAGAAAGCATGGTTTCTGCCTGGTTTTGCCATCAAAATTTATGGGTTCCTGTGAATCACTTCCAGGAGATGCGGATGAAAGTAGCAGTTTCAGGCAGTACCAGTTCTGTTGTTGCACCTCTTTGGATGATGAATCACACGAACATGTGGCTATTGAAATATTGATTAGAGCCAAACAAACTAATATTTCGGACTGGTTCATTCTTGTTACCCTCCAGGAATCAAACATGGCTGGGAAATCCACGAACTAAATGGGCATTTAGATACAAATCATCCCCAAAAAATGCTGGATGCTCCATGTCCATCTTTGATTAGAGGCTAAATAGATGACATCTTCAGCGACATGTTGACCATTAGGCCATTTCGGCCATTTCGCGTCGTGCGACCGTAGGTCGAGGCATCAAGTTGCTGCCAAACCATTTGACCAACAAGGTGTGACTGCTGGGAATGCTTTGGGAAATGCCTCGAATGAGGTTTTTGAGACCCACGACCCATCGCTGCTTATAGTAATTCTCAAACAAATCATATAGACAACGTTATGGAAAACAATGAACAACTGTCATTTTCAGCAGGATTTTGAACTATTGAGCCCTATGGATCCAAACACCTCCTGAGAAGGTACTCAACCCCCTAAATCATACCCCAAACACTTCCTAAGAAGGTACTTGGATCCATAGGGTAGGATCAGTTTTGATCAAATTCTGCATCTTTTGGCAAACAAATCCTCGCCCAGGTCATAGCTCGTTTGGAGTCCAAACAGGGCATCATTCAGCGCTACGTGGCGGGCAAGCCCAGCTGTCCTGTCGGTTGTTGTTTAATGCACCTATGATATCCTATCAGATCCCATCATTTATCCTTGTGATACGAATTCAATGTACATTGCATTGCATGGCATGGCATTTCATTACATTCCATTACATCCAGCAGCGGCATTGGAAAACCCAGGAGCGTCCCCTGCTGCTGGACGGATACAAGTTCGACCTGCGGCTCTATGTGGTGGTGACATCGCAGCTTGGATGTTTTTTCGGCTGAGGGATTGGCCGATTGGCTGAGAAATGCGATGTTTGCAGCTAGAAAACATGGCAAAACATATTTATCACAACTAATTCACATCAAATAGTGGTTAATTAGTGAACACACCATATTTACTAATTCACCATATTTACCACAACTAATTTGTAGATGTGGTTTACAATATCTAACCAACTCTCCAGGATTGGACCTCGTTATCCATGGTTATCCCATGTTATCCCATCGACGGTCAAGAATCAGATTTCCTTTGCCACACTTAAGTGTTTAAGTGCCTTTGGGGAACAGGGGATACCCAGCTTATGGATGCTTCCTTGGTGATTTCCAAGGCACAATACTAAATGTATATATGATTATTAATCCGTGGGATGTTTGGCCCTATCACATGAATCATGCTCATGGTTACCAACTAGTTGGACCACGGCCTTTAGACGGCCGTGGTGTTTTGTTGGGGTGGGGTGGGGCATGTATAAACGTTCATGTGAACTTGCACATGAAGTAGATCTACCGTTGCGTTCATACCTCCATGATGATCAAGAAGATGAAAGAAATGATGATGATGATGATGATGATGAAGATGATGATGAAGATGAAGATGAAGTAGATGATGACGGCTGAAAAAATGTGAACACCAATTAGTTGGGGGCTTTGAAGAAAACCCCAAAATGGAGGTTTCGTGTAGGCGAAGTGACTGTTTTCATTCTTCTGCTTGGAACTAAGGCATTGACGGCCTTTACACTAAAATCACACGAATTCCTATTGGCACGAGCACATCAAACATGCTCAACAACATCCCATGAATCATAAAAACGCACGTCCATCTAAAGCCTAGTTTCTTAGACTTTGAGGTTTCTTGGGGATGTATAGAAGTTAATTTCTGCTCATTTGTTCTAATTTTTTGATGATTATATAATATATAATATAATATATATATAATTATATATATATATAGTTGTATATGTACCCCTACAAGTAACACTTTTAGCAGGAGAGCCGGGAAGCAACGAGAGTTGTATCTGCACATCCGGAACAAAAAAAAAGTCTCGGATCCCAGGTTTGACCCCTTGAAGGTCTACCTCTTCAAGGCAGGGAATGGACCTGATCCTAGCATTATGACCACCACATTTAACCAATCAAAATATGGAGATAGCTGGTGAGTCACAAGAAAAAAAGGGGCTCCGAATCATTCTTGACCCATCAAAAATCATTAAAAAACACTCAGAGATTTTGCCAAGAAACTGACATAGCTATGGAAAATCACCATTTTCAATGGGTAAATCAACTATTTCTATGGCCATTTTTAATAGCTATGTTAAATTACCAGATGGTATATCCCATTAATATCCCATTGAATCACCATAAAAATCCCATAAAATCCCATAAAATCCCATTAAAATCATCATTAAATCACCATTTTCAATGGGTAAATCATGGTAAATCCACTATAAATGGCCATTTTCCATGGCTATTTTGACATAACCAGAGGGTATCATCTTGGGATGTTGAGCTTGGCCAGGAAGGCTTGGTGCGTTTGGCCACGGAGCGCTACTCCTTGAGCCCCAACTCGTGCCTTGGGCAAATGCCAAGGATCGTCTCTATGTTCGGATCGTTTATATATGGCCTGGTAAACTAACATATTTATGGTGATTTTATGGTGATTTAATGATGATTTAATGGGATTTTATGGGATTTTTATGGTGATTCAATGGGATTTTATAGTGATTTAATGGGATATTAATGGAATATACCCTCTGCTTATAACTAACATAGCTATGGTAGAGCGATGGCCCATAGAAATAGATGGTTTACCGTGCTTAAAAATGGGTGGATTTTCCATGGCGAAGTGTTAAATAACAAGATAATATCTATGGTGAATGTATGTTTATCTATGTTGGATCTCAGATAGTTTATGTATGTGATTCATTGTTTATGGATGTTTATGGTACTTCTTGCCATGTATGATACATGGGAAAAGAAACTCACCAGCTGAAAGTCCAAAGAACTGATTTAGAGGGTCCATTGGTACTCGAACTTTGTGCAGAGCCCACATCTTTACGTGCAAGTTTGTAACATATGTTAAACTATACACGGAAGTTACACAATCATATATTAATATATACTAATATACTGTGTATATAATATATACATTGTATATATATATATATGATTATATATGTGTATAGCGTACACTGTACACAGTAATCCATATCTCCTATTCTTGACCCAAGTTCGCATCAATGGAGAAAGACCTTGGACCAACGGAGGCTGAAGAAGCGAACGATGCACCTCACCAACTATTCCGTCTCTCGGCGTGGGATGTCGCACATATATGTTGTTGGATCATTTACCCTCTGGTAATTTAACGTAGCTATTGAAAATGACCATTAATAGTGGATTTTCCCATGAAAAATGGTGATTTTCAATAGCTATGTTAAATTACCAGAGGGTATGATGTTTGAAACTTCAGTTTTATTGTGCTGAATCTGGGAAGCACCTTTGGAAGTGTTTTTTTTTTTTTTTCTGGTGCGACATGAAGTGATTGGAGTTAGGCCTTATGATACTTACGTTTTCACCGTGAAGGAAGTTTGAAGGTTCTCACCCCGTCGTCACTGGAGTTGATCAGCCCTATCTTTAGAAGGGGCAACTTAGAAGCACCCTGGTTGGATATGTTGATCACGGTAGGAACTGATAACAGTAGTTATGCATATGATATATAATTATTTATCTAGGTATATGTGAAGGTATATATATATACTAATTAGTTGGTTCATATTTTAACACAGTCATATGCCTTAACTTCAGCATCGCCCTTTACGACCAAATACTTCCAGTAGTTCCAACTGCACAGGACGACGGCACACCAACTCTACATTATCTATGAACATCTAAAAGAGTGGGAAGGATGCAACATTGACACATGACGAATTTCAAACTTCAATTGATCAACTGGCGATTCCAGTATTGTGTTTTTGTTCCAATCACATTTATTCGAGAGCTGAAACATATCAACCAAATCTCATGTATATCAAAACTGTGACAAAAAAATCCTTTGGCAAGAGATTGACTCCATTTCAAGAAATCCACTATTGCTTCAAATTTGAGAATATCCTGAGTTTTTTTTCAGCCCGTTCATCCTTTTGCGTCCTTTTGTCAAAAACCAGCACATTCCCCCACCAAAACACAATATCTTATACCCTCATATCTCTATGTATATATATATATCATTATATATCAATATCATGCATGCCTGTATACCCATGATAATCTCATGAAACCATTGCCAAAACTATCCCATCATACCTCAAAAAACAAATCTTATACGCACATATCCCATTAGACCATGTAACAACATATAGTTATCCCATTATACCATCTTATACGCACATATCCCATTACACTATACAACACCACAGTATAATTATCCCTTTATACCATCAAGATTGCCCATTAGGGATATGTCAACATATGCTATAATCACAATTAAACCCATTATGACATCAATGTACCGTCAAGATGTCCCAATATCAACATATAGTTTTCCCATTAAATTGTATATCAATATATACTTATCCCATTAAGTTATATATCAACATATGAGTAACCAACAAAATTAGCGGAAAACTAAAGTAGAGTGGACTTGGGATCTTCAAATTTGTGTCAAAAACCTTCACAACCGATCGGGTTTTTACCAACTTTTGCCATGTCCATTGCGAGTAGTAAGTAATTTTGTCTATGGTTGGTACCCTCTGGTAAACTAACACAACTATGGAAAATCACCATCTCTAATGGGAAAACTCACTATTTCTATGGCCATTTTCAATAGCAAACTGTTAGTTTACCAGAGGGTATTTCTACTGTCCAAGGTGAACAAGCGTTCCGCCAAGTACGTGCAGAACCGCGACGGCAAGGCTTCGGTTTTCAAACGGCGTTGCGCGGTTGTTCTGGGAGTAGCGTGGCGCCTTGTGGGGTGATTCTTCTAGGAAAATGGTGGGTTTGTGGGAAACCAATCATGAGTCAGAGGATGACAATGTTTTTTTTTTCTTTATGCGGATATAGCCATATCGACAGGATTACGATTTGGGTGTGTCTGAAAATCGGGTATCACCAAAATCGCTTGTTTAATAAGGATGACAAAATGAACCCCCCTATTTTCATCTATTTTGAAACAAAACCAAACAGAGGAGAAGCATGGAATATATGGATTTTCTTTATAGTCATCCCTATGGATCTAGTCGTACTTTCTTTCGGCAGTGGGGGATCAAATCATTTCAGAAAGGATTTGGATCCTTGCGGCATATTTGTTGGTGGCTCGAGCGTTGTTGGTTCTTCTCGCAGGGTATCTGAAATCTTACATTATATCGTATGTAGAACCACTACCTTGAGTTGTTTTTCAAGGAAGATTGAAGTTAGTGATGGGAAGGATGCAGGGACATTTGAGAAGTGATTGAGATCAACAGCTTTTTTGGTGACTTTTTGGGCAGTTATATTGACAACCGATTCGTTCGCAAAAACAGCACAGGTTCATCATCGCAATCGGAGTGTAACTAAAGATCGTCACTGGCATTCATCTGAGAGGGTGGGTGGAAATCTATGCCAAACTCACATTGTGCTCGTTTCAACTTGTTTCTGTGTGGCAATCCTTTTGTTGACAAGGGCGGTATGACTGTATAACCATCATTTTGCGCCTAGACTATTGGAAACCATCAGCACTAGATTCAGAGATAAACTTGCAACGGAAAGCCGTGAAGATCCATCAGGTGAGGATGATTGTAACCATGATGATTTTTTTTACTATTGGCATTGTCACTACATGTCACTACTATATCGATTATAGATTATAAATTAAGACTATGGCTACTTATTGTTGTGTTTTTTCTCTTCAACATTGGATCCATTGTCATCCCATCCGCTTCTTACACCAGGCGCCACCAGTCCCAAAGGTTGCAGCGCCAGAAGAGGACTGCATTGATGCCACAAACCTACCATTTAGGGATGATTTATAGCATCCATTTATGGTACCCTAGGGTAAACTAACGTAGATGTGGAAAACCATGGAAAACCTATGGTTTCCCCCAGGAAAATCAACTAGAATTGGTTGATTGTCCACATCTACGTTAGTTTACCCTAGGGTAAATATTGGGGATGGAAAAATATTATTCGCTGTACCACGTTAAACTAAAAGATCAGGCAATCAGCTGTAGCTTCTTTGCGCTATCGCTGGGATGTGAGTCCGCAGTGGATGATCAACACAACTCGAGTCGTGCTGTGTTTTATCAGGAAAAATGCAGGCTCTGGTGCTCTGAAAGATGCCAATGTGGTAAACCCAAGAATAAAAATCCCCAAAACACTTTTTTTTTTAAATGAATGGTATAAACTCAACATAAACTCAACCATCCCCAGACATGGTCAATTTACTAGCCATTCCTCCAATCCAAAAATCTGCGGGGAGGACTTGGCGACCATGGAGCTGGAGGACTCGAGACGAAATGGCCATTTTCAGAGCGAAAAACATGGGAAAAGATGGGAAGATGATGAAGACCAGAGTGGATTGAGGGTATACCATGGTATACCCAATTTTCAGACAAACTCAGATGTGCAAGAATCCTTCGGCCGCATGTCTTTTGTTTTGTTTTATTTCGACCTCAGATGTAGCAACAAAACGAAGCGGAGACGCGCGCAAAATGACGTTTTTTTTTTCCAGCAGGTCAAATTGAAGACCAAAAAGTATAGCTGTAGTCACTGTCCAGAATTGTTCAGCCCAAAATGGCATCGCTTATGCTGCAACAATAGCAGTGCTTGTGCTTTCCCATACCACGAGGCCGTGGCAAGTCACGTCAAGGTTTTTGTCCCCCAGGAGGATGCGGACGATTGCCCAACTGAAGCAGGGTTGAAACTTGGCTGAGCTCCACAGATCCCCTTTGAACTGGTCACTCTTACGCCAACCCGAGAATTTGCCATCCGATTTTTGATGGTTTTGGATGATACCCTCTGGTAAACTAACATAACTATGGAAAATCACCATTTTTCATAGGGAAATCCACTATAAATGGTGATTTTCCATAGTTATGTTAAATTACCAGAGGGTAGGCACTTCCTGTGCTGAGGACTGACATGAACGAGAGTGAAGATGAAGAGGAGGGAGAAGAGGTGGGGCATCGGCATCGGTGGCGCATGTGCTATGTGGGATGTGGGTCCAGAAATTGGGCGGTATACACCAAGATTGACATGTTTGAATGGGGAAATGATGATCAGCCATTTAGTTTGGGGGTACCGTATTCTATTTGAGACCAACAAAAAGTGGGGCAGTGGCCCGCAGATCCAACCAGAGTGGGTACTATAGCCGACAACAAATCGGTCATCGGAGCCAATCTGCAAAAGGAGGGCTATATATTTTTGTTAAAAAAAGTTGTTTGTTTTTCTTGCCTGCCTTTGTGGCTTTTGTGGCTTCTGTGGCTTTTGTTGGTGTGTGGCTCTTGTGGCTTTACCATGCTTTACCTATCTATCTATCTATCTATTTATTTATTCCCCACCTGCCAGGTGAGGGTTGTTAGATTTTATGTCAGTTGCCTCCTCGTCCTCCTCCTCGTCCTCCTTCTCCTCCTCCTCCTCCTTCTCCTCCTCCTCCTCCTCCTCCGCCTCGTCCTGCCTCGTCCTCCTCTCCTCCTCCTCCTCGTCCTCCTCGTCCTCCTCGTCGTCCTCGTCGTCCTTGCTCAACTGCGACCCGCGATCCACAGTGTTCTC
>Ga0126342_10001820_pt1 | contig 31478 bp, 37 predicted proteins | sample Cyp1metagenome_FD_92528 | JGI IMG/M metagenome (GOLD analysis project Ga0126342, IMG submission 92528) | Coral microbial communities from Lord Howe Island, Old Settlement Bay, Australia - Cyphastrea 1 metagenome | ecosystem: Host-associated > Invertebrates > Cnidaria > Coral ...
TATATATATATATATATATATGTATATATATATATGTATACATATATATGTATATATATATGTATATATAATATATATATATATACACATATATATATATAGGAATGCAGGGTATCCAGGTACCACTCCACTTCCATCATCCAGCGCCTGGAAAATAATGCCCCTTGACTCGCCAACTGGCACCTGAAAGTATGGCAAATGGTCCGTTTTCCAAAATGTTTGGGGAAACAATTCCAATGGCCATCATTCTTCGGGAATGTTTGTGACCAAATTGAACATGGTCCGCCAGTTTTCAAATGATGGCGTGCACTAACACTTTTTCTACTAGTGCCAGGCACGGCCAGAATTCTTAGGTTGCACGATCTTTTCAACTGTGACCAACGGCCATGGTGGCCTGCTTCGCGGGGCGAAAAGTGCCCGTGTCATGCGGAAAATTACTGCCAAATCCTCTCAAACTATCTCAAACTCATGAGTTGAGTTTCTGAACCTTAAAATCCACCGGCTCTTTCAGAGATTTCGGGTTGAAGATAGGGTCGACTATTCCGTCATATTCCATCCAATTGGTTTCCCATCGTCCATCGTTTTCCCTACTGAAATTGCAATTTCAGAGGCAAAATCCCCAAAGACAGCGCCTGAGGTCCGCATTTCAGCTGTAAGGTTTCTGGCTCACCTGAAATCTGAACCCAGTGAGTCCCCCCGAAAATGGTGATGGAAATGAATGAAGGGTGTGTGTGTATATATATATACATATAATATGATATACTTATTTGGGGCGTATATGTACATATAGTGTGTGTGTGTGTCTATATATATATATATAATGGTCACCCCCCCACCACCAGGGCCTAGCTTGAGTTTTTGTTTGTGGTATTTGCAGCAGAAAAACATTTATTTTCTTATTGTCCAGCTTTTTGTGTGATTTACATACTACCACACAAGTATGGTACAGTTTAACTCTTGTTTTCTTGCAGTTCCTCAATTGCCACCTGGTTACTCCGCATCCTAAGACTCTGAGGTTGCCTTCCCTTCAAAGTAAAGTAGCATTTGTAGAATTAGGGTTATGTTGTTCAAAAAATGGTTCACTTCTTTCATTGGGATGTAGTACTGCAACACAATCACATGGAAACACTAGAATAGTGTCTTCCCAGACTTCAAAACAATCTATTTCTAGTTGTTTAATTTTGCCACACGAAAGACATGATAAATATTCTGCCTGGAACTACATGACTTGAATTTCTCCACTGCAATCTTGCATTGTCTGTCGAAGTGCGTTTTCTTCTTTGGATTTGGCTACATTTTGAAACCTATATCGACCATTGGCATGAAGTAATCCATTTTGCACATGAAAGTGCTTTTTGTTTTTTTTAAATGGCATAAGCACTTAATTTTTATGGCATAAGCGCTTAATGTTTATGGCATAAGCACTTTTTATGGCAAAAACGCAGAGCTTTCAAGCTGTTGGGGATAGCACCTGAGTTTATTTTTTTGGTAGATACGAGTAGCAGATGGTTGACCTTGCAATGAAACAGTCAATGAAATAGAAAAAAAGGTAGGTCCTGGTGGGTATAATCCAACTTGAAACAAATTTTCTTGGAGTTCTAATATCAAACACGGGCATTTCAGAACTAGCTGGCCACGGGGGGACTGTCCGAAGAGGCCGAGCCCCCAAGCAGCAGCCAGATCCCTGCACCTGGCGGTTGGAGGCCAGTCCACTATTGTCTGCATCATCACAACTGGGGGGAATGATGGAAAACCATTTGAGCCATTTGAAGTATATACCCCTATCCCATCCTATTATACTGGTTGGTTGGTACATATTCCTATTATGGGTTATAATAATATGTAATGATATATAATAACTAATCATAATCCCAATAAACAATGGCTCATTTGGGGAGCACTTCCCTAGAACAGCAATGGGTGCACAGCACAGCACTGCCTCAATGACAGCATCCTCCGGATCTTTACCACACATCACATCTGCTCCACATGACAAGTTCACCTCGAACGGCTCCACGACAAGTGAAGCAAGGGCTGAAATTTAATCCCTTAGGACTTGGAAACAATGTCAGAACTATATTACATCTGACATGTCTCGAGTGTTTGATATAACATGATATAACCAAGATGTTTCATCTCTAGTTCTGACCTAAACACTATTTAAACATCTGAAAACATGTCGGAACTAAAAACACCACCCAAAATCATAGGGTTTTAGTGGTGGTTTCCGAACTTGGCCTCACCGGAACCATGGAAAAATCGTTGAAAGTGGCACAATTTTTGCCCAGGGACAGAGTGTCAATAGGCTATTGCAAATGCATCTATTTCAAATCCGTTCAAAAGACTTCGGTGCTTTGATATCATCATTTCAACATTTCTTCAATAAGAGGCCATCTAAGGGGAAAAAAACAACATGAGTGTTGTGTTTAGGTTGGCGAATATCAACATGATTCAACATGTATTCCCATAGTCCGTCAACCTTTCTTGCTGACCATATCAACTCACCAACCACTAGTTTGGCATGGCATGGCATGACCATCTCTGTGGAGCAAGTGGCGTCGAGGTCCTTCTTCAGGAGGTTGATGCTTGACCTGCAAGCTATGGCGTAAGTGCCTGTGTCTGTGGGATTCTTTGCCTAAACACTTTTAGAAGCTGGGTCGTTCAAAGATGTTCAAAGATGTTCAAAGCAACAGGAATTTCAATCATCATTCAGTTCATGGAAAATCTTACGTACTGTAAGACTCAAAATGATTCGCCCACCTAAAATGAGATTGGCTGAACGGGTAGTTGCGGGCCCTGGTACCCCGGTGTTCGCATCAAATAGCCGGTATTTATGGGCGTCAATCCTCCAATTCATGTGCAAGTATGTGTATGTGCAAGAATAGATAAAACCCCTCAATCCACCTGCTGATCATCATTTTCCAATATTTTCCCCACAACAAGTGCCATGTGTTGGGGTCGGTTGATGAAAAATATGAACAAAATCCAAGAAAACACCAAACACAAAACAGCCAAACATATTCAAACAAATTTTAAACATGAAAGGTAAAAAGTCGCCAGTCATTTTTTTCTCTCTCTTGGTGCCATAAAAAATCCAGCAACTGCACCTCGACAGGCCCGGAGATGTCACGTTGAAGAGCGCGTGGAACGCTTTCATCACCTGGCAGAATGGGGATTTAACGAAGCAACATGGGATCTATGAGGAAAAAAAACCACTTGATTCATAGGCTTCAGGAGATTCAGAAATTCATGGAATACCCATTTATATAATCCAACTAAGGTAGGGATTCCACTGACCCAAATGGGATCTATGGGGATTTTACTTAGAAAGGGCACCATTGAATGGTATGTTCCATGCCATTCTCCGGATGGTGAAACTGCAAAAAATGATCCCATCTGCGTCGCAGCTTTGACATGCTTTGACCTTGTCCTTGTACTCCTGGGTTGAACGATTCCAAGATAGCCATTGACAATACCCTCTGGTAATTTAACATAGCTATTGAAAATCACCATTTATAGTGAATTTTCCCATGAAAAATTGTGATTTTCCATAGTTATGTTAAATTACCAGAGGGTATTCAATATGAATCAATATGACCTAGGACCTATGTTGATCTATGCTGAGTGGCCATGGCCCGAAAATCCTCCAGCGGAACCTCCTCCAACTCCACAACACGTTTGGCCAGGGCCCCGGATTTCGCAAAGTCCATGACCTCCCGAGAAGACCCCAGCAGACCCCAGCGATCCGAAAAGTGATTCCTGGCCAGAACAACATGTACTGGAATCAAAGGCCATGTAGTACCAGACTTGATTATCTTGGTTTATCGTGATTTATCTTGGTTTATCATAGTTTATCACCAAAATTCGTCAACTTGGTTCATCTCTGATTCCAAAAATCCTATTTGACACGTCCAAAAGCTCGGTTTTTTAAACTCACGGCGCTACACTTCGCAGCCGCCGGCCTGGCAAGTGATGCGGTTCAAGGAATCAAGACATTCCACCATGGCGCTGTTGGTCAGATCGAAGATTCCAACCTCAGCGCTGGTAGAGTGTGACCCACAACAAACTTAGTTTGCAAAATGGAAACACAACAACAAACAAGAAAATACATCAGATAGTTAGAGAAAATAGAAAAGATATATTTTGTACTTTAAGTGATACAGTTTGTGACAACTTGTACCTGTACATGTATGATATATTGATCAAAAAGGTGGGATAACATAGCAATGTTTGGAACATGCAAATGGGAAATGGTATCAAATACCGATCCATTTCCGGACGGTAATTTCAACCCATCCAAATATCTGCCTCAATGCGGATTCCCAGCTGGGCAAGGCAGGAAAGTCGTTTGCGCTAGGGTATTCCTACTGGAAACCCATAGATTCTCGGAAAATTCCCCAAGCAAAATGTGGGGAACAAATATGGAAAATGGATATAGGAAACTCAAATTTCTATTGGTCGCAAAACTGAAAAACAAGCTTCTTGATGCCCTGATTTGCCCCGACGACCAGGATGTTTCTGCAACTGGGGCTGGTAAGGACTCACATAGTGATCCCGGTGATGGCGAGTTTGGGACTGGATGTTGTTCCTAAGGAGACAACCCAACATATCCTAATGTAAGTGCAGGTGTGTGAAAGTTAGTGAGCCTGTGACGGTTCACGGAAGACCCAAACCAGATCAAAACCTAAGGTTGGGACCAAACTGAAACGTGGCTTTGGAAGTGTTGGCTGCATGTAAGGTCCGAAATTGACGCCTTTTTTTGGTGCATAGTTTTTGCTGCTTGAAATGGTAAACTCAAAGCCAGAGGGGATGTCATCTATGCCAATCTATGCAGGAAGCGTCACCTCTGGACCGTCTGGGCTCCCAGGCTCTTCGAGCCTTATCGTCTTCTTTGAAGGCCACGGAACCACCCACCAACATGGCCTGGGTCTGGGTTCTGTGGGCCGATTGGGCTATGGCGGCGATGGTCATCCCACCATCATCACTGGGATTCCAGTGAGTGAGTTTACCACTATATATAAACTTATGTATATATGTATATGTATATATATACATATGTATAGTATATGATTGTATATGTATGGCAATTGGGGGGATAACCATCCCCTTTGGGAAATGAACCACGTTTTGACCGATGGCATGTATGGTCAAGGACCATGTTGAAAAATAACCCATGCTGGTGACAGCCTGCATGAAGCCGGATCAAGGCGCATCTTTGACACAGGCGGGGGTCAACAAATTAAAATTGCCCTAAACACAATCCCATGAAATATCCCATCCCTGTAATTAATATTAAAAGCCCCTAATAGTGACTATAAACCGTCCCAAAAATGCGTATTTTCCCTATGAAACCATGGTTTCTGGGAGATCTTTAATATCAATGGGAAGGGAGTAGCCACTTTCACAGAACACGCTGTAACAAAAGTTTCTCAATTGATTGTTCCGAAGATATATATATTATATATATATATATATATATCTTTTCCATATGAGCCATAGCAGCCATAGCATTTCACCAATAGGATCCTCCAAAAACTCCAACCGAGGTCGCAGCCACTGTATACTGACCCTGGTAGATGCTCAGCTGCAAAAACTGCGGCGGAAGCGGTTCGCGGTCAACCTTTGAAGGTTCACCTAAGCCTTGGGTTGGGATAACCATTGGTTGGAGGAATTATAGGAATTATTGGTATCTTATCATTATCGTGTTATCAAACCATTGGGTGAAAAATTGGACCCAGGTATGACGTGTTGACGTGTTAACGCTCTTGAGCCCACTACAATTTATACACTCTGGTAATTTAACGTAGCTATGGAAAATCACCATTTTTAATGGGTAAATCAACTATAAATGGCCAATTCCAATAGCTACGTTAAATTACCAGAGGGTATATGTTCGTATCAGTATTACTACAATTTATATATGTTCGTATTTGATAGTATTTGTATAATTTTTGGTGGCACAACCAAATCCTCAACCCCATTGAGCCATTTGAGGAACCAATGCTGTGGGAAATGATCTCCCAATATTTTGGCCATGCAAAGTTGATGTTTCACTTTTTTAGCGAGAAGCAAATGCATAACAAAACTGGTGCCTATTTGGTGAACACAAAAAGAAGATCCAGGATTTCATCTGGTAGCTGTGTCAATCTCCGGTGGTTTCAACCCATCTCCGGTGCCACATGTCCAAAAACTATCCTGTCTTGCTATCAGCAAAGGATTCAAAGGTAGTGTCCAGAAAAAATAAGAGTCAATTGAGTCAAGTGGGATCCTCCTTGTGGACCCAGGAGGGCACCAAAATGTGGCCACAGCCTCCACAGGTAGCTTCCACCAGGAAAAGGTCCTGAGATCAGTTCTTCCGGAAGGTGAGACTCAGGTTCCCCCTCCATAAATACATGTTGTTGTGTTGGTGGATGGTTTTTTGGGGGCATCCTGAAAAGAATATCACTTGACAGACAAGAGCACCGGGCTGGAAAGCTTAACAAACCACGGCCACGTAGGTAAGAGTTGACATTTGCAACTGGAAGTAATCACAGCAACTTGTCTGACTCCAACATAATCCAAATCCAAATGAGTTCCAAATGCTTGAGTCATAACCAATCTAGGGCAAAACTAGGGGTTGGACTACCCAAGTTCAACAATGGCCCACAAGGATCCCCTGATATCCGTCCCCTGCAGCCCCAGTGACTTAAAAGTTGTCAGGATCGGGGTGAAGTGTTGGTCCAACATCACTTTCTCTGTGGCTTCACCACCTGGCGTCTCCGAGTTCTCCGAGTTCTCCGAGTGGATGTCCACTTCATAAATCTTTGGATATCACATCTTGATATCTATAGATACTGTGTAATTCTATGCCATCTATATTATCCTATAGGGTATATATTATATACATAAAAGTTATGTGGATATATAAATATACAAGTACGCAATCAACTTAATCATGTCATTGATATGTGCTATGTTGTGGGTCAACAGCTAGTAGTATCACCAACGGCCAGTGCTCGGCTCCCGGGCCATAGAAACTGATGCCCTCAGCAAAGGAACGACACCGCGCATGCGCGGAGCGGAAGGAGGCCTCACACCTGGGGCGAGACTCTGTGCTGCTTCAGCCGGGATGATGATGTGCTACAATTATTTTATCTATATAGTCCAGATATAGAGGTGACTGGAGGTCCCATTAATTATATACAACCACATTATACTGCTAGTCTCCGCTACCTAACATACACCTACAATTTTACTTTACACTAGGCCAATTAAAGGCTTCTGCTTTTATTTTATAGATCCTTGCGAGTTGGAAGACGCCTTTTGGATCCTTCTTAAGATTTACAATTCCTGGGTGTTCCTGGTTGGTGTTCCTGGTTGCCGGACAACTGCAACTGATGTTGAACTTCCGCGCACTTGCGACCTGGCTCGCCATCATTTTTGTGGGATCAAACCTGAGATCGACATTGATCCATTTGGTCAGAAAAACCCAAAGAAAATGATCCGTTCAAGAAATCCCACAAGAAAGGACGTGGGAAAGGAATGCAAATGGCCGGCGGCACCGAAACGCTCAACCTCAGCTGAAAATCAGATTTCACCCAACAAAACGTGGGGATTTACTTCCATATTACAGTAACTGTAACTACTCCCTTTTTTGGGGCCCCAATATATAGGAAATATGGTGCCCCACAATGAATCGATCCAATGCAAAACCAGGGTTTCTGAAGGTATTTAAATGTACCCTCTGGTTATTTAACATAGCCATGGGAAATGGCCCATTTATAGATGGTTTACTTATGGCTATGTTAAATAACCAGATGATATTTAATATATGAAGGGATTTCACATGTTTCAAGCGAAAATGGAGACAACACCACCGAAGATGTCAAGACATTGGGATTCACCCGCAGCTGGAGATTCTGAGGATAGGCCACTATGGGAAATGAATAGAATAGGGATAGGCCCGGCCTGGATAGGGCTTCAAAAATATGTTCTAGTTTGGAATATCAGACCAAAATATTCAAGATGAAGGAAAACCAACACATTTTGGATGTGTTTGTGAAAGTGTTGAGTTGGTAGCTTTCACATGCTTTCCACCCCACACACATCCCATCCCAAAAATGTCCCAGGTGTCCATGCGATCAAGAAGGTCACCTGAGGCACCGGGTCAACTTTGAATGACCCACTTTAGTGGATCATTCCCGACCCCTGCTTGCGGGTGCCTCAGAGTTAGTAAGTGGATGATAATCCCAACCCCTATATATATACATATTGGTGTATTACTACCATATTTATCCATATTTAACTGGATTATAATGGGGTTGTTGCCCACTTTGTAGCTGCGATGCACATCCAAGTTCAGAGCTTGACGCATTCCCAAATGTAGTCGGGTAGAGTATGTAAAGCATTGTTCTGAAGTGATGGCATATGCATCTTCATGCCGCCATCATGGCTAGGTCCTAGGTGAAACTGCCATGCCATCAGCTGGCACAGCTGAAGTAGGCCCGGAATATTGCCTGGACCCACTGCCACAACAAGCCATCCTCTGCAACTGGAGGCGCTGATCCTGCGACCTCCACGGCATCAAGTTTGCCCGTCAATTTCTTCAGTCCATCTGTGGCGAGGGCATCTGCCGTCTTTCCTTGGGCTCTGATCTTCTCGTCCAACTCTTTTGCGCCCGCTTTGACCTGCAAGTTGGTCATCCTCTTGGCGGCCTTTTCGATGCCTTCACATACTTTAGTTGCTGCCTTCTCTTTCTTTTGATCCGCATCATGTCCGGGCATCTCCTCCATGTCAGAGGTAGGCACCGCCCAGTGGTCGCCTTCTTGATTCTCTTCTTCCGCCTCCTCCAAGGATTGAGACTCCATAGCGCCGCTGGAAGAAGTGACTTGTGCCGCTGTCTTGTTGGCCGTTAGCCCCAGCTGCACTTGGAACTCATCATCCTTCACTGGAATGACCTCATGCTGCTTGGACGCTGTGCCCACTCCTTGTCTGGCCAGCAGGTTGGCCGCCTTCTGGCCTCTCTTCCCCCGTTTCTTGCCCTTGCTTTTCTGGATCAGCTGGTCCATGGTCCAAAGTGTTGGAACCTTGCTGCGCACAACAAATTCTCGCCGCAAGGACGTGTACTCCTCACGCTTTTCCGGATCCATCGAACACTCATAGGCCTCACCATTAAGCACTCGGATTTTCTCCTCGGCTGGTTTGGGTTCCGATCGGGGTGCCACTGGAGAACTAATCGACGGTAGGCTGCCTTGCTGGTCCTTTCATCCGCATCCTTGTCGATCTCGAGGACGGCGTAGTCTTCGACTTCCATGGCGATCATCCCGAACTAGCAAAGAGCGCACCTCCGCAAAGCGTCACTGATAGCGCTATTGACCCTTCGCAAGGATGTGAGCCCCTAAAATCAGGTCGATCTTGAATGAAGTTTGAGCCAAAATGGCTGTGGTGATTCACGGGGGTGATTCACCTCGCATAGACAATCAGTGATTTTTGCATCGCTTCTTCTATAGGGAGAGATAGGCCCTATTCTACTTCCACGTTGGACTCATAATGCCAAACGACTCCAAGGACTACAAAACCATGAGCAGCCCAGCCCGTTGTGGGGTCACTTTACCCCATCAACTAGCTGTATCATCCCATAGGGATTACATGGGATTACTGCTGGTTAAATCCCCGTAGCTTTTCCGGTTTCAACAAAACAAAAAGCTACCATTTGCTACCCCATCTTTGTTGCTGAAATCCCAAGTTTGCTAGCAGGATCCTGCTTTTGTTGCTTACATTTCCTTACAACTACATTACATTTTTGTTGATCAAGAACCTGTCTTTTTTTGTGTCAAAGCCCAATTTGTTCTGGGTCCTCCCCCATGATCCATTTCCCACGTGAGGTGCCGCACTAAGAACAACGCGCTGGCAGTGCAGGGTGCTGCACCGCCCATACCCGGCAGGGTTCTCTCCTTGGGGTGTTCAGTATGGGAGGCTTCCCCGAGCGTCAAACACCAGGGGGGCTTCTGATGTTCAGACTTTCGGTGGAATATCTTGAGATTCTCTCAATTCAAAATGGATTGCCAAGACATCCCATGATCATTTTTGCCTACGTTTGGTGTTTTCTAAGCTCATCGAAGCTCAATGCATACAGTATGGTTTCCCCATGCAAATTTTATGCTTGACCACCATGTGGATCCTCAACCCACATCACCAGCAACTTCCAGGGCCCCCACAACGTCCATCCACACGATCCAACAACTCACGATGAAGATCGACATCTGGCGTCCCACCATACATTCACAGCACAGGATTCATGTCAACTGCTTCATGAAACTGGTTGATCAATTGCATTCAAATTAGGATCAATTAGATTCAATTAGCAGGTTTCATGATCGGTTTCATGGGGAGGCTGCCACCAATCCTGATTGTGGGATGTTGTGGGTATGATTCATAGAGTCAGTCCATGAATTGTTTCTTTCCAGTTGGGGGTTCCACTTCTAGGACGGACCCAACCGCAGAAACATGATCATTCTTGGAATCCAACCAACAACCCATTAATTACCATCTTACATCATCTTACAGTACCATGCTTTACCAAATGTGGTGCCTTCAAAGGATCAACGACCAAGTAGACACAGGGATACAGCTCCTCACAGCAGCTCCCAGCCACCTTGAATAGAACTCCGCTGTCAGGTTTCATAATTCCACCCAGGAAAAATTCGAAACTGAACTGCATCAGCAGATCAACCTCGCAGCACCGGCGGCCATCGGAAGGTCGGAAGGTCTTCAGCTGTCTGGTGAATCCAAGGCGCATCGTTGGTCATCCGCTGATCGGAGGCTTCCACCCGGCTATCCAGGTTGCTCAGAACCTGAAAGTGCAAGGCTTGTGCCATCCATCACTGGGAAAATGTTGGAACATCTGGGAAACCTCTAAAAACTGCAGCTTGTTGCACCTTAATCTTCGAAAAATGGGATTAGTAGACTTCTGGAAACTAGAATTGTGATTAATTATCATGAAACTCTACAGTAAATACTAACAAAAATGACATTAGACTAGAATATGTTTATCTAAGAGAGGCCCAAAAAAAACGGAAAAAACAATGGAACGCGTATATTATACATGCTTTCAGATGTTCGTTGGATTTGGGACATGTGACCATTTGACATGTGTTGCTTGTTTCGGGTGCTGCATCTTTTGGCCATTGCCGGAATCCACTGGTGCTGTCAACGGGAGATGCAAAAAAATCATACCAAGTACCCTCTGGTAAACTGTCACATGACTATGGAAAATCACCATGTTTAATGGGTAAATCCACTATAAATGGCCATTTTCAATAGCTATGTTAGTTTACCAGAGGGTATTCCGGGATATTCCGAGTATAATCGCTCCTTTGTTTGGTCTCTCTGTACAATAAGAAGTTTGCCAAGGTTCCCTAAGGCCCTAAGGCCATAAGTTCAATGGGACTTGTCCGGAATCAACCTTATCCTCTTGAGTCTATTATGAAGCTGTGATACTCCCTGGCTGACCCACCGACACGCAAACGAAACATCGTTTTCATCCTGCCACCAACACTGGTACGGACTTTGCTCCAATGGTTTGATTCTGAAATCTATCCCATCTAGAATATCCATTCACTTCTTAGTGGCTCCAACCCATTCCTCCAAAAAGTACGCATCAACTGGCCATTCCTTCTCTGACCACGGGGTTGAAAACGCAACTCTCAAATTGACCAGCACCCCACGACCGTTCAAAACTTTCCTCAGCACCCGACGTAGTAAATTCGGTCTGAACTTCCTCGGGAATTGGATCTGGAAGACTTGCAATATCAATACCTCCATATTTACCTCCATGCATTCTGTTCCAAGGTGGACATTCTTGACACCTTTAATATCCTTTGATGCCCTTTACACTGAATATTCCCAGAGCTGTTCAAACATGTTCAAACTCATCTGCCCTCCAGCTCTCAAAAAAAATCCCGCCACCCCCACACAGATAGAAGACTAAAATCCTACTACTATACAGTCTGAATCTGCTTTTCTATCTTTTTGGTGATGAACATCATGGAGCTTGAGGGCCCAATATGGCCCAATTGTAACCCACCCAACACTAGGAGTGTAATAAGCCCCTTGCCTCTAGCGGGGGCACCCATGGATTTCCACAATCGTTTGTCTGAACATGGGCTACCTTCAGAATATCCTATTAAACAGCCATTTGGGGGATATATATATATATATATATACTGTATATATATACTATATACGAGCCCATTTCCAGACAAAGCCATGTTCATCAAAGCAAACAGCAAACACAGTTGTTCCATATTTTCTCCATCAATGGGGGGTATAAAAAAAAACGATGGGTGGTTTTTGATTACCCATGGATTCCGTGCCGAGCGTCTCAAATATCTGGTCTGCAAGTGGCTGAACAGCTTTGAGCGCCTGCTGGAGGCAGTGACTGGGGATGAACCATCCACAGGGCTGACCCTGGTTTATTTTTTTGGGGGGGTACCCCTCCAATAGTCATTTTAGATGATACATAAATGGTATCCCCCCCAATTAAACAGCCGTTTGGGGTTTAAAAAAATCCAGGGTTGACATTACAGGGCTGTCCTATCTTTCCTGCAAGATTGTCCCTTGACCCACCAAAAAACTAGGGGGGTTCATGAGGATTTCCACCTTACCCTCTGGTAATTTAACATAGCTATTGAAAATCACAATTTTTAATGGGAAAATCCACTATTAATGGTCATTTTCAATAGCTATTTTGACATAACCAGAGGATAATAGACAGCGGGTTGCCCCTGAGGAACAGACCATTCCAACATCAGCAGCACCGAGAAGTAATTCGCGATGGCCTTCACCACCTGGCTGGCGCCAACGCGCCAACGATGGACTCCGAAGTCTTGCCGAATGATGTTGTGATAGCTATATATATATATATATATACTGTATACTGTATATATAATATATATATATATATATTATACATAATATGCAGTCATATATATATACATATATATATATACATACACAGTATGTATATGTACATACTACTCACATCTAATATATTGATATCATATAACACAAGCAAAGCTGATGAATCCAGGTCCGTTTCCTGAGCTGCCCAACACCTAATGCAGGTCCCCAGCAGAGGATCACCGGCAGCATCCGTGAGAAGGAGATATCAATGCCTGGCAACAAAAAACTGGGGTCAAACCGATTTGTTTTGGCTGAATCTTAGAATGAATGGATAATTGGATATAATTATATATATATGGATATATGACTGGCATATGGAAATTCTAGAACTAGACATAAAAGTAGAAGTGGTGTATTTTAAGTGAAAAATGACAGTGAATGAAGAAACTATGACTTGTGATAACTTCAGCATCTGTTCATTTCCACGGAGTCATTTTGGAGTTCATCCATTTGGTTGATGGGAATGTCAAAGTGTTTCATCAGTTTTGTTGCTCATCAACTTTTCCATGTGCTTCTCCAATCTTTCAATGATTCATGGACTTCACTTCTTTTGCAAAACACAACATATTTGGCATCTGTCTATACATATATGTATAATCATATATATATATATATGTACAAACATATACATGCATGTGTATATATATATATATGTACATATAATATCATACATAACATTACATAACCATTGTATTAATGACAAGGGTCATGAAAGATCTCCTACGCTCAACGTCCGGCAGTAACATCCCGTTTCGCAGCCCGCTGAGCCCCGCTGAGCGCGTGGCTGGTTTGACGTCCAAAGGCATGGAAGCTGGCCGTGGTGCCGGGCTTGATGACCTGAGGGGACGAGTCACGAAAAATGTCCATCACTAGACATGGATAAAAAATATGGAAATCAAGTGACAACATGGGATGGAAATAAAGTGACTATGGATATCACTAGAAATATCACTAGAAATATCACTAGAAATATCACTAGAAATATCACTAGAAATATCACTAGAAATGGGATACTGTAGAACTCATTTTATTTCCATCACTAGATATGGGAAAGACATCACAAGATGTTCGTGCATAAATGGGGGATAAGATGGGATAGTTGATGATGGTTAATAGTGAATCAAGCCACACATATGAAGATAGCACATGATATCAAAGTAAAATGGATTGGGACTGGTGACTGGTTGTTGATGTTCTTTTATGTCAAATAGATGGATGTGTGTGTGTGTGAAATGGGGTATGCCGCTATGCCACCAAAAAACATTGCCATCACATAAGATAATTGGCGAAAAATAATCATTGATCAATGGACTGGGGGTACACACTCAGATGTTCTTCAATGGTTCAAGTTCAAGGGGATTTGGACCCGCAGACCAACAGCTGCCAAAACACAGAGAAATTTATCAAAGCCGGCAGTGGAATGTGGCAAAAGTCGTAAGCCATGCTTCGATTTGATGTGTATCTATGTGAATACAAGGACACTATGTGTATGACCGTATGACCGCAACAATGACAACTTTGACTTAGATCCGGACACTTTTTGTGTTGGTGAACAGTTCAGCCTGGCACGGCACTTGTGCTTCAAGCTGGGCCTGTTCCTCCAACGAAGCCACACTTGACATCGGCACCATCTCTATGGCCATGATGAATAGCCCAATGTGGTAAACCCATGTAAACCCATGCAAACCGACCATGAAGGGGATGGTGCAGATGGCTAATTACTATTAATTCCCAATGTATACCGTCCGTGGGTGGTTGTTTTTCGTTCATGGTTTACTGGCACCGCCCTGCGCGCCCAGAAGGCCAACATCGCAGCTGCCAACAGGTTCAACAGGGCCACCATGGCGAGTAACCAAGACCTTTTTCTTGGCGGCGTTACGTCGGAAAGGGCCGGGGAACTCATGGGACTTATGTGGGGATTTTCATCCATGGGCAGTTGCGGTGTGAAATCTCCCGGGAATTAACGGGAAAAAACGGAAACAAATGAAAGATCTAATGGGACAAACACGATAATTTGATGAATTTTAATGGGATATACATGGATATACAAAACACCCCAATTTGGTGATAGACCCTGAGAATCATCGATCTTTGAAGGAACGAATTGTCTTCCAACCACGAGTGTCATGGATTGTTTATAATGATCCAGGATGGTACAATATGATCAATGCAATATATGAGATACTTAACTATGGGGACTTTTGACCAACCATAACCTGGGGAGATGTCAAAACAATCATGGGCAAAATTTTGTCAAAAAACCTGAAAGACGACATCATCTGATTTTTGGGCACCCTATGTTTAGACAGACCCATTAATATGGCCCAATGGAAGGTTGAAGATTTCTCAACAGAGATTGGATGATACTTTCTGGTGGCTTTGCCTACTCAAATCACAGAACATGTTGTTATCTTGCCATAAAATGGTCCCCTTGCTCAAGTTACAACATCTTGATCAGTTGCAGTCGCCATTCCTCGCAAGCTGCAGTTTATGAACATGTTGCCAGGATGGTCATGTTGAGGATTGGTTCTCATAGTATTGAGCCATACTCTTGTTTTTCACATGTCAATGGAGTCTTGATGGGGATCTACCCTCTGGTAATTTAATATATTGAAAATGACCATTTATAGTGGATTTTCCCATTAAAAATGATGATTTTCCATAGCTATGTTAGTTTACCAGAGGGTAATGGAACTTATTGGAATTTGGAATCTCACATGGTTTGATGCACTTGTCGATACTGCAACAGTTGAATCGAAGTATCGGACACAGCTTGCTGGGGGTAAATAGAACTATAATCCATCCACCATCTGAGCAATGATCAAAATCCCCTGTCGTGCCTTTTTAGTGGTTCGTTCATAGGATTTGCATTTATGGATTGTGATAAACCCGGTTGGGTAGTATATAATTCCATATAATTAATCATCAACCAATCATCATTTATCAGTTGTGTCCACTTATATCTCCACATTTTCATGTTTAAAAATGTTTGAAATCTCTATGAAAAGCCCAAGAAACATCAACCAACCAGGGCTTTCAAAGCTTCATCTGTCACCACGACCACCCCCCGTGTGTTCACCACGGTGGCGTACTGGGTCCAACTAAGTCGGGCGATGATGCCCAAGTTGTAGGCTGCACCGTTCTGGCGACGTAGACCAGCGCCAGAAATGTGGTTTAAATACCATGCTTCTAAGGATGATTTGATGGAATAAAAAATGGTATTTCATGGGATTTTATGGTGATATACTGGGATATTATTAGTTATTGATAATATACCCATTCTTTTAAGATTCCCAGTATAATATCCTGACCATTGACCATTGACCATTAATGGTGGATATATTGACCATTGACCATAGTTTTATATTATATAGTTAATGGTGGATATAATCCCATCCTTCAAGAGTCAATACCCCCATGGTCAATGGTCCCAGTCATATGTGTAAATTCCCTACATCCACCATGGGTTGCAAGGGGTGTTTAATAATAATTAGGGAGAACGGATTAGACATCAAAAAAAACAACTTCAATTCTGAAACTGTGATTAATTGAATTAATTGTGTTTTTATCTTTGGGATTGATTGAACCTAATCATAGACCCCAATTGTTTCAACTTGTTTGAAGGTGTCCAAGCCACCCCACATCGTAACATTACAGAGGACAAGTCATGATGAATAAGTTTCTCATTGGGTTTTCCACATAGATTGTATATAAATATACATAAATATCATGTAAATTGAGGATAAAAGAATACAAGAGATGTGATTCATAAATTTCATAAGTCAAATGTCAACCACTAAGAAAAGCTACGGCCTCCGGCCATCATTTTTGACACCACTAATATGGCTAGTCAGCGGCTAGTCTAAGGGAAGCATTCGGAATCATCCACTAAGGCTATGGCCGCTATGGCACAGATAGCCTCTGGGTAGTGGTTGCTATTCGGATTGCTATGCAAAATCACCATTTGAGTAGGTAAGTCATCTACATGTGGGCCATTTTCCTCTATATAGACTCTATGCTCAAGAACCAGAGGATAATGTGAATGGCATGAATGAATATGAATGACACATACTTCCATTTCTTATCATTTCCTGCGTGGAAATTCAAAATCACAACAAGACAGAGACCACAACCCACCTTGGCAAATTCTTCAGAATCATTGGAGTAAGGAGAACCTCAATCTGAAGAAAATGATGGACCGAAGGCCCAAAGAGCCATGTCCATCCATCGGGGCTTTGACCATGGGGATTCAATGGGATTTAATCAATAAGAATTGGGATTTAACCCTCAAATATAAAATAAACTCAGGACGCTGGATCGTTTTTACCATTCAGTAAATCTGGGTTTCCTGTAAATTGTCCCGGAGTCCCGGCAGTCGAGAAGCATGCCATTTTCAAAGTTCATCAATTTTGGACGGAGAGTGCAGACTCACAAAAACTGCATGAGTATCTTCTTGGTAAAGTTATATCCCACAACTTACAACATAGTTTTAGTATATCTTAGTATTGGTTACGGTTATATATTGGTTATATCCCCATAATATCAAGGGAACTCGTGTGAAACAGAGTCACTTGAGATCGACTCAGCATCCCCCTTTTGGGTGATATGACTCAATGACTTGACCAGATATGTCTCCTTCGCATCACATCTAGGGAGCGGCACGCACTCCCGTTTCCGCGCTGGAGACATCCATGGCCTGGCCCAGCTGTCCAAGCCCAAGGCAAGGTCTTGCCGATTTTCGCCATGGCAAATCACATAGTGAAAACCATGTTCAGTCATGTTCAACTTATTTTTGGAACCTTGCATTATAGATACCCAAAAGGTTGGTTGCACAGAATTTCCGAAAATGAACCCATCAAGTGTGAGTCATTTCTGGGAAATCATCCAATCCTAGCATTGGATTCACAGAAAAACTACAGCAAATACCTTGATCATCCTTGATTACTTTAATTGGGTCGGAAAAAAACGAGCCGGTTTCCTGCAAATCATTCAGAATTTTAGTTGCTTCATTTTTTTGTGATATCTTCATATCTTCACTTCATATTTCTGGATGAAATACTGTGGAAGAAATCCTGCATCACCAAACGGATGGTCAAACCCGCATAAATCGGATAAAACACCGATCAACTGGCCGGTGATGGTGTCCAATCCTGATCCTGGAAGCTCTCAGTGATGGTATCCAGCGGCACGTAGTTGGGTTCCTCCTTGCCATCGTGGCCCATGGATGAGGATTGAACGCCTCGAAAACCATGGAAATATGACAAATATATACATATATATATAATTATATATATATATATTTAATTATAAATATATATATATTTATAGGTTATATAATTATATATATAATCATATAATATATAATTGTATACATACTGTATAATGTTATATAGTACTACCTTGATATATTATCACCAATACCCTCATTATATCATAGTAGAAGTGCTTTGTATATATATATATATATAGTTGTATATATATACCATAATACTATTATTATTATACATTATAATGGGATACAATGGAGTCTTTAACTTACAATCAATATTATGGATGGGTTTATCTGAACATGTTGGATAAACAAAATCTAATTGGTTGATAATGTTACTTCCATTCTTGGACAAAGCCATTTCAGGTTGCTCAGGGAATCCCATTCTTCTCACCTGCTGAAGTTACTAAAGTCCAGCACCCTGCCATAGCGGCCCTTGGCCTTTGTTATAGTCGACATCATGAAGGTTACCAAGTCGGGTGCGGATTTCACCTGCCACTTTCGCACACTTGAGAACCAACACAACAATGTCAAAACGTCAAGCACTTAGGAAAAGAAAAACATGTGGATCTCGGATGGCATAAACCTTGAAACCTCATCTGTTGTTTTCAGTGGCTGGTTCCAAGGTTTCGGATACGGCACATAAAGGGACTCGTCGACTTTCAAGCTGGGCGAAACTCGCTGGCTCGGTAGCATGGTCTTCGCAAACTTTCAGGCACTTTCAATGCCGATTATCTGGGTATATATGTCCAAAACAATATCAAAATATGAGGGTGCAAGCAGCGAAAAATCATAAAATATCATCAAATACATTGAAGCTTCCCCCAATCCGAGATCATGGATGATGATATTTGGTGATGTCTCCGGTATACCCACAACCACTTTTCCGTGGTTCCTAAGCTCTTGGACCATCAACCCCAACTGCTGGACATACCCGTGCAGCATCAAATTTGCCGGAGGTTGCCTTCACAGCACCTCAAACCCATTCCAAAGCCATTGGCTTCCACAGCCAAGGTCCACAAAGTTCAGGACACAACATATGGGTTTGTCCAAAAATTCAGGGTTTTAACCCTTTCTATGGCTATTCAATGATATGTACGGGGAACATGATAAACACATATTTTATAAAGCATGGGTTTTGGTTTGGGGGGACCATTTTCAAACAAACCCAAACGTTGGAAAATTGCTGCTCTTCTTCAAGCATTCCCTCTCCAATACCTCCGCCGTCTTCCTTTGCCTTGGCCTTCGGTAGGTTTCCGCAAGCTCCTCTCTTCATCGTGTTCCAAGGCTGCGGCAAAGCAGGCATCGGCGAAAGACTCGCCAGCTTGCATGGGAACCAACGATTCCTCTGAGTCAGGAGACTCCATGGTGGACTCCATATACTGCGTGGTGCTTTCAACCAGCGGCTCTGGAGTAACCACCTCAATCTGGGTCTTGTCCTCTACCTTCTTCCATTCGCCTTTCGCAGCCTTCTCACCTTTCCCTTTCCCTTTTCCTTTCCTTCTGCCTTTTCCTTTAGCTCCTTTGGCTCCTTTGGCTCCTTTGGCTCCTTTGGCTCCTTTGGCTCCTTTGGCTCCTTTGGCTCCTTTGGCTCCTTTGGCTCCTTTGGTTCCTTTCCTTTCATCTCTCCAATCATCTTCCACCTCATCAGCATCCTCCACTGCTTCAAGCGGTGCTGGTGCCGCCCCGTACTCTGCATAAAACTCCTCCACGTCGGGTGAGGCATCTGCTGCGGCACGGAACAACTCGTCCCATGACGTCATGGCAAGGGTCTCAATGGGGCAACTCAAAATCCAAGGCCCTTTAGATCTTTGGGAAAAGTGCAGTTTTTTCAATTGCTGCATCACTGTACAGTCCGAAAAATGTGTCCATTTCTGGCGTACGTAATTATCCAAGTTTGACATAGTTTGATTGATGCCCACCTGATGGTCCAGGTCTATTGTATGAACAATGTGACAACCGATAAAATACCTTGTTTCAGAAGAAATAGGGCAAGAGACAAAACAAAAGGTTAGCCACTGATATCTGTGATGTCCATTCCTATGCTATCCCAATATTCCTGAAGACGACTGACAGTCAAATCCCTTGCGTCATCTGCGCGTTGATTTTGCTCTAAGCTCCACAGGATCATAAGTTCTGTCTTGAGCCTGCTCCTCAGCTTCAAAGCTGCAAATGAAGACAACTTTCAAGATTTCTAAGATGAGCCTTGGAGCTGATCCTCCATTTTTCTGTGTACCAGGAAATTGAACAGCTGAAAATCTGCTTCCAGCGCCACAGCTTTCAGATCGCTGGAATTCAACATCTGAATTTCATGTTGCTATATGTTGCTTCAATGAACATCAGCAAGACATGGCATCCCACCTTGGCGAGGCGCGCTAACATGGGCGTCTTGGGCGAGGACATCCATGAGGTCATCTCGAACTCATCGTCCTCGTCGTTCCCGTCATGCACCGGTGTGTTGCACAGGCCTAGCGGAGATGTGCCCAGGGGAACCATGGGGGGTTCCACATGTGAACGTTGACCCTAGAGAAAAAAAAACAGCAACACTGGAACAATACCAGGATTTTGTCCAAGAATGAAGGGAACCTGAACTGGATGATTTGAGATGATTTGAGAAGATGTGATGACCTCTTGTGCAAACGTAGGGAATATGCAGCACATGAAGCACGCCCCATGTGTTGTTTTTTTTTTTTTGTGGGACAATGAAGAAAACTGAAGATCATCGATAAAACCATTGAATTCTTGGGTGCCCCATGTTCAGACAAATCCATGTCAGAAATTGGAGGAAACTCATCCAGAAATTGGAGGCTGTAGATTCAGATATCAAAAGCCTGCCAAACTTTGGGAGGAAATGGTCAAACCACGTTCTTTTAGATCCTCCAAGCAACCGTACCTGTGAGGCTCGAGAATGATTGGTTGCAAAGGCCACCAACGCCTGACAAATGCTGAGATTGGGTTGTGAAAACTGAACATGATCTAACATGCCATTCAGTGAGCCATATCAAAAGTGTATGATATGTTGTGATACTGCATCTCAATAACACATTTGAAACTGAAGGTGGCCAAATCAATTCAACAAAAGATCAGAATTTCAAGCGCTTAGTGCCAGCAGTTTGAACACGGATGTGGCTCAATGTGTTTTTCGGGCTGTAAGATCCAGGGCATTTTCAGTAGTAAACATCCCATGTTCGATCATTTTCTTGTATCCCTATCTTGAACCATACCCAAATCAAGTGTCACAACAGACTTGGCTCATGACCTCTTCTTGTTTTGGACATCGCTCTGCGGGTATTTTGCGGCCTCCATTCCTGGAAACCGTGAAACAGCTCCCAGGCTCCGAGGCTGTTTTCTCTGTCTGAACTATTTGGCTTTGAAAAATGGTGAATCCAACAGGCAATACATGGCAACAAAAATGGCAATTCGAGGGAAAATCATGATCATCCGTTGGGTTTCACTGGTCACAGTCGTGGAATATCGTGGAATCCCCTCTAAGACTGTAGCACGTGAGTGAGAACACCAAACTTGCTAATGATGGGATGTTCGCCCCAAATATATGGAATGGTATGGTTGATCATGTTTGATCCATACCCAATCATACCCCATTATCTTCTCTCCAGATAGGTTTATTAAAATACTCTACGAACCTCACCAAGGCCCTTTCCGACAGCATCTCCTCATTTTGGAGCCCCTCATTGTGAATCTGGGCCGCAGACTCCAACCTCAAGAGAGATAGCAGCATGGGATATCAAGTGGACAATCACTAGTTTGTGTTGTATCATATAAGTATAAATTATATATCATCAGTCCGGAAACATCATGTATTGTATGTGTATAATATATATATATATATATAATATGTATATAATATGTATATGTTCTATACACATGTGGCAGTGTGTCAAAACCTTGTACCCCTGGTGAACATCAAAATAGCTGGTAAATGGATGTTCATCCCCCTAAAAATGGTATTAATAGGTATTGATCCATACCCATATATAGTATGTTCTATACACGTACAGTATGTCTGTGTATCATGTGTATCATTGGAATTGTCCATATGCATCGTACAGCCATTCTCCCTGCAACTTCTAGGGACCGGTCCTGGGGCTGTCAGTTGCTGTCAGATTTTTTGTGGTATACCCGCAGATTCGGCAATGTTTAGATGGACAATACCAGCTGCTTGGTGGTTTTAACCATCTTTAAAAATATTAGTCAATGGATGTCAATGGGAAGGATTCTCCCATATATTATGGAAATTTATGGAAAATAAAAAATCTGTGAAACCACCAACCAGCCAGTATTGGGCAATTATGATTAATCACTGGGTGACTGGTTTTGGGATACCAGATTTTCAGACCCCAAAAAAATCATCGACAAATAGTGGATGTAGTGACCTCTTGCCATCGCTCAGGGGAGGTTCAACATTTCTCCAGGCCTCCAAGGTAACCACAGATTCATGATGATTTATGCCATTCTGAGCTGTAGAATCAGGAAAACAACATCATGTGTTGATATGTTTTTTGATCTACCCGGATTGTGAACCCTTCCGATCTAATCTAGAAAGGTTGTCCAAAACCCAAGATATGGCTCAACAACCGGGCACCAACGGACCCACACAATTTCTCCTTTTTACTATTCAACCATGCCAAAACTGGGGTCAAATTTGAAACTGTACTCAATTTGATGATATTCCACTTCAACATGGGAATTATATGGGAACTATATAGGAATTATACATGAAACATCTTCCCATTTCCATGTCCAAATGGACAGTTCCATCCAAGAAACGCCATCTCTGCCGCGTCCCGCAGGCGACAACAGAGTTCACGATCCCTGCGCGTCTGCAAAAATGGCTGACACCCGAAGATGTACTTTTCTTTGGTTCATATGGTAAAATGTACTACAGATATTACTGTACATATCATGCTTCTATGGTGTCATCACAGAGAATGTGAAAGGCAATTGGAACCCCATTCCAGATGGATTGAACATAAACATAGAAACCACCGAAGAAATGACCAAAGCTGTAGTTCCTTTTTTGCCTCTGAAAATGTGGCCATTGTTATCTACATGGCCCCCAAAGCGGTGGCGCCGTTTAATGTCATCCCAGTCATCCCAGTCATCCCATCCCCGGTGAAGCCGAGGCTCTTGTCGAATGTGAAATGCAGAATCTTATTGTGAAATTGAATGACCGTAGGCCTGGGCCGGGCGGACTGGTCCCTGTCGGCAAAGTGTGCTGTGCAAACAACAGGGCAATTTACCGAACGATTGATCGCGTTTGGAGTGACAGCTGATATTTGCGCAAAGGACCTACAGCTGTATCACTTTGGATGTTGGAAATCTGGTCACTGCAACGAGGTATAACGAGGTATGAGTTTACTGATAGTCATCCTTTTGGAGATTGGATGAAGCAGGGAAATGCAGGCATAGTTTATACATTTATAATTCATGTTTATGTGTATATATATATGATGTGCTCATCATCCAATCACAATTTGGGATTCCAAACTCATGTTGGACATATATAGACCCTTTATTGATAGTCGAGCATTACATTGGTCGTGATCTCGTCCTGGCAGTGAATAAAATCATCGGACTAAATGGTGGCATGGCATGGCCATGGCCATGATTACCAGAGGGTAAGAAGTCAATGGATTGGCTTAAGGGAAAATCTAGAGGAAACCATAGATTTTACCATGAAGATCATGGGGGGTTCATGGGTTCCTGTAATTTTTCCCTTAAGCCAATCCATTGAACAATCAGAAGTAAACTTCAAGTCGTTCCTGGGTCCCTAATGTCCCCTGTCATTTTCCACCAACCAAGGAACCGGTGTGCGACGCTGAGGTAGCCCAAGTTTCTCTCGCGGCAAGCTTTGTACACCTGGCCCGGAGCTTGCGGCAGGTGGAAATAATTGAAATACGAACCTGCAAGCCACTGGCATGACATCAATTCTTATGTACCAATATATATATATATGCATCAATTTATTACATATTATTATGATATATATATATATATTATAATACACATAAATGATGTTAAATGGATGTTCTAATTCTATTGAATCCTATATATCAAAGATGGCTGTTCGTCAAAGATGGCTGTGCCCTTCTCAACATTCAGTGGGGCCGATGCCGCTGTTTATTACAACATGATTTGAGAGATTGCAGAAATGACTGAGTATGTATATGCAGCGTCTTCTTCTTGTAGGGTCTTTGGGGTTTAGATGGGTTAGGGTTTAAGTTTTTGAAGAGGTTTAGGGTTTGGGGGTTTTAGGGTTTTAGGGTTCACAGTTTGGGTTCCTCGTCTGAGAAATAGTACAAACACATACAAAACAATGTCCCGCTTGAACTTCTGCAGTAACTGGGTCCGTGGAAGTATCTTTTATGGTGCTCCACACGTTCCGCAGAATTATGTATTCATATATATATATATATATACATATTGATTAGATATATACATAGACCAATTGTAATCAGCAAAGTGGGGTGTATACAGTAAGTACGCTATAATCATATGATACTTGTATCATATGCATCATATAAGGATTGTGTACTTGTGTTGTGCTGACAGCAGGCCGCCCTGATCAGCACCTTCAGTTCAGATGAAGTGTCCTGGGTTCCCAGATTTCTTGGACACCGCGGAAAAGGATACTGAAGTTGAACGGGAACACTTTATAATACTGAATATCATATTATCATATAGTATCATTATCATATTATCAATACTGATGGATATGATACTGATTATCACTTACTATTATTGAAAGGGTACTGGAGTGAGGGATTCTGTGGGTTTTCGATTCATGGGGATTTCTTTCATCTGACACCCATGACTTGCCCAGATCCCACTGAGCTGTATGGCCATTGAAGCAGAAGACTCATCTAGCACTGCCTTAGCGTTCAGATTTCCGGGGCTATGTGCAAGGGGCAAGGGGCAAGGGGCAAGGGGCTAAGAAAAAAATAGTTCACCACGTATTCATGATGAATATTTTAGGACAAACTCTCCAATTTTGGTGATCAATCGTCTTGAGCCAGAGCATGCCGTAGCCTTTTTCAAAAGGTCACCCCCCTGCTTTGCGCCGCCAAGCCACAAAGAAACCATCGTCGCTGTCCTCATGATGTCTGGAATACCATTCCGCATGCCAGAAAAGCCTGCCATTTGACACAGCCATCAGCAGGGATATGGGGATGGCCAACTCAATCGGACTAGACCGATCATGGATGTGCATCCCAGCTAGTATGTAAGTGGTTTATATATATATATATACATACAAGCCACACACATGACTCTGCATACATCTGGGATTTTCCACACGTGTATATTCCACATTGCATTTTATATATCCAATTATACATATGTATATAATATATATTATATATACCCTCTGGTTATTTAACATAGCCATGGAAAATCACCATGTTTAATAGGTAAATCATCTATAAATGGGTCATTTTCCATGGCTATGTTAAATAACCAGAGGGTATATACACATATGATCATATATGTACGCCCTGCTGCGAGATCCGAGATCTGAGATCTCACCTCCTGAAATTGCTGCTCTTGCAAAAAATGCCCTGACGTTTCACCGCGGCAGCGTCTGGGCTTGATTCTGCATGCATCTGCTGTTCCAATGTGCCAACCCTGGAATCCAAAGGTGTGTCACTGTCAACCTCCATGGCCGGTTTCGGCAACTGCGAGAGCACAGCGTCGATGACCCTCTGCTCCATATCATCCAAAGGGCTGCCAATGTGAATGTTGGCAGGTGGCTGCTTGTTATTTCCTTGGAGTACACCAAGGATGGAAAAAGAGCTGGTGCTGCTGAGAGCGTCACCGTGTCCGTCAAAGAAGTTGTCCGGCGTTTAGCCCATTGGAAACGACACACCCCCTAGAGTCACCATGGTTCAAGAGATGAAAACTATGTGACCATACAATGGCGTTGTTTGATATGGGGGATGGGATGAATAGACTTGTGGTTCGTTGCACTCTGTGTGTTAGCTGTAGACTTCGTCCCCTAAATCAGGGTTCCTCAATCCGTGCGTGACATACCATACTGAAAAAGGAATGCAGCAAACCACCAAGCAGTATGCCATCGGGAAATGGCTCAACATTGTTTACCCACTTGGATGGATCATTTTTCTTAAATGGTAAAATCATGACAATAATATACAATAATCAACTATGATTATCTATGATTTGTATAACAAGAATCCAACTATTCCAAAAATCAATAATCAAAATTAATCAACATATATTTATTTTTCCAATGACAATCTCGGATCAACTTCGTGGGCATTGCCGCATCGCCTGCAAAACTGCAAGCGCTGCTGTTCTCCCAGGGATAAGACGTCGTCCCACAGAATCCCAGGTGTGTCCAGCTCATCCCTGGCGGCTCAGTTGGTGCTTTGAACCCAAAAAATTGGGCAAAATCATGCAAATATTCGTCAAGGATTTATTAGATACAATTAATACATATATACATATATATATATATTATATGTAGTATATTGTAGTATATGATCATTTCAATTGGCATTGTGTTTTGGTTGTGTAAAAAGACAAAACAACAAACAACCCGTGAAAAGGCCTTGAAACCACAGATGGAGCCTATATAACTTACAGTAAGCCTACACAACTGCCCAAGACCACATAAACTTCAGTGAATCATCAATTAAAACACTCTAGCACTGCATGCATCTTCAATCCCCAAATATCCAAAAATCATCAAGAATCATTTAGAAAATCATCATCCCAACATAAACATATATATATATAACCATATACAGTATATGTATAATCATATAATTATATATATATATCCCCGTCACATCTCCCGTCGCAGCGTGGCACCTTCGGGCTTCCCAGACGTCCAGCAGATTGGCATCGGTGAAGAGTCGCTCCATCAGCTCGGTATCCAGCTCCGTCAGTAGGGACGTGTCCCAGATGGGATAGGCGACCTGCATGTAGCAACCAGATTCATCATGTAGAATCCCCTATAATGATAATATTGTATATATATATATATACATATATACATATATTTCACGATATAAGATATAATCATGAACTAATCATGTCGAAATAGTGGTTAGGATGAATATATATATATATATGTATGTATGTATGCATGCATGTATGTATGTATGTGAAATGTGTGTATAATATATATATATATATGTATGTGATATGCGTATAACAATTTATATTTTATGTATGTAATATATATATATATATATCGTATTCTTTATGTTATTATATACTGTAATCATTAGAATGGGATGGAGAATCATGTTATGATGATGATGATGATGATGCTGATGATGATGATGATGGTTATTTCATGGATTTTTTTTAATCAGGGTTGGAGCCAGGGGATTGACCAACGAACACATCATCGGACGACCATCCCGGAAATACATTTCGACATCGGCGGGGGTTGCTATAGATGATGTTCACAAACATGACTTCTCAAAGTGCGTAGCACTCATTGGAAATGTGTAGTCCATTTGCATATAACAACATGTTACAATTGCGGTTAACTTCGCTTACAAAGTGGAATGCAAATAAACATTAGATACATAATATTGGCAATGAATGGTAATGATACAAATCATCATGAGGTCCTGGAAAAAAAAAAAAAACTATGTCAGCTCCATAATTTATCGATTGAGGATTCCTGGGTGAACTATGGTGAAGTGGATGTTTCCGTCTCCCACCTCCCAGGATCTGTTTTTTAATACTTTTTTGTATGATGTCTTTACAGGAAATCACAAAGTTTTGATGGTCAAAGCACCATTGTATGTAATATTTATATAATATGTATTTCCTCGCAATCCATTCAGCCTCCCAAACACCATTCATACTTCCCTTCAACTGAAAACTTTCCCCGATCCAATCAGTCAGTTTCCCACCTGCTCTCTCAGAGTTCCCTGGAACAAATATGGTCTCTGCGCCAGGAAGAAGACGCTGAGAGGTCCCGGGCGACTGAAGGTGGCCTTTTCTCCTGTGCCCCCGCTGAAACTCACATGGAACCGCAAAATGGTGCTCTGAAAGCCCATTTTCCGAGTGAAAATGTGAATTTTGAGGTGTCCAACTTAGTTTTTGTAGGGTCAAATAGTCTAACTTCAAGAAGTCTTGGTTACACATTCAAAACAGCCGCTATCAGCCAACACGGAGTTTCGGAGCCTTCAAAACACAAAAACTCCATGACTCGACCCATACCCAATTTTTCTTGGAACCCTGGTGATTCCTGGCAAACAATTGGCAAAAAATGATTCTGGGTGGTGGTTTCTGCAAGAGTTTCAATCCATCCCAAATATTCTATCAAGTCCGTAAAAATCACAGCGGCACCATTCTCACAGGAAGATGATTGATATGTATATAATATATGTATAAATTATAATTATATATTATATATATATGAATATATGATTAAACATAATAACATCCTCCCATCCCAAAAATAGGTAAACACTGTCTGAAAACCATTAACAGCCAATTAATAACCAATAACCATGGGCAAAAACATAGGGAATATCACGGGGAAAATCAAGTGAAAGGACCGAAAAAAAAAAAATTAACATGGTCAAAACCTGGGCGTCGCCGAGGTCCTCCTTTGGGTGACCGAAAGAGAGGCCACAGCTGACCCAACACCCTGGCACAGAGCCGCGGTTCCGTCATGGGGGTACCCCCAAATCATCCAGTCTTAGACCATGAATTCGTATTAAAACCCATAGTGACTTCGGGATCCACCATTTTTTGAAACCCCCATATGTCATATGTGTATAGGGGTCAAGATCCTTACACAGTGGGTCAATATTTTTAGGACACACAAATGTCAAGCACTACGTGGAAGATGTATGAATATGTTTGGGTGGATAAAGATCTTTGAGACCTGCGGCTAAGCTACTACCCAGACATCATTTTTCTGGGTTGCCCCCAATCTTGACCTTCACACCATCTTAGAGATGGGTCTTGAGACCGCCCAAAATAAGTGAACATCTACATCTTCAGGTCAGCCCAATCCCAGGCCTCAGCAAGGAAGACTTGCCAATGCCACTGGGGCCCATGATCAAACAACTCCTCAGGAATGCATTCGCGAAACAGAGACATGGAGCTTCCCTGCTTGCGTTTGCAAAAATGATCATGTGTCAAACCGTCTCCCCGAATGGAGCTCTACATTAGCAAGTTGATCTTCGCTCCAGAGTCTGCTTCCAAAACAAGGGGTATGTATGATGTCAACCCCAGACTATCCCAGATTGACAAAGCCTGGTTCTGTGAAATTCTTGCCAGGTGAAATTACAAAACAGGGATCCAGAAGGGGCATCCCTGGACACCACATCCTTCTGCCCCAGATCCCTGCTAGGATCTGCCAGGGGTTGGGTGGCTACCAAACCCATCAATTTTTGCGAAGACACTCCCCAGGATCCAGCCGTAGACTGACATTCTTCAGCAGCAACCTGGCAGGACCCAACATCCTATAGTCCTATGCCTATACCTTCGACCCACATATTGTATTTAAAAATGTTAAAAGTGTCACCAAGTCACCACTGGGCTGAAGAGTTCCTTGGACATGCAGGCCTTGCTCAAAAATCTTTGGAGGGGAAGCACGCAGTGGTGGATGGTCATGTCTTTATGTTTTTTCCTGCGAGAATCCGGACCCACTGCGGATCGGTTGCGCCTCATACCGTCAGGAGTGAAGATGTCCACATTCCTCAGAGAGGTTTCTTTTTGTCAACACATGGAGGTTTCCTAAAATGAGGGTACCCCCAAATCATCCATCAAAAATCATTAAAGTATATTAAAATCAGATTTTCCATTATGAACCATCCATGTTGGGCCCATTTTGGGAAACCTCCATTTGGTCATCCTCTGGGTATAAAAAGTCGCTGCCAAGATCTGTATGGTGAAAACCTGGTGAAAACCTTGAACAGTTCCCGTGAACCACACCATCTTCAAATGCTTACGACGAGTGGCTCATATGCTACGAAAGGCGTGATGTTCATGGGAACCACTGCGCCGCAATGCAGTTGCTGCACGCGATAGTATGGAAGACAGCAGACAACCTGCCGACTTCAGAGTTCCTAAAGAGTTGAGAATTACTCATGTTTTGTAGAATTTCAGTTAGTAATTAGTGATAACTAGTGACCTTCTATTCTGGATGGGAGAGATAATTTTGGCCCATTACCATGAGGCTATGGTGGCTATGGATGGTTATGGGTCTGTTTATTCTGAAATCCCCAGCCCTGCACACCAACAGCTAGCTGGTAGTTGTGGATGGATGACCATACACCATTTGAGATAGTGGCATAGGTATTGACCCATCCCCATGTTTCTCATCTCTCAAAACAACTCAGTCAACCCCTTTCCATCGCATCCGTAATGGTGAATGGCACATCCACCAGGTTTCTGTGCGAACCGTCCGTTTTTGGCTGAACAATTTTGCGTATGGGAGTCAAACAGGAGATCACATCCATAGGACTCACCACCTTTTTTCCCGAGAGCGTCTGAGCGAAGGGTTCTTCAATAGGAGGTTTGCTATACATTTTCATATGTTCACATCTTCATCACATCTTCATCACATCTTCATCACATCTTCATCACATCTTCATCACATCTTCACATCTTCTCATCTTCACATCTTCTCATCTTTTCTCTCTCTCTCTCTCGCCTTCTCTCTCCCTCTCTCTTCCTCTGTCCCTCTGTCCCTCTGTCGCTCTGTCTCTCTGTCTCTCTGTCTCTCTGTCTCTCTGTCTCTCTCTCTCTCTCTCTCAGTCTCTGTCTCTTGCCCTCTGTCACGGTCTCTCTCCTTCTTTTTCTTTTCTCTCTTAAGGCCGCGGGCAGTGCCGACGAGGCGCCACGAAGTGGCCACCCTTTCGCACGAAACGAAGTTTGAGTGTCAAAAACTGATGGTTGTTTGCGAGTTTGGTTGGTCCGGCGGCAACCCTTTCGCACGAAACGAGGGGTGAGTGTCCAAAACGGTGTTTTTTTGCGCGTTTGGTTGGTCCTGTTAAAGGGTCTGCGTGTGCAAGTGCTTGTGTGTAAAAGTGTTTGTGTGTAAAAGTGTTTGCGTGTAGGGGCGTCTGCGTTTAAAGTGTTTGTGTGTGTAAAAGGGTCTGTGTGTCAAAGCGTCTGTGTCTAAAAGCGTCTGTGTCTAAAAGGGTCTGTGTGTAAAAGCTTTTGTGTATAACAGCTTCTGTGTAAAAGCTTTTGTGTGTAAAAGCTTCTGTGTGTAAAAATGTCTGTGTGTAAAAGCGTCTGTGGGTAA
>Ga0126342_10001821_pt1 | contig 31474 bp, 21 predicted proteins | sample Cyp1metagenome_FD_92528 | JGI IMG/M metagenome (GOLD analysis project Ga0126342, IMG submission 92528) | Coral microbial communities from Lord Howe Island, Old Settlement Bay, Australia - Cyphastrea 1 metagenome | ecosystem: Host-associated > Invertebrates > Cnidaria > Coral ...
CATACATACATACATACATACAAACTAACATACAAACATACATACATACAGACAGACAGGCATACATACATACATACACAAACGCAGGTACATGTAGCATCGAAAGCATGTCTACCGCATACGCGACCTAGGCACGGCAATCACTGATGGCGTTGACCGCCTTCGAGACGGCAATCAGTGCTAGACGACAAACTCTACGGCATGAGCGCAGCAGATATAGCGCGGCTGGGGCATCCCGTAAGAAAGCCATTGTATGTAATCACAAGACACATATGGAATTGCAGTCTCATGCCGTTGTCGCTTTCGTAGCAAACAGTCTGCATCTGATGCAACCAGCTCAGCCACGAATCCCATAGATTTGGTTGGAACAAGCATAGGTTATCGGGTGAATTCGTGTCGGAATGAATCGCATTCAGATTGACGTCACATGCATGCAGGCAGCATCATGAGTGTGCATCCTCGTAGAGCAAAGCACTGCAGGTGTGTCACCATGTCTTCCGGCAATGAACTTGGCTCAAGCAGCGCGAGAACCGCTCACCGCAATTCGAACCATCCCGGTGCTTCCCCGAACCCGCAGCCATGGGCAAGGACTACAAGAAGAAGACCGACAAAGGGCCCGAGGCGAGCAAGGGTGCAGGGGCAAGGAAACCCTTCGGCATCCCGAAATACCAGCACTTCCCCAAGGCGTCACTTGCGCCGTACCCCGACGAAGAAGGCAACGCCCTCTGGCTCGGCGACAACGAAAGCCTGCAGGAGCTCCTGTCGCCCAGCAACATCCTGGCGAGCCGCAGCCCCAAGAACAGCGAGATGCTGGCGCGTCCTGGCATGGCGATCTCGCTGTCGGCCGCCGCCATTCACGTCGGTGCAAAAGAACTCCTGGAAGGCAAAGGCGCCAAAGCCCTGGAGAAGATGCCCCGTTTCTTCGAGACCAGCTCGGGCAAGGAACTGCTTAGCGCGGTCAAGACCCTCAACCTTGGCAAGTCAGGCTCGGCCTCCAGAAGCGCCCTCAAAAAGGCCGTCAAGAAGTACATCGACTTCATGCAAGCAGACAACGCGGACCTACAGAAGGCACTGGTCAGAGTCGTCAACACAGCTTCCCGCACGTACTTGCTGGCAATGCACCTCTTGGAGCAGAGGGCCTTCTTCCTCAAGACCGGCGGCTGGGCGAAGAAGTGGAAGCGAAGCGGCAAGGAGCCGTCGGAAATCAAGGCTTGGCTCAAAGACCCGTCTAGAACCGACAAGCTCACGACGGCTCTGGTCGACATGGTGCTCCAGAAGATCAACACAAGCCGCAAAAAGGCCAAGGACACCGACACCGATGACTTCGACAGTCCGGGCAGCAACCTAGACCATGGTTCGTACCACTAAGGGTGGTACATGACCCTATTCGATCATCTAAGGATCCTTAGTGGTACAAATGGTTGGTTTATCTAATTTTCACGATTTTTCACGCTCATGGCCCTGGATGGACCAGAGGCAGGCTGTCTAGAATGGCCAAAATTTACAGTGCCAGTGCATGCAGCAGCAGTTCACCACAGCATGTTTGTTCTGTGAGCCATGCATGTCAAGTATGCATCTGCACACAGTGGATGAATGGCACAGCATTCTTGAGCCGATATAAAAATACATATCTATATAAGTATATATATATATTTAAATTAATTAATTAATTAATCTTTAACCGCATTATACATCCTAATTCCCATGGGGGGGGCAGGAAACTACATACCTACTAGTTATGCATGTAAAAACCATGGAACCAAGCACCACATAGATTTTACATCATCAGGGTTCCCACATGTATGTTTTCATTTTATATAAACCATTTGGGATTTTGCTGATGCCATGCCTTCTCTGACATATTCCCATATTATCCCCAAAAGATATACCCAAAGAAATATTGGTGGCAACCTTCACATCCAGTACCATATCTAATAAAAGGTGGGTTCCCAAACCCCCAAAAGTTTTACGGTTAAGTTAAAGGGTCTTCCGCATCCCACCCAACCCTTGCATTTTTTCCATCACGTTCTCCATCTTCGATCGGAGACTGAGCAGCCACCTGCGAATGACCCTGTCAGCAGCTTGAAGTTTATGCACCTTCGACTTTATTTTCATAAATCTTTTCATAGCATCTTCATCCATCCATGTACTGCCGTACGTGGGGTTGTATCTGGATGCTCTCAGCTCAGACTGGAGGTGCACCAATAAGTGGAATTTAGGCCTCAAGCGCCATAACCGCACCCTGTTGTTCACTGCTTCTCCTGCAAGCTCTAGGTAGGTGAGCATGTTGCACTTCATCAGGCGTTAGAAAAATATCACCGTGGTGCCAGACACCCATCAACGAATTTGCAGCCCACACCAAAGTTCTCACTCGTGGGTCTACATCAGTTGCATCACTGAGTAGCCAGTCCAGCCAGGCAACCATGACGTAGGAGTCAAATCCTTTGCAGTGGGTCTCTGGGTACCCATTTGATCTCCAGCCCAAATTTGCCGGTGATAGTCGCTTAAGATGTAAGGATAGACCTTCAGTTTTCGCATAGTTTCTCAGCGAGCTTGATGCTGCAGACAATTGGTCCTGGATGGTGCCACCTGGACGAAAGTATTTGGATTTCGCTAGGACTCTCAAGACTGACGCCGTCATGTCTCGTGCCACACCTAAGTGCCACACATGCAACACATCAACGTTCAACATCTTCAAGCTGAAGCCAGGCAGCATGGAATATGCAGGTGGCTCGATCCAGGGATCTGATGTCCATTCCGTAGACCGCCAGCTCGCATCATCAGATACATTCGTATAGCAGTAGGCCAAGTCATTAGTGCCCTTAGTAGCCAAGCACCTCCAGCACACCTGCAGGGTTCGAATCAGAAACAACATAGATTCAATTTGCAGATCCAAAAAAATTATTTCATACAATTCCCATCTTGACCAATTGACGAATATGTTCAGAAGTCAAAATCAAGATCTTTTGACCGTTAATATGTATTTTTTTACATGTATAATTAATACCGATGAATATCCACCAATTTATTTATATATATATATATATATTATCTATAGTGTTTTTTAGTGTTTAGATCACCGGGCCTTTTCCGAACTCGGAGTGCGAACCAAGTTGAACAACTGGCACAGGTACTTCCAGTCACCCTTGAACCCCATGACGAACACAGCCATAGATACATCCTTGCAAGCAGTGGACGCCATAGCGCCATGGGGAGCATGCAATCTTTGGATTAGAGGCTGGTTTCGGGCAAAGCAGGGGTGGGCGACATTTGAAAAAAATAACATGCCAAGGATCAGAATCAGTGCCAATCATAGGAATGGAAATCCGTAAGTCGGCCAGAGATCTGCAAATATGCTGCGCCACAGATTGTAAGGTGATGTTGACATCATGATCGTACACATACGCTGTAGATGGAACCGTAGTGATTAGATATCTGCTGGATCCACTGTCTGAAAGGAAAGGTGCCAGGTCACATTGCCAGTGGAACACCATGTAGCTCCCACCCAAAGCATTTCCTTCATCACCTGAACCCCAAAATGACCCGAATTCTATTTCTGGAAACTTTAATGTAAATATTTGCTTTAGGGTAAGTTTGAACCGTCCATCGAAATTGTATCTATGCCTTTTCAACAAGATGTCAATCTATAGATATAATGAACTGCAAAAGGCACTGATGCATTTTTCTCGGAAGAATTCAGCTAAGACGCCATACAGAGTGATTGGCAATGAACGCTCAGGATCATCAGATGCAGGATGCGCAGGGTAGTCAAGCAACATGTTTCGCCAGTACCACCCAAGCTTCTCCAGGTCTACGAGGGCTTCCATGTACCCTTCATCCACCAGTGCTTGGGCCTCAGACACAGGTCGTGGCTGCCAATAAGCAAGAAGGGGGATTCCGCGGTTTCAAATATATACATTTGTTTGAAACCCTAAGTGAAGGAATTCATTACAAGACAAAGTCGGAAACAAAAAATTGGGTGAATATGTCCAAGGTTCCATGTCACTTGGCAATAGAAAAGGCCATCCTTTCAGTTCCACAATAGGTGAACCATCATCATCATAGCCAGTACAGACTGGGATTTCCAAGTAAGTCACATTGCAGTTGAAGGTCAGCCCAGCTTTCCGGGCAGCATTATGAAGGGCCATCTTATTGCTGTCCGTGGGACTTAGTGATTCTGGCAGGCTGCATTGAAAGAGAAAGTTGATTTTTTACAAGTTATTGCAAAAATGCATACCCCATAAAACATGGTGCCTTATGAACGCTTCCATTATGGCAACCTTTTTTGGACAAGATACTTCTTGAACACATCAGACTCCAGAAGCTGTCCCACTTGCCGAGCATGGGTTGCAGTGGAGTTGCCAGCACCAACCCCCATAGCCAACCTGCATGCAAGGTTGCTCCAGCTGATGCAACAAACAAAACTTATGACATATGCGAAGTATATATATATATATATATATATATATCATACATATATATATATATATATTCATTTTTATAAAATCCATATATATATATCATATATATATATATCATATATATATATATATATATATATATATATATATCATATATATATATATATATGCCGCAAATGCGTGTGGACTTTGATGGCAATCAATATTTATATATCTATATATATATATAGATATTACACATATTCTTTATAAGATACATATGTGCCCCAAATTTTGTGGCCATCAAAAATCATAGGGCCGGTACGCCCAAGAAAAAAATAGAAGCTACATATATAGATTTTGTGTTGAATATATGTACACATATATATATACATATATATATATGTAGGGAAATTTTGGGGAAATGAGTCAAAACTATGTGAAATTGAATGCATACCAAGAAGCAGCGTGTCCAGGGTGTCCACATCTGCACGGCGATGCGAAGCTGAAGATGCTGTGGCACCTGCGTGGGCTGGGGCACTCAAATCATGCAGGGGAGCCATGTCCATTCATTGCATAATGGGAAAGGACGCAGCTCCGATTTTTCTCTTCCACGGTGCATATCACCGAGCGCAAGTCACCAAGACCATCCAGACAGTCCACCTAATCCCAATGAAACCAATGATCTTGTAAAAAAAAAACAGTCTTTTGAAATCTGTTAGTATGTTGCGCGAATCGGGCATGGACTGCACTTAAAGTTTGACATCACATCTAATGCCGCCAGCTGCATGCTGATGCGGCCAATGAAAGCTGGATTGAGACACCTTGGCATATATACAGCCTCCCTGCAGGGCCTCCCAAATGAATCTTGTATATGTGTCAAAATAATCACATATGCAGAAACACCTGCATGGTATTTCAGTTGGCCCAGCCCCACAAGGCTTACGGCACGTATATAGCATATAGATATCTACCCAATTGAGCGCAAGCTTCTCCAACTAGTCAATATTTTGTCAGAAGGTCTTTGTTGGTGATGGGCCCAAGATTGAAACATATATTGATTGGATTGCTTCGCTCACCCCATCCAAAATGGGCGCACTTGGCCCGCTGCACTGGCACTTCAGGCCGATCGCATCTTTCTCATTTCCATCAAGATCGCTTTCGCCTGGGCCTTGACAAGCCGGCATTCAGCGACCTGCGGCAGGGTTGGGCAAGTATATATATATATATATGTGTGTATATATATATATGTGTATATATACATATATACATATATATATACAGATATTAGGGGAACATTTCCAAGTGAGATTATGTGAGACGTGTCTTACTTGCATTTAGCAGCAATACATAGCAATACACATATGACGGAAAACCAATCCACCATTGCATGGGATCATGACCAGGAATTTATATTAATGAAATCCCATGGAAGCCAAAGCAATGGGAAAAAACAAAAGAACCACAGCACATATGGCCTCATTCGCCCATTCGTTCTTGATGTCTTCCATGTTGGGCTCGTCATTCACAGATTTGACCCTTGGATGCTGCGACATTGCAATGTGTGTGTATGTGTGCGCGCAAACCATATATTATGTAAACCCAAATCTAAACCCATATTTAATAACCCAAGGGTCTCCTCCAACAGCTCTTCAAATCGGACCTTGTACTTGATCAAAGTAGTCTTGATGGCATTGCCGGGCGGCATCTCCAGGGCAATGTCAGCAATCTGACGAAGTTCCTTTTTGAGGGAAGCACCTCAGTAGGTCCCACTTGTCAGACTACTTACTGGGTACATATAGCCTACATAAGATGGAGAACTTATGGAATTCCATTTGCTATACATTCCTAAAAAAAAAGTGCGATCTTCTTTGAAATGTTCCCCCCGCCATCGAAAATCTTGAATTAGTGGTGGACTCATGTAATTAATAAGGGTTTCAACTCGTGTCCATTGCTGTCAAAAGGTTCGCTCGTTAAGAGTGTTTATCCCCAACTAGATTCGTAAGGAGTTCAATGCATCTAAAACTTATCCTCTTTCAAAACGACTCAATACATCCATAATAGAAAAGAGTACGATTCAAATCAATCTACTTTCAAACAAACCAATCAATTGATATGCAAGGGGTTCAACTGATGCCAATCTACTTTCAATTCGTTTTCCTTGTCACCCTGATCTATAAATCAAATGATAAGTACGAAGATCATTTGATATCAATCCACTTCAAATTGAATTTCCCTTGAAATCTGACAGAAATGTAAAGATAAGTAAGGACTTGAAATTCATAATGGTGCCAAGATAAGCAAAAGACCGCCAAGTCAATGACCAAGAGATTTATGAACTGTTCCTCGAAGAAAAGTTGCACACAATAGGGAGCCACCCAAACAAACCGACTATTGAAGATCATGAGTCTCATGAGCAACCCTTTTGAAAAATGTCTGGGTGCTTTTGATTGTTAAGAATGAGGAAATTGATAGTTTAGTGAGTTGGCACCCTGAGGATTCCAGATGAATGGGGATACACAAAATAGAAAGCTCTAGTACAGGAAGCGATCCAGGGGTTCATGATTTTTGTCAATCCAAAACAACTTGTATATAACAAAGAAAACCACTCATTGAAGATCAAAACATTGCATTTTGGTAAGCTTGGCATGATTTGACAACTGCTTTGAGAAGAAGCACATAATACCGGCCCATCCCCATTAACACCCAGTTGCAGGCAAGTTGCTAACTTCAACTTTCACCTGGTCCAATGTTTTGGCTCCTTCTTCCACCACAGCGGCACCAGGCATAGATTTCGCCTTTGCCTTCGCCTTGCCCTTGGCCTTCGCCTTGGCCTTCGGGGTGGGCTCCGTAGTTCCTGACCGGCAGGTGATAGATTGGAGGGATAAAAATATGTATTTACATGTTTATACATATTTATATATATATATATGTCAACATGCATGTCAATACAAAAAAGCCAGAATATATAAGAATATACTTTTACATCACATAATCAATGCAAGCCTTTGTGCATTATATATGTGTGTGTAATTACACATATTAAGACTGATAGTAATAGATAGATATATAAATATATATGCATATGTTTACCTATATATACATATATATATATATATATTACATGAAAAGAATTACATATAATGTGTATCAATATGTTTGTATATATGTTTACATGAAATTGCATGTGTATATATATATATACATATGTCCAATATGTATATATATATATATATATATATATGCATATATGTATATATATATATATATATATATGTGTGTATGTCTACATTTAGAGTAATATTATGTAACATTAGATGTCTATATGTACCCCGCATCTACCCAAAAAGTTTGGTTTAGTATTTGCACATATTCCTTTCATAAAGTGGTGGTTCAACAGGACTTCTTAAGAAGCACAAATGTATGATAGTTCAACCCAGCTGTCCTGGGGGAGCCACAGCAGATGGTGCAGCTGCAGCTACGGCCGGCTGATTCATCAGCTGGTTCATTGCTGCAGCATTGAGGGATCCTTGTCCAGCTTGCCCCAAAGAGCTATCACCAAACAGACCGTCCATGAAGCTTCCATCAGCTTGAGCTTGAAGAGTTGCAGAAGCCCTCTGGCTAAATCGCTCCTGGTCCGTCTGCTGCGTGGACACACAGCACCAGAATTTCATAAGTTCCGGGATCTCGGGGGCATCTTCGTCAGGCACCCCACCCCCACGTGCCACTATCGACCGAATTTTGCAATCCGGCCATCCCTTGGCCCTCATCTCCTGCACGCTCAGCAACTCCTTGGTGCGACCCACCGTGTGGTCTTTGGAGCGCTCCACAACCACCATGGCCTCAACCGCTGCCGGGTTGCAGCCAGATTCCACCCATTGTCGAAGTAGTCGTCGACGGTCCTGCATGCCATTGGACAATTGCATACCTATATATACCCTACATGTTACGTAAACTACATGTACTCAAGTCTCGTATATATAATATTCTTTTATGTAAATATGTGCAGTAATGCCATAAACATTATCCACCCATGTGCACTGTCCTCCTTTGAGCCTTCATTGAAGAGCTTCTTCATGTGAGGGAACCGGTCACCTTCTGCACTTTCTTCCAAGAGCCTCTTGAGTCGCATGCCATCTTTTTTATGTGTGCTCCAATCCAACTTGGCAGTGGCAGGGGCCAGATTCGCCGTCGGAGCTGCAGCCTGCGCCAAGGCCAAACGCTGCTGCTCACGAGCTTTTTGGGCAGTCATCAAAGCTTGAAGCCCATTCAGCTCCAGCGTCCGATCTGGTGGGGCCAACTGTGACACCACCTCAGCTGGCACAGCTGGCGTGGGTGGATCCTCAGCCAAACTTGGAGCAGCAGGCTCAGAGGGCGTTACCTTGGCCAACATTGCCAAATCAGCATTGGAGTTCTTCTGAATGGGGGCAGCCACTGGTGCAGGCTGTAGTGCTGGAGCATGTGCAGCTGCATTCTCTGGAACCTTTGGAGGCTCAACCACCGCAAGCTCAGCCACAAGCGTTGCCGCTGGTGCAGTTGAAGGCACTGCCACCACAGGCTCCACAGGCTTTGGGACCATCTCTGGAACCTTTGCAGGCTCAACCAACGGTGGTGCCGTTGGAGGCACTGCCACAGGCTCCACAGGCTTTGGGACGATCTCTGGAACCTTTGCAGGCTCAACCACCGCTGCAGTCGCAGCCGTTGGCACTGGTGGGGTTGGAGGCAGCACAAGCTTTGGGGCCATCTCTAGACCTTTTGCAGGCTCAACCACCACAGCAGTTGCAGGCTTTGGCACTGGTGCAGTTGGAGGAGCAGGAGGCTTTGGGGGCATGATTGGTCCAGGGGTCGAAATCTTCTTGCGATTTGCAAGCACCATCTCTTCCACCATGGTGAAGAATTCCACCCTGGCACAATCAGGCAGCTTCGCAACGTCGATCGTTCCAGTTTCACCTTTGCAAGAAGCAGCGACCATGAATTTCTCCATCGAAAGCAGCTGCATGATCTGTTCCTCATGGAGCTCCTGGCAGAGGTTTTCAGCATGCTGGATCCCCTGATCGATATCCATCAACTTCCAATCCTGCTTTGCAGGCTGCACATGCTGCTTTGAAGGCTGCACATGTGATCCTGCATGCTTCAACAAGTCTTCAGGTTCCATGGCAAGCTTCTCGGCTTTCTCATCCTCAGCAGGTGGCACCATCACAAGTGCACCCAGTGAGCCACCAACCTCTGGCTCAAGATGAATTGGCTGACTGCCATCTCCATCAACCAGAGTTCCAGGAATTGTCTCTGCAGGGGATTCCGGCGGTGCAGTGAATTGATTACTCTGGGCATCTTGGAAATACTCAGCTTCCTTTGGCACCACCATGACCTGCAGGAGATTCAAAGTTAATTACTGGGAAAAAAAGCAAACGAGTATCTATGCATGGTGGAAACATGCATTCAGGCAAGAGGCAGAGTCAGATTCAGCAGCTGCAATGGAAGCTGGAGTCAAAGGCGCAGCTCGTTGCAAAGGCGACGGGGCACTGGCAACCTCTTTGTTTGCCACCTGGGCCTCAAGCATCTTGATGCGCTCCATGGCAGCAGCTAAGGCCAGCATTTCTGGCTGCTCTTGGCTTCCTCCCAACCTGCGCTGGCTCAAGTGGAAAAGTCAGTATATATATATATGTATATAAATTTATATATATATGATCAATATTAGTATTAGTAGTATTATACGCATATATATATATATATGTTTATTTATTTATTTAGATTATTTACCTATTATATGTATATATATATATATATTTATTTATGTATTATAAGCTAAAATATATTGTATGGGAGCCATTCCAAAAAAGTGGAGCGAATGAAACTCATTTTTTGTGTCCTTCAATTTCACCCCTTCAATTTCAGGACAGACTGAGGTAAGGATCAAACCCTTGTACTAAACCATATTTTTGCAGGGCCACCCCAACTATATATAGCAAAGCACACACCCCATGAAATCCGATGAAATTTCAAGGGTCATTTTTGGATAAGTTGACAAACCCTATAGGGTCTAACATTTAACTGATGATCAGCACTAGATGCAGCCAAGGAGCGGCAACGTTGTGGCTTCTGACACAGAATCCACATCCTTCGCCGGCTTTGGAGGACACTGCACATTCAGCAACTCAAGCGCGTTCTGCAGCGTGTTGCAAGACCTGCGTTGTTTTTCAGTTTCAGCCATTTATTTCCTTGTATATTTACATAGCCTGTGCATAATTATTGAGCATATAAATGCATTCAATCAGACATACACCCATAAACCTTGCTTCAAGTACACATATCAGTCTGATTTAAATGCATCCAAGCTGCCATTGAGACTGAGACCCAGGGTCATCATGAGACACATCACCACGGGACACAGTAGGAGCATCTGGAGCCACAGCAGGTTTTCGGGCAGGGAGGGACTCAGCAGGTGAAAGGTTACCAGTCGTTTTTTTCACTGCAGGAGTATCCAAACTGGTGACCGCTTCAACAGGTTCCGCAGAAACAGGTGGTTTGCGAACCCTAGTCGGCTTGAGGTTGGCTGAACTCCCTGGCATATCCCCAGTCAAAGCATCTGCAGGTGTAGGCAAAGGTTCAGCTTCGGGGGGTGTCGTCTCTGCTCCCTTTGCCGCCTTTGCCTTAGCTTTGCTCTTTGCTGCAGTCTTTGCTCCGGCTTTCGGCTTCTTAGGTGCATCTTCCTGAGGAGTCTGTGCTGACCTCTTCGATGCCTTGCTTCTGGGAGTCACTGTCGAAGCATCTTTGCTCGTCTTTGGTTTCTTGGTCTTCGGCTCCTTTTCATTCTGCTTAAGTGCTGTCTTCTTGGTCTTTGGTTGGCTTTTCGGGGCACATGCAGGCTTCTTCTGATTCTTGACAGGCGTCTCATCTTCCTGATCTGCATGTATGCATGTGTACAACATCCAATCAGATCAAATATTGTATTGTATGACAATGAACTCCAACTGACATCATGGATCACACCAATATGGATTGTGTGATGTGACAGTGAAATCCAACTGACATTGATAGAATATTGAGGTTGCCAAGTCACATCATAGTCATCAGGACATGGTCCAAGTACTTGTGTCAGCACCCGGTCAGTCTCCGTCTCACTGAGTCCTAGCTCTTCTTGCACCACATAGAAATGATCCCATGTGAGCTCAGCCAGGGGAAAAGACAAATCTTTAAGGGACATGGCGCGCCCTGATCCTGCAACCAGCTCTAAATCCAAGCAGCTGCAATACATATGCACATGACGTGAATCTAGGGCATGCCAGCTGCCACATGCAGGTTTGCACACACATTCAGAAAGTGTTCACATTTTTCACAAATTTTCAAGGTCTGAGTGTTCACGTTTTTCACGGTCCTTTCACGGTCATTGGGCCTCCTTTCACGCTCAAATCACGTTTTTTCACGCTAGCAAATTTTCATCCAATTTGCACACCACAGTGAATTTCATGTGGCCAAACTAATTTAGATTGCAGCATCTGATTTTCAGATGCACCTATCTGCAGATTGGGCAGATACCTGGGGCAAGTGCTTCAAATCCAGCTGCTGCAGGATATCGGCCTGAGCTTGTCGAATGCTGGGCACTCAACTCATGCTGAAGTTGCTGCATGGTGGCCCCCAAATCACTGAGTTACCCACCCATCGGCCCCGAGGGTCCAAGTACTTGCACCCAGCCAAATAGCGGAGTAGCTTCGGAAGTTCTGCCTAGGATCAAGGGGCAATGTTGACAGAAGTGATCAGACATACAATATATATATAATATACATGTATAAAGTGTGATTTGTTTAGGTATATGCAATTTCTATACAATTATATATTTGCACATATATGCACATATTTTGCATGTGCATATTGCTATTGGATTCCCCACAAAACGGAATCATTGATATAGCCATTTCTTTTTCAAGCCACATTGCCATTTCCCCTGCCCTTGCTTTCATGTGACTACCAGTGGCCATGGACCCTAGCTTGGCGTGGATGCAATCATTCCTTGAGCCTTGAGCCTTGGGATGACCAAGCACCTTGACCTTTACTAGCAGCTGTTGCAATGTAATTTGAACGCTTGGGGATTAGGACTTGGACTGGGCTGGACTGGCTATATAGTCTGTAGACTATAGGCTAAAGAGACTCAGACTGTTGGCCTTGGCTATCCGCCCTACCGATCTGACACATATGACCATCGAGGCAATTTGTTAGCAGACAACGACGCGACCATTGAGTTGATCAGCTTTTCCTGTGAACCTGGTTGCAAACAATGGGGCCGTGCCTTCATCCAGCAAAGTGATGTATCCCGGCAATACATATTAACAGACTTTTCTGACTGTTTGCTGGACTTCATACTGTACTGTGACATCCTGTACAGAAATTTTACATGTATACTGATATACTGATACTGATACTCTATATATATATATTGTAGTGTCGCTAGACCTGAAGCCTATCGTGAGTACTTGAGTGCAAGTTTTGGACTGAAGCTACTTCTGGGGAGGCCTGAGCTATTTCCACCCACTTCACCTGTGATGATCCATGCGATTCACCTGATTCTCCCTCGCTCGTAGACCCTGATTCAACATGGACAGATGTGACGGACGATCTGAAGTGTGAAGCCTCATCGGATTTACTTGCTGACAATCCTACTGGATCTCGAGAGGAATGGGTGCATCCTTCCCTTGATTTTTTTGATAAGAACCAAGTTTGAAGAAGCTTGGTTCTCACTGCTAGTGACTGCAAGCACGATCGCACAGCAATGCTGAGACATAAATCATGGCGATAAAAGAGTTGTGGCCAAAAAGCACGCAATCAACATGAAGGTACATCAGTGTTGGTTCAAATCATCAGAAGTTAAATATCCAATTTACATACTTCAAATTGCAGTCAAATGCTGCCAAGTCACATCAGGCCAGAGGTCACCCAGGCAGCACGTGTCAGCAGTGCCAGTAGGGCAGAAATATTTCAAGAAAAGTTCTGCATCACCCGATGTGACATCAATGTCCATTTCTTCCCGAGGTGGTGCCAAGGGTTCCTACGCGATCAATCCAGCTCTTTCACACGCAGGACACCACAGCTATAGCTGGGAATTTCAACAATATCGGAAAGAATGTTCATTGAGCACATATATACTTATATATACTGTGTATGTATATATATATATATACGTGATCACATACTATGAATATATATATATATATAGATAATAAATCATGTATATATATATATATATATGTGTGTGTGGACATGTGTGGGTGCACACACATATTTGATGAGGGAAACATGTTTGATCTCCACTGGCAACGCGCCCATGCCTTGAGACCTTCCATAGCCAATCGGGCAATGCATTGGCCAAACGCTGGAGTGTAGGACCTAAGGTGCCCATATTTATGTGGAGTACAGCTGGGAAACAACCACATCACAGCTTAAACTTGCAGCGTTGATTATAACACATATGTTAGAGTTAGAGTCGAGACACTGGCTTGATCGAAGGCGGCCTGGCACACCAACATGTCGTCGTTTTCCATTCTTGTCCATATACTTTCGTACAAGCCCATGTTCTGCACCAGGTAAAGCTTGAAGTGCAGCCCTGGTCATTTGCCCACCTGCACAGTGGCAGCTATGACCAGATGATGACAGTGGGACAGAGATTTGGGATAGTTAATATGTGGGATAACCAGACCTCGCCTTGTTGAACAATCTCTTCCAGCAGTCCCTTGTCATTGCTCCATAGGCGATGCCGCTTTGCCGTGGCTCCAGAAAAGGCACCCATCCAAAATGACCCAGTGTACACCTGGTTAATTCCGTACATGTATCAATGTAGGCACACAAGAAGATGCACATTCACATATGTAAGCAATACTGCACATTATATTGCATGCCAAGGGACTCGTACCAGCATCAGCACTTGTTGGAATCTGGGGTGATGACGCAAACTGCTATTTTCTGGCTGCTCCACTACAAATCGCAATCCACGAACACAGCATATGATGAGGCATAGGCACAGTCGTGAACACAGTAGGTTCCCAATTTGGACGAAAGAATACCCTTGGTTGCCCAAATAATCATTCCAGATATCTCGGCCAGCAGTATGGGATGACCTGAGTTGAAAACAAATCATTATCATTCGAATGGGTTGCACATGCAAGCCAATAATGCAAGTGAAATGGCAGTGAAAAAATGGTCCAAGCAACATCCGGGAGAAAGAATTGCAGCAAATAGCGAAGAGGCACATCGCACCAGGCTTCGCATTCCAAAGCTCATTGAGTACCAACCTCAAATTTTGGGATACAGCAACTGCATGCAATAGAACTTTAAGCTGTTAATTTACCAGCAGAGATGCAAAGTGTAATATAGCTGAAGCCAAGTCACGCGAATCCATGGGGGCTGCAAAAATCCATAAGATTGGAATATCTCAAGTCATGAGAGCTCCCTTTCAAGCCAGCTCCCCACAGAGCAAGAGAAACTTCGCCATCTCCAGCAAAGCACTCCACAAACTCCACATCAAGACGCTGGGGCACACGGGAGTTCGAAGTGAGCAGCACAATTGCCAGAATTAGGGCAGCCGGCGCCTTCCATCGGAGCATCTCAAAAACGACCATGGTGAATCTTAAGGGGTTGTAAGTTGTAAATGTAAAAGTGGTATATTTGTTTTGCATACATATAATGCATGGAAAATAACACCAACACTTTCGAGCCAATCTTGCTGTTGAATCAGAAATATACTGGTCAGTTTAAATCTGTAGCCATGCAATGCACAGGTGGTTCCATCGCATGACAGGAAAGCACTTCCATGTAACTTGGTAAAGCTGCACATGCGCCCTTTTCTATGGTGCTTCTGCGACGAATGCAAAGCCAATTAGGGTTCGACACCACACATGCATGTAGCATGTATGCAAGCGTCATGGAGCTGCAAATAAGTTGTCACTTTCTGACATCATGCATGCAGGACAGCCATGGACCTAGCCGTTGACCAGGCGCAAGACCGGGGGCACAAATCCAATATATATATATATATATATATATACAATATTTTTTTAAAATACATATACATGTATAGAAAGATTTGTGGTTGTCAGATTTTTCCTTCTACTTTCAACTCAACATCTTTCTAGGCATCGGTCCATGGATTCTTTTCGCATTCCTTTGGAACAAATCTTCTGCGCTTCAATTCATTCAATGGCACATTGCACAGAAGTTGTCTCTTTAATTTCGAATTATTCCAATCCTCTATCGCAGACTTGTATGATGCCCCGTCATTCCTCAGCTTGTCAATGAAATCTTTCCTCAGCAACGTATACCGATGGGGGCTGCACTCCTCAGTCTCCAATGGTTCAGCCACTGGCTGCTTCGCAGCCTTGGCATCGCAGAGTCGGGCAGGACCCTTTTTGGTCGTTTTCTTCTTCTTCCTCTTGGTCTGCTTACGTTGGGTCGTCGCCTGAGCTGGCTTTTCATCCTCACCTTCATCTCCATTCTCTTCATCATGGGCAGCTATGTTTTTTTTGTACTGGGCATTCTGGGCAAACGGTACAGGAGCTGGCTTGGACAGCGACTCTTTGAGAAAGTGAAGCACCTTAAGCAACAAGTTCATTCAAGGGTTCCAGTCAAAATCAGTGATAAGCTTGATGTATATAAATATATGTGTTTCTTGGGCTTGGTCGGAAAATATTTCTTGGTTTTTCTAATTTTTACATATTTTGTTTCTTGGGACCACGTTCACAAGATATCTTTTTACATACATATATACATGTATATATATATATATATATTTGTATATATATATATATATCAATCCATCGCCAAATATTTCCAAGTAGCATGGTCAGGTAGTACGGCAGAGGGCTTGTCAGGTTTGCCAGGCTTGGTCATTCCATGCATCTTAGGCTTCTCCAGGTTGGTCTTTCCAGGTTTCTGAGGCTCAAGGTGTTCGGTCTTCTCAGGTTTCCCACTCTGGCGGGAGAGTAACATTGCCTTTTTCATTTCTTCCGCCAAAGCATCAAGTTCCTTCTCAGTCTTGGCATCAGATTTCATGGAAGACTGACTGCAAGCCGAACTAGACATATGATCAGACCACTTTGCAGATTGCAAACACAAGCGAAGGATCTTCTTGTCATGGAACGTCTGAGGTGTGATCGTGGAAGCAGATTCATCCAAGGCACTGGATCCCAGTTCAGAGAGGGTATCAGTGGCAGCTGCATCGGGGCCATCATCATCATCATCATCATCCTCATCATCATCAGGGTGCGGTCGGCCAAAATCCTGGGATTCAGTCACACGTGCAAACACATCACACAAACGTTGATGGCATTTGATAGCATGGCACGATCACAAATTTGCAGCTGTTATTTTAAAGCTAACCGAGAATCCACAAGACCACGAAGATCTTCCTTGAGTTTCCGTGTCCTTGGAAGCTTAGCTCCATCAGCTCTTTGAGCAAGTCTCCGAAATCGACTCACCTCAAGATATGGACCCAGAAATTTGATCTGATGCATCAGATTGAAAGAAATGCTTGTACTCATGTTGGGTAGACAACACAAATGTAAATGCATATGTATGTTTACATTCATATACATTTATTTATATTCATACACATTCATTTACATTTGTACACAACACACATACAAACATACATACATACATACATACAGACAGACAGACAGACATACAATCAATACATACATACATACATACATACATACATACATACCTACCTACATACATACATACAGACAGGCAGGCAGACAGACAGACATGCATGCATACATACAGACAGACAGACAGACATGCATGCATACATATATGTGCATACATACATGTGCATACATACATGTGCATACATACATGTGCATACATGCATATGTGCATACATGCATATGTGCATACATACATGTGCATACATACATATATATATATATACGTACAAGTACATTTAAATATACATGTACATGTATTTACATATATGCATGTACATGTTTTGACATAATACATACATATATATATATATTCAATTTGGGTTGCAGCTAAAACACCAAACGCTGTAGTGCCTTACCCATTCTCAAAGACCAATCCGTGATGCAGTCCATAGAACTCGTCACACCCCGAGGGAATAGTTTGCAGTTCTCAAAGAACTTCACCACTGAGGCTGCCAAAAGGTGTGCGCTGAATCTTCCGATGCCTTTGGTCACCAGCATGACAGCGTGTATGGCCTGTCAACGCACGGAACTCAGGGACAGATGGGTCAAAAATGTAATGAATCACAAACATAAGCAGCATAAGTAACAGCTTGCACAGCTAATCCATCTATAGTCTATCCAAGCCTCCGTATTTCCTTCGACATCCTTTAGCGGGACACGACCCTTCAACTTGAACAACTTCCCGCTGACGTCAATCAGGAAGCTGAAGCCATTCTGTTTCAAGAAGGGGAATTCAGCGAAAGATTCAGCAAAACTAGCAATCGTGTGTGGATCCATCGGGGGTATCGGCATGGCTGCAATGAAGATGCTGGTTCACAAATTGCCTGGTTTCGTATAACTTGAGAGACTATGTGCATATTCGGATCATGTACTGGTGGAAAGATTTGGAAAAGAGATCAGTAGATCGAGAGATTCTCATATATATATATGTATGTATTTAATGAATATGTCATCTAGCTATCAAGCTTATATCCCTTTAATCTTTAATCCATTGATCAATTTGGGAAAACTGAAGATCCTTTTTTCATTTATTTGGCTGTCACAAGCAAATGCTGCGGATGACCAAGCACTTCTAATCACCCATGAATGGATTTAGCAGTAAACCCCAAACGTTTCAGCTAATTAGTTAAGGGGCCACCACATGTGAATTTTGAATAATTTTGACACCCACCATGTCAAGGTGCAGGGCAATGGCACCTTCACGCAGACGCCACAGAGCCATCACCTCCGATCAGGCAGGAGGAAACTTTAGGATGCAGAAAATTCTGCATCATCTGCACATGGGAAAGGGCATATTTCTATATTTGCACATATCTCTCTGTATGTAATTGTAGATTTCTATATGCACATATGAAACTGTATATACATCAATATATTATAATATATGTATATAGACATCACTTTTTGTATGCATGTGCATTTCTGCATTGCAAGCGAGTTGACTGCATGTATTTCATACTGAGCTCCTGACACTGCATGGATAGGATCGATACTCCACTTCCGTTGGGCCTCAGCATGCAATGTAAAAATCCTTATGTGATATGGAATAATGGTCTGATGTGCTCAAGGTTGAAGCGCCGATTGAGAGTCACACAATTTTCCCATAATCCATATGAAGGTCAATGTCCGGTCCATGCACAGGCACCTCCAGGTGAAATCACAAGCAAGTGGAATAAAAGTTGAATCAGTTGAATCTTCATCCATGGATGGCTTAACTCAAGACCCCAAGTGTCACCATATCGGGCCCTTTTTCCACGGTGCTCTGATGTACTCTGCGTTTTGCCCTGGAGGCATCCAAGCCACACATGCTTTCCTGGATTAGGAGTCCATTTGATTGACTTGCATATGTAGGACAAAGTTGAATTATCTAATGTCTGACCATTGTCAATATCATTTTCTGTTCAAATCCAGGAAATCAATCGGAGTTACCAGCTATTCAGCTGCATTCAAGCCACTGCTTCAAAATGAGACCCATATGGCATATGATCAAACTGCATTTGGAGTCGGGCAGCATACCTAAGTGCCAAATACCACAAATTGCTATAGATACGTTCAGTACGTCAAGTAGGCACTGCCAAATGTTCTAAATATTTTTCCACTATTGAAATTCCAATTCCATCATTCCCCATTTGTGGTTTCAGCCGGATCCCACGCGTCTTCACCCTCTTCCTTGGTCAACGGTTTTGCCACCAGGGCCAGCGTCGCCTCTTCCATGGCATTAAGAAGGTCCAATTGACCCTGGACTTCTCGTTGGAGTTGTTTCAGGTTGTGAACCTCACATATCATGAAGGAATCTTAACATGGGTTGAGTTGCCATCTTTAAACCAGTGGAATTGCACATATACAGGCAAATTTCAGCAAATATCTATGCACTCCAAGGAGCCATAGTTCCAGAAACAGCCTTGGTAAACTCCTGATGTGCTCGAAGCTGCACCCCACGATTGTAGGTTTCTCGGCCTCCAGTATCAGCTAATCTTCAAAGCCAACCACAATAAAATCACATTATATTGTGTCAAGGTATGTCAAGATGTCTAATAAATAACCAAGGCACATTCCTTCTTGTATTGGCTTCTGAGCACATACATAGAATGTATGCCTTAGTACGAACGAAGGGGTGTTCATGGTCAGTGCGCATGCTAGCATTTATATAAGCATCACCACCTGACTATATTGCAATCAAGGCACCCAAGTGAATCAACGCTCGCTCATCCACATCTAGAGGTTCATCAGGCAGCTCGATGCTTTCATCTCAGTGGCCACATGTAGAAATAGCCATTCATGTGATCCAATCAAAAACTGATAACAATTGTATAATAACTATATGCTGGTAAGAGACCATGTTCCACATCCACCACTTCCACGTCGGAGTCTCTGCGCTGCAGAGTCGCAGTCGGCACAGGTGGGTACTCCTTGATGTCCAGTACCCCACAAGGAGGTGCGCCCTCCCCTGCCATGCGGCGTCCTGCAAGGGAGGGCAGTGTAAAGGAGATCTAGCCCCAAAACCTATATCATTCAGAATAAGTATTGCATTTTAAGATGCATTCAATATAGTTACAATGCCATCATCTAAAATCATATTTACTTGAATCTGTATCAGGACCCAAAACAACCCTCTAATACCAATTGGTTGATATTCCAACATCATTCCAAACATTTGATCAAACGCAGTCCAAGCCTCTTCCACCTGTTGGCAGCGACTTCCCATGATGGAGGTATCGAAAGGCTTCAGGAACCTCTATTTGAGCACGTCCCTTACCCACGCGACGTGGGCTGCCATACGGACTAGGCCGTGCCTCCTTAGATACATTCGATAAACCCACACAAAAAATATGAATAAACATGGAACACTTTTTCAGTGCGCACAAAATTAAAGCCAAGATGCAGCGACTTCCCTGATAGGTCCATGTAGGCGAGGAATACGCCCAGCCAGTCGAGCTTTCCGCTGCCCATGTTGTGCAGGTACATCAGGTACATCCCATGATTTGTCCTTAGATCACCATAGATTGCCAAGATAGATCATGATGACCACCTTTTTCCAATGATCATTGCTTATAAGCTTAGGTTCAGGGCGACCCTCCTGTTCACTTTCATCATGATCAGCCATAGCGACACCCCCGCGTGCGCGCAGGTGCGCTTTCGATCCTTTGAGCCGGTCTGATCCATCGGATATCGGGGCATGCGCTGGATCTGGATAATGACATCCCACCCACCTAGATTCAGAGTTCCTAGTTTTTGCATATTGATATATTCCCTTGCCAATCCTTGCCATCAAAAATCAATGAATATAGATTAGGCCACCTACATATACGTTTATTTGTATATATATATATAAATACAAGTATGCACATGAAAACTACACATTGCAAAACCCCATGCAGAAAGGCAATATATAGTTTGAAATCACTTTAAATGCCCTTCCAAAAATGGTTCATCACCACAACACCAATCTGGACAGCAGCATGCACCTGAAATCTGCTCAGTTGCTGCCATCCATTGGCAATGCCCGAAGCGGCAATGCCCGAAGCGACTCTAAAAAAAAAAATATATATACATATGTACATGTATACTGTGTCTATATGTATGTCTATATACATCTGAGTATACATGTGTGTGTTCGTGCCTGGATGTAAACTTGTGCTGTGAAGAATCACGATTATATTGTAAGTACATTTTGGATGACTTGCGGACCCCATTTAATCCTGAGGAAATCTTTACAGTTATAGAAGCATTCGATCTGTGCAATCCAAACAGTATATATATATACTTACATACCTATTTATGAGGTATCTACTCATAGATCATTTTCACATCCAAGCTGACTCCCGGCGTACACACTGGAATGAAAAGGCAAGGCGCAGCGAGTTCTTGCATGGGTCATTAAATGTCCCCATTGAACATCACCCAACCATTAGGTATATAATCTATAATGGCTACTATAAGGTGATGTCCAATATTCCCAAAATGGGACAGTTACCAACCCCTGTCTTGGGCCCCTGCAGTTGGAAACCTAAATTTATCCCAGTTCTTTGGGGCACTTTATCTTAATATAGGAAAGGCAACCCAACCAAGGGACATGTATATTCCAGTAAAAAGAAAAATGGTGAACAGCTGGTGGTGGAAATCTCATCTTTTCAGAGAAAAAGTTCATGTGGCGATGGGGACACCTATACATATAAGTATATATATATATATAGATATGGTATTTTTTGGTGGTAAACCCGAATTTGCTTTCATGCGCCCATCAAGATGCTTGGATTCTCCAGTTCACATTCATCCCTATATATACACTTCTAATTACTTCTACATAATACTTTTTGATTTAGGTATAGTTCAGAAGTGAAACTTCCTTGTTACACATGCACCTAGCAAGAGGCGTCAAAGGATGGGTCCTTCGAGCCTTTCTTCTGAGGTTTGGTGCTTGACAAAGGTTGCCATAAGGCAAAAACCCTTCAAAGTCCAATTGCTCTGGCAGCAAGCTGCATGTATATAGCAAAAGTTGCAAGTTTCAATTTTCACGATTTTTCACGCTCATTGGGGGCAAAGACCCTTAGAGGTACAAATGTTTCAACGACCCACGTACCACCCTTAGTGGTCCAAACCATGGTCTAGGAAGAGCAGTAGCGGAGCTTCGGGCACAGCCGCTGCCTCGAGCTCTGACTCGTCACACAAGAAGCCAAAGACATCCAAGAAGAACAAGAAGAACAAGAAGGAAAAGAAGAGCAAGAAAGAGAAGAAGAGCTCAGACAGCAGCAGCACCGAAAGCAAGGGGAAGAAGCGCAAAGAGCGCTCGGGCAGCCGCAAACCAAAGAGAGCATCAAGAAGCTCCCGCAGCCCCGCGGAAGAGCAAGAAGACAGGAAAGACGATATGAAGAATCGAAGAGGCGAGAGACCGGCCCACCCAGCATCCGCGGGCGCGCGCATCCCCCGAAGCGCAATGAGAAGAAGGAGGAGCCATACAGCATTAGCCGATCCCGCTCTTTGTCTGGAGGCAGAAATAAGGAGGTCAGGCATCAGAGCATCCGCACGCCGAAGCACACGGAAAAGGACGAGCCGAAGCAGCCGAAGCAGAGCGAAAAGCGCTCCCGTTCCCGAGGCAGCAGAAAGCACGAGAAGGCTTCGCAGAAGGAGCAGGGCAGGGAGGGTGTAGACCAAACTGAAGTAACTTTGGCAAAAAATGACGCATTCACGAACATTGTAAGGCTTGCATGGAGGGAACACGAGAAAATGCAATCACAGCGTGCCTTGCAGGATCGCAGAGTCCCGCCGCCAGCCGATCGCCTGCTGGACTTCGGAGAAGACGATCAAGAATCTTCCTCTGCGAAGGAAAACGAGAACGATTTGCCCAACTGGCCAGAGGCAGAGTTGCAGCAGTTCGCATCCGATGTCAGCCGCGGGCTGCAAAACCTCGGGGACAAGCAGAAGGAGCTGAGCCTCGAGGCTTTGATTGCGATGTTGGACAGCATGCCGGAAGAGATATTGCTGCAGGCCGGCCTCAGAGAAACACAGAAGGCATTGAAGAAGTTCACCAGATCGCCGTGCGAAGACAAGGTCCGAGAGCTGCTGCTGGCCATGCAAAAAGCAGCTGACCAAGCCATGGCGCGGCATTGCTTGCAGGCCGAGGGAGCACCACAGAAGAGCCTCAAAGACGCCGAGGGGACCAGTGAAGATGATGCTAGAACAGCTGCATTCACTGCTTGGGCGCAGTACGAGGTCCAAGCCTTCTGCGCGGAGGCAGAGCACACCCTGCAAGATGTGGGCACAAACGAAGGCGGCAAGTTCCCCAAAGCCACCGCCCTCAAGCTCGCGGCGAAGATCCCAGGGGCCGTTGTTCTGCACTACCCTGCCGTGTTGGCAGCGGCGAAGGTGATTGAGGAGCACCGTGACGACATGGTGGCCAATACTGACGCCCGGAGAGCAATGACGCTCCTGGTGGACTGCGGTACACAGGCCGAAGAATTCTGGCAGTTGCACCGCGGCGGCGCAACCGCGAAGAGCGCGCGTAATGCGTGACAAAAGGCAGCTTTTCATCTGTCCATATTGTCGGAAGTTTGACTTCTAAACTTACTTCGATAAAACCGTATTATTCCCATATAAAAGCCATATTCCTAAAGATTATCTCCAGGTTATATATCATTATTAACCCATTTACTATCATTATAGACCCTGAAAATCACCAATTTTTAGTGGTTTCACTAATCTTCCAACCCCTATTTGGCAGGGTCTATGTTAATTTACTGGAGGGTATATATCATTATAAACCCATTTATATCCATTATTATTCCATATAAAACCGTATTATTCCCATATAAAAACCATATTCCTAAAGATTATCTCCAGGTTATATATCATTATAAATCCATTTACTATCATTATAGACACTGAAAATCACCAATTTTTCGTGGTTTCACTAATCTTCCAACCCCTTTTTGGCAGGGTCTATGTTAATTTACTGGAGGGTATATATCATTATAAACCCATTTATATCCATTATTATTCCATATAAAAACCGTAATATTCTATTAATGATGATCTCCAGGTTATATATCATTATAAACCCATTTATACAAGGTGGTGCCCCCAAGATAGCGAAGTTGGGGTTCACATAACTCCAATTTCACTATGTTTCTTGTTGGTGATATATCGAACTAGTATTCATGGGCTTATAACCAATTTACAACTGGGGGGGCACCACCTTGTAATGGTTTCTCGAGCCATCCGCCGGGATCTCCGCCGAGGGATGTCCGGCGATCCGCCGGGTCTTGGGCGCGGATGCCTGCGGGGAATGCCTCGCATCGGATGGCGAGGCCCGAGGCCCGAGCCGAGTCGAAAAATTCCAAGGCGTCCTGGGGAAAAACCTGGGGATAACCCAAGGAAAAACAGGAGAAACTATAGATACCCTCTGGTAATTTAACATAGCTATTGAAAATCACCATTTATAGTGGATTTACCCATTAAAAATTGTGATTTTCCATAGTTATGTTAAATTACCAGAGGGTATATCATGATGCATTCCATTTATGATAATTTTTAGTGGACATTTAGGGGAAAATCTGGGGAACATGGCGGAAAAAAAGGCGGTTTAAGCATCAAACCTAGCGATTCTTAAGGATTATAGCATCCCCAACCTTGGCTAGTTGAATCCTTTTGTTTTTGTTGCTATAAACGGAAAATCACCATTTTCCTACCCTCTGGTTATGTCAAAATAGCCATTGAAAATTGCCATTGATGGTTGATTTACCCACAAAACATGGTGATTTTCCATAGCTATGTTAGTTTACCAGAGGGTACTGTTTATTTTTTTGTTGACTCTTCACCAACTTAGCTATCGTAAACGGGGGGCCCCACATTGTCTGTGTTCTTTCCAGTTTTTAGCGGCCCCCGTGGAGGAATTCCCTGCTGTGGTGCTGGTGGATGCAGATGCTTCAGTAGGAAACTCGGAACCAGCAAGGTCGCAGCGCTCCAGTTCACTGTTGGTTGAGCAACAGATGGCTGGTTGGTGGTTTGGAACATGTTTTTTTCCATATATTGGGAATTTCATCATCCCAACTGACGAACTCATATTTTTCAGAGGGGTTCAAAACACCAACCAGAATGGTTATAGTTTATTGGTTAAGCAACAGATGGTCAGCTAACCCTAAACCTAAACCAATTCATCACTATGTATAATCATGGCCATTTAGTGGACTATATTGTTTATAATAGTTTCCAGTCAGCAGATGGTTAAGTGACAGAATCAATGTTATACTGAACAATAGATGATTCTAGTTTATTGACTGTGATAGGTCATAAGTGATGGTTGATAGATGGTTAATCATTTTGTTGGCAATATTTTTTCTGGTTGACAATAGATGGTTAAGTAATGATACAAAGATATTTGATTAACAATAGTTAATCACTGTAGCGATAGATTGTTAGTCATATGTAATCAATAAACCAACAGGAGATTAACAATCTATTAACATATGATTAAGTATATGGCAAGAACCATCTATAGGAGATTCTCATATATTGCCATTGATGTAATCATATATGTTATCAAGTATATGTAATCAATATACTTGAAGGGCTAAGGAACCACCCAAGGTATGCCATGTCCACGGATGGTGGTGCCCGAGATTGAACTCTAATTTCACGCATGGCATGATAGATATATGGGGGTTTCCATAAATGGGGGTACCCCAATAGCTGGATGGTTTATGAAGGAAAAGCCAACTAAAATGGATGATTTGGGGGTACCCCCTATTTTTGGAAACCCACATCGAACTAGTTACTACGTTCATAAACCGACAATAGATGGTCAACAACAGATAAACTAACAGGGAGTGAATTGGTACGGTTGACCACAATAGTTGGTCAACGATAGACTGATAGTTAACACTTAATAGTTATTTTCATTCATTGGCATTCACCACAATAGAAGATGCTTATTAGATGTTATTAGTAATATTAGTAATGTTGTTATTAAATTAGTAATGAGATGGTTATTAGTAATGAACTGCTTATTACTGATTCATCATCTTAGTATTGCTAAGAACTAACATTACGGCAAGACCCTATGGTTGGCCCGCAAGGTTAGAATGGAGTTCAAATATTATCCTTCGACATGCTCAAAAACCTGCGCAGGGCCAGTGTTTTGGTATTTACCAGACGACGAACCTAAAACCCTAAAACCCTAAACCCTAAAACCCTGAAAACTCTGAATCCGAAAGCAGAAAACACTGCGTATATGCAGTATTTTCTCCAATTTCTCTTCTCATGTTCCATGACAGGGAATCCTCAATGTTGCAGTCCGGGCAAACCACGGGGTCTGTGCGTAACATTAACTAAGCATCTAATAGTATTAGAAGATGCTTATCAAAACTATCCATAGATTGGTTTTATTTTTTAATGAAAAACAAAACAAGACACCCCGGACATATCCGGACATACTGTGGATGGTTGCGAAATCCAATAAACCACCAAAAGGATGGTTTTTCAACCCCAACAAAATAATGGGACGTTGACCACCGAACTTTCAACTGGTGCTGAACGGATTTCGCTGGTCCATCCACCGAAAAAATCATGGTTTCGTGGCTGGGTGCTGAAACTACCCCTGGCTGATGATGTTTGTAATTTTAAGAGGTTCCATAGTTGGGATTCTAACCATCAAATTACGGGGAAAAAAAATTGTGGAATATCACTGGATAAAACTGATAAATGATGGTTGGTTGATGATTAGTTCGGATTATACTACACAATGGTGCCCCATAGTTAGCTAAGTTGGTTTATAACTCCAATAACTATGGTTTATAGGTGATATATCTATAGTTAATGGGCTTATAACCAATTTATAACTGGGGGGGGCACCACCTTGTACACAATCTGGTTGGTGGTTTGGAACATTTTTTTCCCATATATTGGGTTCATCATCCCGACTGATTCATAATTTTCAGAGGGGTTGGTTGAAACCACCAACCAGCAATAGATTGGGAATTACCCTCTGGTAAACCTACAAAAACTTATGGAAAATCACGATTTTCAATGGGTAAATCCACTATTTTCTATGGCCATGTTCAAGTTCGCAAACTGTTAGTCATTACCAGAGGCTAAATCCCAGTACATCCCATTTGTCATCACCATAGAAAGTTCGTTGATTTTCCCATTAAAAATGATGGTTTTCCCAGTGTTACCAGAGGGTATGATCATCCAAGAACGGGGAATCTCGTTACCAGGACTTCACGGATTGACAGAGGGATTTTGAAGTCACACTGCTCGAATGAGCACCCTAAATGATCACTGGGTGGGGTCTCTCCCGTTAGTAGAGAGGATACTTTATAATAATGCAAAAAAGTAATCTTAAGTATTAAGTTCTGATTTACCACCAAGATAATTAATGAAGTCAGGAGTAGTTATCGAGAGTTTCACCAAATCGTTTAATGGCGATCATTGTAGCAGTAATTAGATGGTTGTGTGTGCACATACAAAAGTTACACTGTTACACAAATGCGGTCATGTAAACGCATGTACATATGTATATATATATTATATATATATATACAAATATTCCTCTTTCTGCATTGATAGATTGGAGAAGAAGAGGGATAGAAATTTGCACATATCACAGCACGCCTATGAGGCGCAGAGTGCCCAGTTTGAGATGAACTTCAAAGGAAAGTTCAGCTTTGAGCCTTGCTGAAAAGGTGGTGCGCTAAGGCGCAGTTATAATCACTGGCCATTTCCGATTTTAATTGGTGGTAGCTTTTTTAGGATCATATTCATGGACTGGTTGGTGGTGACTGGAACCATGGAATTTTGAATGACTTTCCATTCAGTTGGGAATGGAAAATCATCCCAACTGACTTTCACTAATTCATATTTTCCAGAGGGGTAGGTATACAACCAGTGGAACATTCATGGATAATAATGGTTTAATGGGATTTCTAGGGGATCGATGATGTCCGTGGATGTACCCTCTGGTAGTCAAGCATGTCAAGCTTGGAAATCCTCTTAATAGATCTGGTTTATAGCTGGGAAAATCACCGAAGGAACTGGACAAACCTGGACAGATCGGTGGCCCCCCCTGTGATTGGTGTTGAACGTTGCTTTATAAGCTCCATTCACTTCCGAAAAAAATGTATTTTTCGAAGCCATCAGAAAGCCTAGAGTTATGGCCTGAAATACTAGTTATAAATTTATAAGTCAGCAAGTCACAGCATCAAAATTGTATGATGGCCCCTTTGAGTTCACCCCGTTAAACATGCCAAGCAGAATGGGGGCTTTCGGCTGATTTTTGAGCCTGATTTGGAAAGATTCTCCTGGGTCACCCTTACAGATGTGAAACGTGAAATACGCCGCAACAGCAAAAAAACACATTTTTCGTAGAGTTTCAGACACGCATCATGTAGTAATGTCCAATATTCCATGCTTTTTTACTGCAGTTTGATGCTCGAATCTTAATGTTTGATGCTTGACTCCACTATATATATATATATGTGTGTGTGTGTAACATGAAATCTTAGACCTTGGGACATTTCAAAAAAGAACACTAAAATGGACATCATTACTGAACATTTTTCTAATCCACTCCAGGATATAGAAGAAAGTCGTCCCTTGCCATGCTGAGGAAGAGCATAGCCCTTCGTTGGGCAGTTGTTTGTACAGTGTGAACTTGGCCAAAGCGTCGGGGAAACCCAGAGTTTAACCCTCAAGACGGAGCCGCCGCGCGGAGCTAGCGCTGGGAAGACGCCTGAATCACATATATATTTGCTGCTTAAGGCATAACGAATAGTGGAAAACATACATAATATATATATATAGATAATATCTATATACATATATAAACATATATATAATTATATATATATCTATAGAGCGACAGAGAGAGAGTGTACTGAATGTCCGGAGGTATCACACACTATAACCCAAGATATTCTTCGGGTGACCGAAGGGAAAGCACGAAATTTCCAGCTGGCAACATCTCCAACTTCATGACATCAGAAGGGCTTCTGTTTCTTGACGTTTGTTTGTTTCATAAGACCTCAATGGCTTCAAACAAAAAAAAGGTGCCATGGCAATCATTCGGTGTATGAAAGTTCGAAGGGGTCAGCTCTTTTTTGTTGCAGTAAATGCAAAAAACAGTTCTTCACTGGTCAATTTTACTTGAATAAATGTCAGTGTTTGAAGCATTTGTTCTATTGCAGGTTCACGTAATCATCTGGTGGTTGCAGGAATGACCTGTGCTGATGTCTTGAACAAAACATGTCAGAACATTTGGCATGTTGAAATCCTGTATTCCGACATTGTAGAGATCTTTCTCGAGGGCGGTCTTTCTCACAACTCTTTTTGACCCCTTGAAAGATTGCAACTATCCAAAAGAGATCAACAGCCACGTTCAGTTGTTTTTCCATGTTCAACTGTGTCCAAGTTTGGGTGCACTGTGCCCTTGGATTTTTTGTCGACTCAAGATGTTTGATTTGTTGCTTGTTTGGGAATAAGTTCTTTATTTGTTGCCTGTCTATTGTCTATAGCTTGTGTGTGTGAATCATTTCCTGATTTGTGGAGCAAGTTCAACTGGTTGTAGCGTGTCCATGGCTTATTTGTAAAATATGTGTGACTTATTTGGCGGTAATTTCCTCAATTAATTGTGGCATATTTGTGAATAGTTGCTTATTTGATCTTATTTGTAAATAGTTTCTTTCTTTGTGGCTGATTTGTTTTTTTGGTTGACATGTTACACTGAATCTTGAGTTAATTTGAACATCTATTTCTGTTGATTAATAATATTAATACCTCCTAAATGGTCCTAAAATAGATGTAAATCCTTTAATTAATCCATGGTTTCTGGGCAATATGAACGACGGGATGCGGATGGGATCAGGTTTAAAGATTTCAGTAGTCAGACCCGGCGGCACGATCCACAGAGGCTGGACAGGTTTACATGTAGACATGGCCAACAACTACCGGTATACAAAGCGTCAGGTTATGAGCGCTACCCTCTGGTAAACCTACAAAAAACATCAAAAAACTATGGAAAATCACAATTTTTAATGGGATAACTCACTATAAATGGCAATTTTCAATAGCTATGTCAGCTATTACCAGAGGGTATTTGAGATGCCCACTCGTGCAAAACCAGCATCTCAAGAAATTCAGAGCGGAAAGAAATACAGGAGGGTGAGAAGTGCAGCAAATGCAGCAGGAAGTGTCGAACACATCTGTGGGGAACAGGAAATTGTGCAAGCAACACCTGGAGGTTTCCATAAATGGTGGCACCCCTAAATCATCCATTTCAATAAGAATGTCCATTGTAAACCATCCAGCTATTGGGATACCCCCTTTCAGGAAACCTCCACTTGGATAGTATTATATACCATCTGGTTATTTAACATAGCCATGGAAAATGGCCCATTTATAGATGATGTTCCCATTAAACCCTCCATTTATAATAAGGTAATACTATGTGGTCCATCGCATTTTGTGGAACGAACCGATGTATTTGCTTGGCTTAAACGTACGACATTGTCACTCGGAAGCTTCATCACTTCCCGTGGTACGAGCAGTGGCAAAAGTTGTCCGGGTTATGCGACATTGATTGGTAGTTTCTAGTGGGACCTCGTATGTTTATAGATACCCTCTGGTTAAACCTACAAAAAACTATGGAAAAACGCAATTTTTAATAGGTAAACCATCTATAAATGAGCCATTTTCCATAGCTATGTTACGGTAGTTTACTAGAGGGTAAATTGGATTCCGTATGTTTTAATCGGTTTAATGGCCGGGCGGACCAAGGAAAACCTTTCTGGAGGTAGTCTAGAGTCTAAATACCAGATATTTTGTTTCAAAATCTGTCTACTTAAATGTAGTTATCCTATGGTCCTATATGATATAATTATATATATATATACAGTTTTTTTATTTTATATTCATATAGCCCCATCATACATGTCAAATAGATCATGATCTATCGCCATTACATCACCTTTTTTGGATGGCTTGAAACAGCATGATATCCATGATAATTAATGTGGTAAACCCAAGAATCAACCACCCCATGAACTAACTTGTTGGGGGTCAGTTTACATCATCCATTGCCATTTCGTTAACCACACAGTCGGTTTATAAACCCCAGAAACCATGCAGGATGGGGCCCACAAGATAGTGTTCAGGTGCCTTGTAAGTGGTTGAATTCTATGGTTTTTGGTAGATAAACCATGATATAACTATGGTATTCATGGGGTTTAAAAACCAGTTACTTTACTTCGTGTGATCCCCACAATGACATTTATACATTTTCTTACTGGCAAATCTTCTGGCATTCTATCTGACATATCTTCTGACATTCTATTTGGCATTCTATCTGGCATATCTTCTGGCATATGTTCTGGCATATCTTCTGGC
>Ga0126342_10001822_pt1 | contig 31465 bp, 29 predicted proteins | sample Cyp1metagenome_FD_92528 | JGI IMG/M metagenome (GOLD analysis project Ga0126342, IMG submission 92528) | Coral microbial communities from Lord Howe Island, Old Settlement Bay, Australia - Cyphastrea 1 metagenome | ecosystem: Host-associated > Invertebrates > Cnidaria > Coral ...
AATATAAATGTAATACACAATAAAATATGTAATATATATATATATATATATATGAGTGTATAATAAATTATACAATATGTATTGTATAATAAATATATATATATATGTAATATATAATATCTATATATAATATAAAATATAGTATATATGTACAATGTAATAAAATGTAATATATATAATATAGTATATAATATATATATGTAATGTATAATAAATATGAAATAAAAAATAACTAAACAATATTATATAATATAATATATAATATATATATACTATATAATATAAAATATAGACTAAATAATATATAATAAATAATATATAATATTCAAAAAATATAATAATATATATATATATATATTATGTATATCTATATGTGTGTTGGAGCCAATTGAACTGATCACGTCTATAAACAATGGCTGGTTTTAACCCATTGACGAGCATGCGCTGGTCACCACCAACCAGCTCCTGTGCTGTCCTAGGGGCCAAGAGAAGAATCGCAGTGGTCTTCACGGGCAAAATCTTGAGTTCTAAGGGCTTGGAGCGCTTCAGAAAGCATCCAAGTTCATAGACGAACCACCTCATGTTTATTTTGCGGCACCAAAAAGCCCGGAAAGAAGCTGTGCTTATAAATTAATATATCATTATCATTTTACAAGTATTATCCATTGTATAATACGTGTATAATATATATATATATATATTATATATATATACAACATAGATATGATATGGTTTATCATGTTGCGGAAACACATACTGCTATAGCTGAAATTGGAAACAGCGCGCGCTTTTTTAAAACAAACACAGCCGCCAGGCGCCAAGAATTTAAAACATGGAGCTGCTAGTTGTCACCCAAGCGGAGGGTGTCTTCGTTGGGGCCCTCAACCAGGGGTGCCTTGTAGCAAATATGTTGGAAGTGTCACATCTGTTCAGGTGCAAAAAACACAGAAACACGGAAAAATAAACATTAAAGAAAACACTCCTGTGGATCTCTTTCGCTGAGGCACAAACGAGTGAAATACCGACTAGACCATAGGACCACGAGTTTGTCAGAGGATTTCACAAAGGCTCCAAGGCCGGCGATTCCTTCTTGTTTCAAGTCTGGCTGCGTCAGAAAAACCATGCAGGGTGCAACAAGCAACTCCGAATGCGCTGCCAAAAGCAGAACTGGACCAGAAATACCACATATCCTGTGAATCTCAACAACAGCAATGAATTGCAAAAACTCAAGATTCCTGGTCTTAGCTGATCATACGCCAAACAAACAAATGAGAACACATGAAGAAACTTAAACACTTCAATGAAGTTCTGACTCAGCATCCGCAGAAAAGCCACAAGTTCAGGGGAAACGCCAGCGCTTCCGGATCGCCCAAATAGACCTTTGCGAAGCCAAGTGCCACGCTCACGATCAACGAGCTCACAGCAGCAGCTTCATCCACCGGGACGTCTTCCAATCATGGCTCCTGAGTAAACTGACACGAGTGGTGAGCCGTACATGTAGTCACATATTCACAGAATTTAACATTTGGAAATGGATATGTGTCAAATCCAATTCATAACTATCTGGATTTGTCCCCATATTTGTCAATGGGAAAATATTCTGGTTGACTTCATACACCAAACACAGACTTAGACTTTGAGTACATATGTTTATTACGCAAATGTATGGCATATAGTATTATACAGTATATATATATATTATTAGTTATACAGTATATATATATATTATATATTATTAGGTACATAGTGTGCATGATGAAATGTGCGTGTGTGCGCAAAACTCCATCGGTTGTTGTTTCATACTCATACCGCATAACGAGGAGTAACAAAGGCCTGTCCCCAAAACTGAGAGAACAAGAATACCAGGTCGATCTGAAGATCTTCAAGGCTGTAAAGGAATGAACCATGGACAGAAAACAATAACATTCAGTCAAAAGAACTTTTTGCAGGTGGCTTTCTCTGTATTAATAGCCCTGGAATGCCCTGGATCAGCCGACAGCTTTCCTGTGCACTACATGCACAATGCACCCCGGGTTTCCATGGTTTCCATGTTTCCATGCCAAGATTCAAGAATACATCTATGGCCGTGACCGGTCGACTGAGTTTGAACACTTCACACCCCTCAGTCTCAATTTGCCAATGCTTGCACCAGCCACTTAAGGCCACATGCAAAGGTGTCGCACGCAACAACTGCGGCCGCAAGATCATACTCAAACAGCTCTGAGTTCGGGAAATATCAACATGGGTCTCGCTGACTTCGCTGATCTGCTTGCTATGGTCACTTGTTGAAGACCAACTGATTCCGATCCCAGCCCACAATTCATGATCTTGGGCGATGTCGATGTTCGGGTGCGGCTCAGCCATCTGACGCCGGACAAGGTGGATTTTCTTGGGGACCACCAAAAATGGATGAGAAAAATGGCTGCTGGTAGTGACATGCGGTTTCAAGAATCGGAAGCTTTGAGCACGATGATGTGCGTAGTCCCAAATGCCCTGTCCCCAAAAAATTGAAACCTTTTGGAATGACGTGAAAATCTGCAGAGGACGAATGAAACACATTTCTTGAACTTTAAGGTGGGCTTACAGGGAGTGGCACTATCATGGATCCAACAGTCATCGTTTAATGCAACTTCGCGTTTTGAGCACATCTCGGTTTGAAAATCACCAGAAAAGCATCAGCATGTGTCAAAACCATTGGGGAAAAGCCATAATAAGAGCCAAAAGCGCGTAAGTAAGTGGTGTTTCCATGTGTTTCCCATGTTTTCTCCGAAACCTTAGGGTCAACAGTATCCCAGCATCCCGTCCATGGTGCTGCCCTGGTAGAATCGAATAAACTCTTGAACGGTATCCTCAGTGGAGTCTGCGTGACCGCACATGACCGAGGCACTAACAGCATTCGATAGTTGCGATGGTTGATACATGACATGATGAACATATAATATACATTGATATACGATATGTCTAGGGAAATCAAAGGAATGTATAATAAATATATATATATATACTATAATATACGTGCAACGCCTGGGCAAAGCCCAGGCGTTGCAGCGTAGAGGTTTCCCATTCCCAAACAAATGTTGATGCAACTTCGCAAAATTCCTATGGGAAAAACAACAAAGGTACTACGGAATATTAAACTCCCACCCCAGTTAAACCTTAAATTCCTATGGGAAAAACAACAAAGGTACTAGGAAATATTAAACTCCCACCCCCGTTAAGCTTCTACATTCATTGAAGATCTTCAATAAGGGTTAAATTCTCCCACCCCCGTTAGCTTCTACATTCATTGAAGATCTTCAAAAAGGGTTTAATTCTCCCACCCCCGTTACACTTCTACATTCATTGAAGATCTTCAATTAAGGGTTTAATTCTAATGATGGTGATGATGATAATGATGATGATGATGATGGTGATGATGATGCGTCCCCTGTCGTCATCGCGGGTCCGGGCAAAGCCCAGGCATTTGCCGTATAATTATGTGTACATATATATATACTATATATATATGTATCAATATATTAATTCATTATCTAGTATGATAACATATAGGGAACAACTTGGAAGACTGAGGTCAACTGAGGTCAACTTCGAACACAACCGGAAACTGACGGCAGTACGTCAGTTTATCTCCCACTGAGGCGCCAACCATACCGCAATCTTTGATGACCTGATCAAATGCAACTACAAAAACCAAAAAATGATGTGGTAAACCCAATGCCATATACCATCCCTATCATCATAAATGGATATCCCATGATATTCCCAAATAATCCCAAATATAGATATCGGAAATGGGTTAAATATTCCCGCCATAAAAAATAATGGCCACCATTTGGGGATAGCAACCATAAATGGCATCATAAATGGGTGGCAACTATCATCCAATGGTGGCAATTGGCAGCCAACCACATCCCTGAAATCTGGTAAAAAAAGTCTACTTACTGTGTATCGATATATATATATATATTATATATGGTCTCGTGTTCCGTGTTCCTACCCCCCCCAACCCCCCCCAATGGTATGGGTCCGCAGGTAGCACCCCCTTCCCGTCTATTTGCAAGCTATTGGCAGTATTTCTGAGGTCCAGCCTCGTATTTGCTAGGTCTTTGCAGCATTTCTGACTACCACCCTCGCATTTACTAGGTACATGTTACCTTTTAGAGGACCCACGTAGCACACATACTCCCTCAAAGTACCTACGTGCTACCTATAGTCATATATACATGTGCTATGTATCTACTTCCTATTTACTACCCTCACAACACTACATGTGTTTAACATATACCGTGCCTACCATACATTCCAATGATACCATACATACCATACATATGAAACATACCAACTTTGACCATACATACCATACCTATCATACCTATCATGCATACCACACATACCATACGTATGAAACATAATTACCACACCTCCCATACATACAATACCAAACATACATGCCATACATACCATACCTACCTTACATAGCAAACATTCCATACCCATCATAGTAACCAAAAAACGTACCATACAGACCATACATACTGTCATATCAAACATACCATACCCAACAGGCTTACATACCATACTTACCATCCATACAGTACCACACCCCCACCACACCACAGGGGGGGGAGGGGGACAGTACTATGGCTGACCCATGACCATGGCAGGGGGGGGGAGGGGGGTTGGAATGCTGGACCATATAGACACCATAGATATGAATAATAAATACAATATGTATACATGACAAACATTCAACCACAATTATACTGTATAATATATATATATAGGTATTTTTTACATCTATAATATATATATATATATATGCCTATTTATATATGAATATATGAATCAAACAATCTATTCATTTAGCAGAAACTGCATGCACATTCTGCGGGCCGGCCTGCTTCCACATGTCTAGGTACTGCGGTACCATGGCAACCTGCAAATACCTGAGGTGCCCGTGGATGGCTTTTCTAAAACCACAGTGAGGCTCAGTGAGGCATATCATTTACTTATATTTACTCACATTATTCTATCTTACTATTGGGTGTAGTAATCATTGCTCTAATCACTAGCCACTGTTGTTCTTTCTTCTACTTCATGATTGGGTGAATTATTGCCATTTGCCGAATATTGGGGATGGTTTTGAAAGAAATTGGTGTAGTGATCATGATACTCTAGTTGCTTTTCTGCCAACATAGTTCAACATTGTCCACCAGACATATGTGATTCTTGTTTTTTTCTGCATAGCAACGACTGGTGTTGCCTTGTTGAGACTCCACTCCGCTTCCGCAGCACTCTGAAAGGAGACGTGCGGACTGGTTAGTTGACATGTTGTTTCAACAATTTCAACGAAACGATCGAAGAATTCAGGGACATCTCTGGGAAACTTCAGAAGCACGTCATCTACACAATTTTTCATTCAGGATAGTGGAAATCATATCATGCTACATAGTAAAGGATCTAAAAGGATATATGATATAAACTATTAGTGTCATATTATACCCTCTGGTAAACTAACATAGCTATTGAAAATGGCCATTTATAGTGGATTTTCCCATTAATAGCATGGTGATTTTCCATAGTTATGTAACAGTTTACCAGAGGGTAGTCAATTCGTATTTTCAATGCGGGTGACTTCGCGTGCGAAATTTCCAGCGACCTGAAAATCGAATCACCTGAGCTCCCAGTCTCGAAATTGGTATTGGGTTCCTCAGAGCGATATTTGGTCACGCCGGTTTCTGAGGAGTTTCCCATGGTCTGAGGTTTTCAAATGGCTTTGTCCGAAAATAGGGTTAATCTTCCCAATGAAATAGCCATTTAAAAACGGGATAATGATCAGCAAAACCATTGGGTTTAGGGGTACACTATTTTCAGACACACCCAAATGTTTCAACTAAGGCTAGTTTTCACATGTTTAAAAATATGGAGATCAGCCTTGCGCCTAAATAAACTAAATCGATGTAGCTTCCAATCTTAAAAGAACAAAACACACTTTGAAATAAGCATCTGCCTTGGCACCTTTTTGTCATTCCTTGGCAACTGCAGCGAGTTTGCCAAGTTTCCCAATCTGGAGACAGGCCTTTCTTAACCAGTCTCCACTCCTGAGTGCTGGTCCACTGGTACATGCTAGCCATTTCATACAAGGAAGCAACTTCAAAAAAGGGTCATGCATGGCATTTAAGATTTAAGATTGATCCATGGAATCCATTCAATCTCCTGTTCACTTCTATTGGAGCGGTTGAAAAGAATGAAACACACATGTAACACAAAAGAACTTCAGAAAGTATCTGGAATCTGGAATAGATGCAGATTATCAAATTCAGGCTCGGTCTCAAAAGACACGCATGGCACACAGCATCTGGAAGCACATGTGTTGCATACCATACCCAAATGACTTTGAACGCTTATCCTGTCGTGCTTGGGGATTGACCGATGAAGAGTTGCAGTTCAGAATTTCCCGCCAGTTGGAATCTCTCCTAGAACTTCTGCTGTGATGTAATATGAAATAGTCACATCCTGACAGGTATTCCTAGCTTCAGAGAGGGCTGGAATATCTGTCCAGTCTACACGCACATAGTAATCTAATATAGCGATGGAAAGTGGTCCATTCAAACACATGATTTACCATAATTTACCTATTAGAACATGTGATTTTCCATAGTGGAATTACCAGAAGTCTCAGTTTGACGTCTTGACAACCCGCTCCGGAGAGTTCTCGAAGTCTGGTTGAACCTGGACAACTGGACAAGTTTCGAGGAATGGTTGGGATCCACAAGTCGTATGTGAGACGAAAATTCATGAGCAACGCTCACGCAACGTCATCTCCACTCGAACACCGAAGTCGAATCTGGATGCCGAATTAAAAAACATCATAATTAATACCCATAGGATCCATGTATGGAATATTTACCTACATTGGGATTATTTTAAATTACTTTAGGGGTCAATGTAGGTAAATATTCCATACATGGATCCTTAGGGATACATCATATATCACAAAATGTGGAGTAGCTCCAGTCGACTGGAACCGCTTCAGATCGCTTCAGCAGTCACAGCAACCTTTCGCACCACAAAAGGTGCCTGGAATCGCACGGTCTGCCGCTGCTCTTCACCTGGATGGAAACCAGCCACACGAAAACCGGGGTGAAAAATGACTAGATCTGCAGTGTATCATTTGATTCCATCTGAGAATCATATGACAATCGAGATGATAATCATCTGAGAATCATCTGATAATCTGTATCTCTCTGCTTCCAGCTTGTGCAATGAATTCAACGGATGGGAAGACATAAAGGACTAGGTCGTTGATTCTGTTTGACTGCTTTGCTCAAGTGCAAATTTAAATCTGACTGGCAGCCACATGGTCCAGGTTATGAACTCGATATGGCCTGACCTGTGGTAGAACAGAAACCTCTCTGCCGTTCACAGAGCTCTCGAGGATGATCTTTTTGGGGACCTACTTGGCTAACCACAACCTTAACCAGGCCGGTTTGCTTCCAAGCCGCCCATGTCATCCCATGCTAATCGCTAAGTCACCTATGTTGTATGTCAGCTTCCCAGTTTAATCATCGAGGGGTGGAAAGTTCCCTTCCGCGATCAAACTCGGCAATGGGTTAAATCTCCTTTCTGAATGGAGGTTTAATGGGAAAACCTAATTATATGTATATATATATATATCATTATATATATCATTATATATCATTATATATCATTATATATATATCATATTTTGGTGGATTTTCCAGCAAGCCATATGTTTGATTACCAGAGAGTTTTTTCTGCGAACAAAAGCAACAAACAATCAAGGCCTGCCCCTGATGTTCGAGCAGCATCAATGCGAATCTCCTGCGCGCATGTTGGCATGTCCACCAGCTCATGATGTGAATATGGATGACCAGGAATAGTCATGCAGCTTCCTCGTGCAGTACATCAAGTGCATGAAAAAAAGACCTGCGTATACCTGCGTAGAAAAGCATACCAGAACTCTGTTCTGGAAACATCTTCTCAACAGGAAGTGCACATGAAAGCCAGGTTAAAACGAAGCGAATATGGAGGGGCAAGTAAAATATGTGCACATTAACCTATGTCCACACACATCGCCCAATGCTGCACTGCATCAACATAAATATACATTGGTGTTCGCTCACATTGTGATCAGTATTATGTAAAGTTGAACGAGTCCAGCGGTTGGTTCTTGCCACAGTCCTTGATGTAGTTGAGTGGGATTTTGAACCTTTGTTGGGGCAGTATGCATTCCGACACTACAGAACGCTTTTTTAGAAGCATCAACAATTCAACTAGTAGAAACGAATCTTAGTAAGAAAAGACTAAGATAAGTACGGAAAGTGAGAGATTGGTGTGGCCATTTTGCACACTACAATCATAGAATATCAGCACTTTAGAGCACATTTTTTCTCTCAATGAACCCGACGACTCGATCATCTGGATGACCAGAATGACCGTTCTGTTTCTGATGGAGTTTACTATGAATGGAGGAAGGGAATCATACTATAAATTATATACATAATATAAGATAATAAAACATAAGATAACATAATATCATATAATATAATATATTATATCATATATTATAATGTAATATAATGTATAATATAATATATAATATAATATATAATATATGATATATAATATAATATATAATATAATATATAATATAATATAATATAATATAATATAATAATATAATATAATATAATATATATAATATAATATAATATATATAATATATATATAATATAATATAATATAATATAATACAATACAATATAATATAATATAATATATAAGCACCGCTCTGTATCAATGATGGGCATAGTTGCAATATGTTGCAATATGTTATGATGCAGTGGTAAGGGACTGTTGAACAGGTGATTTATCCATTGGCCACGCCCAAGGACATCTACAAATGAATGGTTTTCCAGTGCCATATAGTGCCATGATCGCCAAAGGCTAATTCGGAAATACTAATTCCATTGTCCAACTTCAAATTTTGAATCGACCATCACCAAAAGCTTTGCAAACCGAAGACCGAACCTTGCTTGTGGATCGGTACTGTACCAGTCAACTTATGCTACACCAACTAGCAATCTTGGGACTTCCAAGGACTTCTAGCCGACTGCGTCGACTGCGTCTGACGTCGTGCTGTCGTGCCGAGAAACTTTGCCAGGTTGGAATCTGCGTCTTCCATTCTTTCGCCACTCATTGGAATCCTGGGGTCAAGCAACCATTCGGAACAAAATTCTAAGGTGCTGAGGAAACTCCCTCTGAAGCAAACGGGGTTACTTCAGTTGAAGCAAAAGCAGGTCACCCAAGCGCGGGAACTCTGAAGTTTCTGGTTGCTGTTGATAAATTTTGGGAATGCGGCATCTAAATCTGGCAAGGTTCAATTCGTTCAAGCCAATTCCTCCGCTCATCTGAACCTGGGCCAGTCGCAACGTCCATTTCCAGCGATTTTTCTGCTACAGTTCCATTCTTTACACTGGGCCGCAGTAGGGCAGTAGAATCATGTGCCATTCTTTACTACAAGTATTCCACAAGTAATCATTGGAGTCTTTCTTTTGTTAAAGGATCAGATCTGATCGTGAAGAAATGGTCATCAAGTCAACTCATTCACCAGGCAACGTCCAGCTGCGAAAAGACCTTCTCGCACCTGTGATTTTGCTGGGATGCACAGTGTTGATCACAGTTGATTTCCAGGGCTGGGGCCCTGGGGGTGTCTTTCCAAAGCTTCGGGGCAACTATTGTGTGTGTGTGTGTCACTGTGATAGTCTATGTCACTATCATCTCAACTACCTATGCGCCAGAGCACACTGTAGGAAATAACACGAAGAAATGACATTGGTATGACATTGGTGCGGGGATGCTTTTCCTATGGCTTTGCTTTTCCTCCACTTCTACTGAACGAGTTGAGTGAGAGGGACAGAACAAAAGCTTTGGAAGCTAAACACACACAATCACATTGTATCTATATGATACGTGTCATCAAAATGGCTGCAACAGGTTGCAACAATATTGCTATTGCGAAGGCATTCCAGAAACAAGAAACTGCAAGAAACTATTGTCAGATGAAAGGATCGGAAGACCGTAGGCGCACAGCTCAACCAACCGCCAGAGTCTTGTGATGTAGTGCAATCGCTGAATCATGACATATAAGCCCAATCCCAAAGAAAGCACTGCCAAGCAGTATTAAAAAAATGTCGTTCTCTATTACCCTCTGGTAATTTAACATAGCTATGGAAAATCACCATGCTATTAATGGGAAAATCCACTATAAATGACCATTTTCAATAGCTATGTTAAATTACCAGAGGGTATGTCTGTGGTACTCCGAACAGATCTCCAAACAGGTCTCAGTCGGCTTCACCTCTGCTCAGTGGACATGTGGGCGTCCATGGCACGTGCCATCCTGGTGCCGGCATGCTTTTCGGAACAGGCTCCCATTGAGAATTTAAGCCATTCAATGCATCACGATGCAAATTGGGTAATACTCCAAAACTTACTATTCATCTATTCCATTGATATGCTTTGGCTCTCTTTGGCTGTTTTTCACTTAAAAGCAGAAAAAATACTTCCTGTGACAGACGCAAACTAACAGAAACTGCTTGATTTCTTGGACTCCCAAACTGGCCCAAGGGCCCACCCCAATCCACCAGCAAGATCCAACTTTTGTCGATGTTCAGAATGTGGTCCTCTTTTGTCAAGAGACATCTGAAAAAAGTTCGCTCCGCGAAGGGTCACCCATTTTTGTAACGAGACTGCGAGAATTTCCAGTGGGATATATATATATATATTATATATACAGTATATACAGCAGTGCATATTCATATTAATATTTATAGTAGCATTATAATGCACTTCAGACAAAATATGAGTGGTTGTAGCATGTTGTACCTTTTTGGATGTCCACGGACATCAGGTGGTCTCTGTCACCGAGTCTCTGCTGCTGCTTGGTGAAGCGGGCTAGAAGCAGCTGCGAAGCGTCCACAAATTCCTGTCTCAGAAGAGTCCCGGTCCCGGTTTTTGTCCCGTTTTGACTGTTTTGACTCATAGATTCTCCAAGAGCTAAACCAGGTAAACCAACCTCTAGAAACCTCTAGTTGTGCAGCGGCTGAACTCAATTCTACTGCTTCAACTGAAATCACGACATCATGTTCTTCATCTGTTGAATAGTGGGCTGTACACTATTAAAGTGGTAAAGACTGCTAAGCACCGCTAGCTTCCCCTGAAAGGCTTACCTCATGATGCCACTGGCTCTCAGGTGTGCCTGAAATGGGCTAATTGTGCCACCTGATTTTGAGTAGCCAGCCTATTGACAAAAGATACAAAAACGTATTGCAAAGTCATTCATCTTACAATGATTCACCTGAAAATTGTGTTCATGATTCCATCATGATGCCAGATTCATGATGAGTTCATTGATCCTACTTAGCATATTTCCCCAGATGCATCAGCTGCCAGCTTTCGGCCACACTGCGGTCGCTCCTCTCTCTCAATCTCGAAGCCCTCGCTGAGGTCAGCCCAACTGAGCAGAAAAATAGGTCATCATCTTCCCGGCTCCCAGACACGTCTAACATGAAATACCCTCTGGTAAATTAACATAGCGAACTGGAAAATCACCATTGTTTATGGGAAAATCCACTATTTCTATGGTCATTTTCAATAGCTATGTTAGTCATTACCAGAGGGTAAACTGTGGTTCTCACATGATCCTGAAAATCAACTCAATTTTCCAATGCTCAAACAGTATCACAGTTCTTGTTAATAGATGTTAATAGCAAAGACCAAAATACGCCCCTTTGTCAAAACACGCCCCGTGTGTGATAAAATACAGGTTTTTGAAGCTGGGGATGTATTTTAGATATGACCTCTAAAAATAAAGGACATAAAAGTTGCAGGTACAGACATATCACATATTTTGGCATTATTTGAATCTCAAAGTTTGTTTTTGTATGTTTTTTTTTTGGTGTTCACATACGACAGGTGTTCGAAGACCTTCCAAGATCAGCTTCAGGCACCGAGTCAACAGATAACATGGTTGTTGTCCTACTTATTTTTGTCACGCCTCAAAAGTCTGATTTTTCGTTATATCATTAATATATTATACAATATATATATATAAATATATATATATATATATATCATGTGGTTTGAGCTTGTGTGTGTCAGGTATTTCAAGTTTCAGCTCATGTTGATGATTTTTTTTAATCTACGGTACATACTATATAATATACATACCAGTCTACATAGATACTAGATGATACTAGATGATACTAGATGATACTAGATGATACTAGATGATACTAGTCTAAGGCCAGTTTTGGTCCTGCAGTACTTCTGGGCGCAGCAAAGAGTGGTAACACAATGCTGACCAATCCAGACTGCAGGTTCTTCCAACCATGAAAGAACAACTTGGCGGAAACATGCTGTACCGATCTCACAATCAGCAACCACACCTTGCCAAAACCAGCACTCCGTTGACAACGGCAACATTTGGAGACATCTGCAGGTACACATCTCATATTTGGCAAATCTCTGTCATGCCTCCAGATGAACAGAGACATTGTGATCAAGGAGGCACCCAAAATCTGACCGAATCACAATTCACTGGCGCAACGCCAAGACAAACGTCTACTCTCTCTTTGGCACGGCTACAGTTCGTGGAATTTATTCAACGCAGGTAGTATGAAATACAGTTCTATGCTGGCAAAAATAGGCAAGGAGAAACGTGGAGAAACTAGGTACAGTACACGGCCTTTTATGTCATCTGAAGGACTTGTCTGATTCATGCATCGTTCCGGGGGAAAGTATCAAAATTGGTGCTTTAGCCTTCCGACTAACATTATCATACATAATGTTTGTTCTGTATAATTAATGATGTGTTTTGCTGACCAAGAGGGGTTTTGAATTATGTTTCTTTGGACTCCAGCGCTGAAAGCAAGGATGTGACATCGTTTTTTTCCAGAAAGTTTGGCGCATTTTGTGAAGCTTTGGTGCCATCACCGGAAGACATACTGCTGCACGTCAAGAGCGTGGCATCAAGAGCGTCCTGGAAGTTAACTTGAGAAAGTCAGGAGCTGAGCATAGCATCAAGAGAGTCTTGGGAGTTACTTGGTGAAGAGCAGAGCATCATATTATGGGTGATCACAGGCACATGAAAGTTATCAGCCCACCTTACCCCCACCCCCCAGAAACGTTTGACCGTCTCTGAGGACCCATACAATTGCTCCACGTCTCCCCATCGAGGATGGTTTTTGAGGAACACCATAAACTCCTCGGGAAAGCTTGGCAGAAGGATTTCCAACCTTCAAAACAGTGGACTGTTATGCTTGAAAAAACTTGTGTTGGACATTATAAACAACGCATCTCATTTCAGCTTCCAATTTCTTGCTAACATGTTGGAGATGGTTCGAGCTACGGCTACACCAACCAAAGCATGCCCGAAAAAAGAACGTGAGAAACAAGATAGTTGACGTTTGCCCACGCTTAAATTATCACTGTTTTCTTCTGCAGCACTTGAAAAAGTATTCGCGCAAAAACACATCACAACATTGATATTGTACACAAAGTACAAAGTGTCAGCAAACAAGAAAGCAATCAAACGAACCACCACCACCACCACCACCACCACCACCACATTCAATCATCAATGGCAATGCCGGACCAGCAACGCGGATCTCCTTCATTTCCTTGTTCTCGTGCTTTGTTTCCATCATTTCGGCAACGGCCAAAATTTCCTGACCATTGTCATCAGTATACACAGTATAATCACAGTATGCACAGTATAATCACAGTATGCACAGTATAATCACAGTATACACATTATACACAATATACACAGTATGCACAAACATGAGCTCATTATTTTTCCGTCACCAAAAGTACCAAAATTCCATCAGACCAGCATGTCAGTCCAAAATATTCCAACAGCACTCGTCGACTCGTGATCATTCAAAGCTATCAAACCTTCAACCCATTTTTTTCCGAGGAAAATGACCATTAAATCTGCAATTCCAATTTGTTCATCAGCAGTGGGCTGTGAAACCGCAAAGTAACTACCTTAAAGGTCAGCCATCACCGAAACACTCCGGCCTGGACAACAATGTTCCCATCCTTAGTGATGGGGTCTATCCTTTGGGGGAGTTGGTGACACGTGCGCACTTGAAGTATCTTATGAACTTATGATTTAGAACCCTTGGTAATCAATATTTACCATCTTGATATTGAAAATCATATATAACCATGTTATTTAACCAAATCAATAGTTATAATATCACCATTTTTTTTTCAAGGTTGGTGGTTTTAACCATCTTCAAAAATATGAGTTCGTCAATGGGAAGGATGACATCCCATATATGAAATGGATAATATACAAATGTTCCAAACCACCAACCAGTTTTATATAGTTTTACTATGTTTTACTATTACAACATTCTTACAGCATTCTTACAATTCATGTTTTGCTCCAAAGTGTACATATGTTGCAGGAGAGTAAGGTCTAATTTTCCGTTTGTCCACTTTGGGATTGGCATGAAGGATCACCGAGTGAGCGGCTTTCGAAACTCCGGTAGTCATGTTACAACATCTTACCACAGAGCTAGTCGACTTCGGTAGTCAAAGAGCTGCGAGCTGTGGATTTGAAGAGTCTCTCTCTCTCTGCTGAGTTCTTGGTATCGGTAGTTGTAGCCGATTGGTGCATGAGTTTACACCACAAATCACCTCATCACATGGGTTTGTTTGAAAACAGCTTTCCTTACCCCGGCCCCAAATCCAATGTTTTTTTTGTTGGTTTCTCATCATGTCACTTCTGAAAGTGACCATTTAAGTGACTATATTGGGTATACCGGTATACTATGGTATACTGTAATACCCCATCTTCGATATGGAGGTTTTCTGAAATGGGGCTACCTCCAAATTATCTAAAATTTCGTCGGATTTTCCCATGGAAATGTCATGAAATTTTCATGAACCATCCAGCGATTTTTCGGGCTATCCCCATGACATATGGAGTTTCCCCCCATGACGTCCGACGTCCCACCAAAACACGCCATCGTAGTCCAATTGGTCCATGATCTCCATACAAACCTTCTCCAGTTGGGTCACATCCTCCAGAAACGGATGTTTTCATGGCATCAGTGGTCTTTTTTTGGTCAGACACCAGTTTTTTTGTATGAAAAAATACCAATAGCCAAAAGAAACAACGAGTCAACGAGTATAAAATAGTTTCTGAATGGTTGCTCTGAACACCTTCTAGAATTGCAATATCTGATGACCTGAAACTGTTGAATGTTGTGGTTCTATTCAAAATGCGTGTTGCTTCTGTGCTCCACAATGCTTACCATTTACCCTAGGTCCCTAGGTCGACATAGGTCGACTTTGAATGCTCTTCACTCGCAGGATAGTGCAGGATAGTGCAGGCCTCTGTGACTCGAGGTTTCAAGTATGACATCATCTTCATCTCTTTCTCCACTTTCTTCTTTAGGTCTTCATCCCTGGCTGAGCATTGTGCCGCTGGTTTGGAGCTGTGCGCAGGCTTTGTGCCAACACAAGAATTTTTGGAGAGCCAAACTATGCCTACAGTACAGGCTGTCCATAAGTGGCAAATTCTCACTTATCAGCTTATGTGTCAAAAAAAAATGCAAATGCATGTGTGTGGGGGTGTGTGTGTGTGTGGGTGTGTGTCACTGCTCTATCATGTCATGCCAATTATCAATGCTACGGTAACTGCATCTAAATATACAGATTTTTAGGATATACGAACTGGTACTTTAGACTGCCTCCGGGAAGCTTTTCCTGTGCCCGCCCGGCCATTTCAACAGACAGGATCAAATTTATTTAAACATACATTAAAAAAAAAACGGATGGAACTGGTGTTTCATACTACCTCCGGGGCCTTGTCGTGGCGAGATGAGCCAAACATGGCATATGGCTTGCTACTAGCAAGGCACTAAAAAAACCCACGGCTTAGCCAGCTAAGGAACAAACGAAGGACAATGTTCTCGACTGACTGGTTGTTTCTAGATTCTAAACAAAATGACTATCATGATCATTGTCAAGGGAAAAACAACTCGTTTCTCTCGTCGACGTGTCAGTGAGAAAATGTCTCGTTTCTCTTCGTCTACGTGTCGGTGAGAAAAATGACCCGCTTCATTTCGTCTACGTGTCAGTGAGAAAAATGACTCGTTTCTTTTCCTCTACGCGTCAGTGAATTCCTCATCAAAACAATTTTCCACCAGCAGTTTTGGCTTCCTTGCCGAACTGAAAGAGGCTAACTCTTTTTACGCTTCAAGCTTCCAAAACAGAGTTTTGGTTGTAATTTTCTGTTTTGATGCACACACACAACAGAAATCATCCAAGAGGTGAAAAACACCTCACCCAGTCCCATTCTTCGGCGCACCCGCCATCCAAGCCGACTGCAGCACTGGCACTCGTCAAAGTCTTGCCCCTAGGTGTTTTCATCCCGCTGCCCATGAGGACTTCATGGAATATAGCCATTTTTGGCCCAGAAAAAACCACCTTTTTTTACCGTAAGAAATGAAGATGATTTTTTCAGTATAATCATCATGTAATCATTGTAATCATCAATCAACATTCAAAAAAACATGAAATCTGCTGGAGTTTTCCCCACCTTAAAATATGGCCCCTACGACGGCCGAGGCACACTGCAGAGGCTGCAGCCTGCCCCGTCTTGGACACAGCGCCAAGAGTCTGGCCATAGATGAGAAAACGTCTGGTTGGCAAAATAAAAGGAGTATTAAACCCTCTGGTAAACTAACATAGCTGTAGAAAATACCCCATTTATAATGGATTTTCCCATTAAAAATGGTGATTTTCTATAGTTATGTTAGTTTACCAGAGGGTATGATACATGATTAACCAACCAGTACATTATTTTGCTTTCATATTTTTCAAGATGGTTATTATGATAATAACTGGTTGCTGGTTGAGCCACCCCTCTGAAAAATATGAAAGTCAGTTGGGATGATAAAATTCCCAATATATGGAAAAGTAAAAAAATGTTCCAAACCACCAACCAGATAACTGGTTGGTGGTTTTAACCATCTTGAACAATATGAGTTCGTCAATGGGAAGGGATGACATCCCATATATGAAATGGACAATAAAAAATGTTTGAAACCAGCAACCAAATAATAGTTTATTTAGTGATGATAACTATTATGATTGTATAATAATGGGATGATAATATGATAGCAACCTTCAAACAGATAGAGTTTTTGATGAGTAAGTAAATCATCACTATTTTAGATAGAACGGAATTTTTTTCTGTTCGTTCTCGTACGGTTATGTTCTCATGTTATCCCAATCTCTGTACAAAGATGGGGGCTAATCAAACCATTTGCGTTTTGACTATTTTCGGGAAAATGTCAAGTCTTGCGAACTTCATATACATCGTTCATATATATATATATATATATATATCATATAATATATATATCCTATATAATATATATATATATATATCATGTAATATATATATATAATATGTATATATATATGATATATATTATACCATATATCCATATATTTTACATAAAATGTCACATTGTGCGCAAAGAAGTAAATCACTACCTAGCAGTCCTCCCTGTGTCACCGACCCTCAAGGCGGTCCCAGCATCCCGCAGCCCAGGGTGTGAACCATCCACTTCAAAAATATCAGAGAGGTTGGTGCACGATTCTCAAGTATTTGCCAAATGTATTAGCCCACCAGCAACTAGCCAAATCCCCATTTCAGCAAATTTCATAATGATTTTGCGTCCTATTTTTGTATATTTTTGTAACATATCCAATTTGCGAGATGCATGGCAAGCCATGGCAAAACAAACACCCTTGGCAAAAACTGTCGACCTTTTTCAACATGCCGGAGAAGAGGTTGGCCCTGCACAGGGCTGCTGGATGTGTTCACAGTGAGTCGTTCACAAAGTGGACGTAGCTCACCAGATTCTGTCCCTTCAAAGCAATGTAATTATATGTAATTATTGATACAACAAGCTCTGATACAGGAGTCACTGTGCTCCAACGGTAGTTGCTAGGAGATCTAGTAGGAGTATGTATGTCAGTAGCAAGCCCGGGACACAAGTAGATCTGGATATGACTTGTCCCCTAGTGAAGGGTTCGTGGTGCCACAATGTGCCACAGAACACTTGTGCAGTTCTGATTCATTTCAAGATTTTCAAGGTAGCGAATGGGCTATCATTGTCCTTATGACAAGGTCATCAGATTGCCTCCTTTTACTGAAAAAGTATCAACCAGCTTCCCTCTTGATGCTCTGCAAATGGAAAAAACCAAACACGGGCGTCAGCTCTCCATGACAATTCGCCTGAATTCTTTCAGAATCAAGACCTAGGCTCTAAATAAGTACCACATAAAATCAGAAAATATCTGGAAATACTCAGGTTTGTTGATTCATGTTGATTCCCAAGTCATTGCTATTCATGATTCACTAGCACCTGCGCTGGTAGCGATTCAAAAAGCTTAACTCGGGCAGCCCAGCTTCTTCTTAGGGGACTCCGAGGCCCCTGTCTTGGTTGCTTCTACAGCACCCTGGAAGCAGTCTGACGGTGATTTTGATGATGTTGATGATATTTGACTTTTTTTCAGGCCTTTGACCAAAAACCGGAACACCAAATTCGAAAGTTCACTAAAGGAAGACAGAAACTATGTCAAACAATGACTGTGTGTCCATTCAAACTGCATGCAATGTCATCCAATCCAAATTGCATCTAATTAGAATCTGTTCCTTGTGGGTTCCATGAATTTCGGAGTCCTCAAACACTGGTGAAGTAAACAACTCAGGTGGAGGACATTTCGCCCAAAGGATCTTCTTTTCCACCAGGTGGAGGACAATCCATGCAGATCCCTCGGGGGATTGTTGGCCTGTCAACTGCATAGCACTGCCAGGGCACCTCTGTTTTGGAGGATTCAACCGCTTTTTCAATTTTTTCCTTCTCCTTCTCCAGCTTTTCTGGCGGGCAAAACATGGTGAAGCTCCGGCACTGAAAATATCTAATGTGAAACTAGACTGGAAGGATGGAAGGATGGAAGGATGGAAGGATGGAAGGATGGAAGCTGTACCTGGAGCATCATCTCCTTATTTCATCATAGATGCAGAGCGCTAGATCCATCTGTTAATCTTTGATAACTCCTTGCCCGGTCAAAGTGCTTTTCCTTTCTGGCCCTTATCAAGAATGGAGTTGATCCGAGGCGGCCTGCAAATCCGGAGGGTACCAACTTCCACTTGGGGGTACGAGGTGAAAGGCACTGAGGCTTGTGAATAGCACTGAGCCTGTGAACCTATGACCAAGGCATCTGAGTGAAGCATTGATCATTGACAGATTCAAGCGATTTACATGTCGAGGTGCCATATGTGTGCCATGGGGTAACATTGCGATCTACCATCGAAACAATCCCAGTTGAGGCTCATGAACAGCCGACCCATCGGAACAGAGATTGCAGGGGGTCAAGACGCACAAACATGTTCGCCAACAATTGCCCTCCGGTCATGAAACGTATTAATGGAAAACATACAACAAACTATGGAAAGATCCACCATTTTTAATGGGAAAATCAACGAACTTTCTATGGCCATATATAGCAATAGCTATGTTAGTCATTGCCAGAGGGTATCAATGGAAACTCCTTCAGTTCGCATGTTCCCAGCGAACTCAGTTCGCTCCATGTCCTTCGGGGATTTCCCAGAATCGTCTTCAGGGGGTCATGATTGCTGGCCAGCGCCTGTCTCTTCTTTCTGTTTCTCCTCCTTCTGTTTCTTTTCTTCAATGGCTTTGGTAGACTGCAACGACACGTGATCGTGAAGATTTGGTAAATCTGTGTGAAAAATTTGAGAATCTAGTGGAGCATGTTGTTTGATTTTAAAATAAAGTGACATTGCACATGTTTACTGTGTATCTGTAGAACAATGTCATTGTTTCAACACGAACATACGGAACATATCTCCTCCGGTCGACCTATTTGCTTCTATCCAGCTGTCTATCTACCAACTAGTCGTTTCCATCTAGACTAGACCTCTCATGCATTGTGTGATCCATGTTGCTGATCTCATCTACCTAGCCAGTACAGACACAGGTATCAGTTCAGTTCATCCACATTTTCTATCCCCAAGTATTAAACAAACTAGTATATGTAGCTATATAATTCAAATCAATAGCGTGACCTGCAATCTTATCATATCTTATCCATCCACCTTTGAGATCCAACAACAAAGGCGCTTCTCTTGAAAACTCCAGGCTCCACCCTCCACCCTTCAAATACTCGAAATTTTAAGTGCAGTGGCTCTAAAAGGACGCTAATCAGGTTTGCTGACATTTGGGTGCGTCTGAAAATTTAAGAAACCATCAAAAATCCACATTCAGCCAATCCATAAATCATCATTGTCCACTACTGTCCCTGAAAAAAAAACATCATTTCATGGTAACTGGGGAGGTTCAATGGTTCAATCCCCAGTTCTTCATTGTGCTACCCTGCCGCGATGGAAAATTTCTCCGTCGGGCGACAGACTTGGTCAACTTCTTCATCACCTGCCGATCCTTCTGAAACCTCGGCCCCGCGGGGGAGCGTTCGAAACCGTTCCAGGACACTGAAACAACGAAGCTCATTGATATGATATGATAAAATGTAGTATAATGTCATAAAAGGTCATATCATGTCACAAGAGTGTACTATTAAAAACACTAAAATATAAAAAATGACATAAATATAATGTGTATATAATATATACAATATAATATACTGTTGATACTCTCTGAGATGTAACGACAAAGAAACCGAACTATCGGCAACCCTGGCAACCAACCTATCGGACACATCCCCGATAAGGCCCCTACTTCTTTCTGCCTTCCTGGCCGCCGAGATAAGAACCCTGTCTGCCCTGCCTGATTATTGTTCCATTGTACATGTACAAATGTAAGCAAACAGACAATACAATATATGTATATACGTATAGATAAAAGACCTGCAACATATGATATAATATGATATAATAAAACAGAAAAACATAGAATAGAATAGAATAGATTAGAATTAGAATTAGAAATAGAATAGAATAGAATTAGAAATAGAATAGAATTAGAAATAGAATGGAATAGAATAGAATTAGAAATAGAATAGAATAGAATAGAATAGAATTAGAAATAGAATAGAATAGAATTAGAAATAGAATAGAGTAGAATTAGAAATAGAATAGAATAGAATAGAATATAATAGAATAGAATTAGAAATAGAATAGAATAGAAAAGAACATAATATTTACTGTACTATATACTGTATATCATAAATAATACTGTCCAAAAACACCCAGCATTTTCACTTTTGCATAAAAAACGTGTGGCCCAAAAGTGATCTCAGCAGATCGGGGTGCAACTCTTCAGCTTCACTCTGGTCTTTACAGTATGAAGATGTTGTGTTTTGCGAAAGTGTGGAAATTTTGGACTTGCATAGTTTGAAGATGTTGTTGTCGGCATGTTATGTAATTTAAAAACTCTTCCTGACCAGGATCTTTCAAGAAGTTCACGAGTCAAAGAACTGAAAACAAACCTCAGTTAACATGAAAAGAAACCATAATCATATAATATATATATATAATTCAAAGATCCTATTAATATGTCTCAATGTCATCATTGGATTACTGGAACAATGTGGTTCTACTGGCAATCTTTTATAATGGCTGAAGCAATAGGTTGTCAAACTCAATACGGTGGCAAATGACATCAAATAAAAAGTGATATGGAAGCAACTGAGAAAGGACATGAAAGGAAAGTGTCAATTACTCCATCCAGAATCTGCATAATAAAGCACGCCCCCCCAAAAAAAACAGGTACAAAAAACAACACCACAATATGATAATTGCAATGGCAATATGTAATGTTAATTGTAAACTATACAAACACAACAGTTCAATTCACATTCTGAAAACTGATGCCTTTGTAATTTACACTCAGAATCCAGGAAAAACTGATAGAGTTTCATGATGACACGGGAAGATGGAGGGTCAGCAAATTCGACAAAAATAGTTTGTTTAACCAACCAAAAAGTTGTAGATAATGAATAATATATGAACAAAATGTCAAAGCTATCTAGAAAAATGAATACGCTATTTTTGACGTTGTCCCAAAAGGTTTTAAAGGGAAAGAATCCAGTGATGACTAGAGGTGAATTGCCAGGTAATGGCAAAGGCTGTATATATATATAAACTTATTTGATATATATACAAAAAATGATAAGAGTTGTAAGGTTATGTTTGTCCGTCCTCCTAAGCTTTGCCATGGCACGCACTTAAAGGGGAAACATTCACATGAGATAAGTTTTGTTTGGTGAACTTTTCTAATTTGAGCATATTTGAGCACCGGAGAATAAGACAATTTGCTGAAAGCCAAGTTCAACAACACTTTTTTATTGCAATGGGGGACACAAAACAGTTAAAACCAAACCACCACTTACTAACACACAAGAATATGAAATATATGCTGACCTTAAGTATCATTGATATATACTTTTCCAAATTAAAGAAAACAATATGTTAAACACACAGGATGACAAGGACAAGTAAAGCGAAATAATATCGTTTTCTAGACATAAAATAACCTTTTACAGAGAAAGTGATTGAACAGTTTTTTTGAACATACAACTGACATACCTGATTCACAGAAGAACATAGCATATCTAAATGATACTTTTTTCAACATATTTCCACTGAAATCAGGACACGGGAAAATCAGGAACCTGGAAATTTAAGAAAACGCTGAAGTACAAAGAACAGGACAAGATAAGGGAAATATGCAAAAAGAGAAATATCCAAATAAGGAAATGTGAATATGCAGTGGCTTTTCTATAATATGATCAATCAATGAAACATTTTATCAATTGTACACAAACATGGAACTAGACTAGCAAATCTGAACAGCCCAGAGGGCAAAATCACATACCTCAACAGGCCAGAGGCTAAAAATGTTTCTACATGATTCTGCCCATACATTGGCTAGATATGGCTATATTGAAGAATGCGATCTCGACTTCTTGACCAGATTGAGATTCACCTTGGAATCAGGGCACCTGATTCCGTGGTGTTCGATGGTACATGAGGGATCCATGGGAGAATCAACGTCGACCCTGGAAAAAGTACATCCAGCTACTGTACCCAGGACATATCTGAAACATACAACGTGCATCTATATGTCTATATATATATTTTTTACATACATGGCAGCACCCCGGTTGATCCCACACATAAAGCTAAACAAGATGAAAAAGGATGAACACGGCCTCAGCTTCTTGCTTCTTGCGCACCTTTTCCAGGGCCAACAGCTCCTCAAAAACGCAAGGCGACCGCTACGGTGTTACCACGGTAGTTGCAAAGGCACAAGTCATCCAAATCATCCACTCCATCCATCCATTTCAGATTGGAATTCTCCATGAAATACCCTCTGGTAAACGTTTACATAGCTATGGAAAATGGCCGAAATCGTGATTTTTCGCATTGTTTCAATGGTGGATCTTTCCATCGTTTTTTGGAACAACGTTGACCAGGCCGGGTAAATCCCATTAAATCCCATTAAACCACCATTAAATCCCATTAAACCACCATTAAATCCCTCCAGCTATTGGGGTCCCCATCTGTTGGTCGTTTGGAAACCCTTAAAACGACAAAACGATGCATCCGATCCTCGTGAGCTCCGCGCAACATTCGAGCCAGGTTTCGAACACATCGACTCCTAGCTGAGCTTGGCAGAGACTGTTGAACCATTGGGACCCAAGATATAAGGTAAACAAACAGGGTATAACCATGGTATAACCAATTTATATTCTGTAAGGTAACCAATACATATACATATTTATATATATATATATATAATTACCCTATCAAAGAGGGTATAACATGGTATAACGGTATAACCCTATACATTAATTACCATTAAAATCCATTAAACTGGGAGAAAGCCTGATGATATTATATATACATATTAATATCTAAACCATTTAGATTTTTCCAACACAAAACCATCAGAATCTGCTATCACGTGCTTGGGACACTCTGTTCGTAGCTCCAACTGGTTCCCCATGGCTAATAGGGAATATTAATACCGCTAGCTCGCTGGGATACACTCCCTCCTAACCGTCCTGGACTTTTCGGAAACTGGACAGTGATCTTAAGATGTTGGTGAATTTTGTCAGTTGGAGTCATTACCCTCTGGTAAACATACAAAAAACTATGGAAAATCACCATTTTTAATGGGTAAATCCACTATAAATGGCCATTTTCAATAGCTATGTTAGTTTACCAGAGGGTATTTGATTATGCAAGACATGGTTGAAATATGCTGAAATCCCCCCGAAATGATATTAATTGAGGCACTTTTTTCAATTCAACATTGCATGGCTTGCGAAATATGCGCAAAACTCCAGCACCCGAAATGTAAGTCCTGGATTTTTCAGCATGCCAACTGCTTTGAACCACCAAGAACCGTCAGAAGATGAAGGAGTCATAGAGGCGACTCTTGCCCCCAACTGGGGCCAGCACTTTTTGATGGTGCATTTGCGGCAAAGGAAAACCTCAGCATCTGCGGCATTCACGCATTCACATGCATTCACCATGAAAGAATATGTTTCACATGTGGGTCTGTCAATGGGGTATACCATGGTATACCTCAAAATTGTCCTTTTAAAAAGGAACATGACTGATTGACCATCAGATTCTGGGGTAATTCATGGGGCATCCCAGGACGTCAAAGAAATCGCAGGGTGATGGGTTTCGACAAATCTCAGGCAACAAGGAGACTGACACATTTACTTTAAGCCTGCATTTACTGTGCTGTTTTTAATATCCAGTATCTATATATATATATATCTTTATGATATTAGATAATTATGATATATATATATATCTTCATGATATAATATTAATATCCAGTATCTATATATATATATATATATCATGTAATTTAATTATCTTTATGTATCTTTGTCCTTTTCTAATATGGAGAAACAAAGCTAACTTCCCCATGTTTCATCATCCAGATCCAGATGCGGCGATTTTCTTAGCTCGCCACCCAGGCAGCTTGATAGCTATTGAACTCCTCCAGCAGAAACTTCCGCAGAGGCGCCAAACTGAGCCGTGTCTGAGATGGATTGGAACGAATTTAACGGTTAAACCATGTTTTTTGCCATGGATAAAAATAATTCTAGTTGAAGTTATCATTCAATGGACTTAGGATGATTTAGGGGATACTCGATTCGATTTTCACACTAAGTTGGGATCAAGTATTCCACGCAGTGGGTCTGACATCATTGTCTGAAGTGTCAAAATAGTTGTTGCGAATCATACGGATTCGTACAGCATAGATATTGAATCTCAATGTTTGGTGCGGTGTTCCACACTAAGCCTACTAGTGGCCTACAATCTTACGGTCCCAAACCTTCCTACCACTGGAAAGGTGAGATACCATACCTGAGAACTCCAAATGTATGGAAGTTTTTGCCGATTTCGCTCTTAAAAACGGCTTTCGGCGGAATTCCATCATTGGAGGCCAATTTCGGCGGAATTGATTGTTGAATGTTTGCCCCAATAAAGTCAGAAAAAATGTCGGCAGATTTCGGCGGAATTGCCCGCAATTTCGGCGGAATTGCCCGCAATTTCGGTGGAATTATCCAGACTCAGATTTGGTTACAAATAAGCACAGCCCATGAAAACCCTATTTTGGCAGAATTGAACATTGTCGGCATTTTTCTGTTTTCGGTAGACATTTTAGAATTCGGCGATTCCTGTGCTGAAATGTAATTTCGGCAGAAGTTCGCAAAAAGGATTCCCCATGTATACAGACCAAACATATCCACAAATTGGAAACGTTCAGGAAAAAAACTGGAAACATGAATCAACTTCACTCCCAAGGCAACTACCCACTAGAACTCACTCTAATGTCTCATCATTGTCTCATCAAAGTGCCCTTTGTACATTCTGTTGAGCTTGGACCAAGAGGTTCGGCCCACAATACTGACTGTGTAGGACCCTTGGCAAAGAAATGTCAAATACAACTGAAACGCTCCCAAATCATTTGTTCAAATCCATTCAACATGAAACAATATATCACAAGAGCGTCACCATAAGTGTAGTTGAGTTGTGACATGTTGTCCCACATAAACTGATTGGCGGATAAGAGCTATTTCTTGGATTCCCAACCGTAATTCCGTCAGAACAATAAACATGTTTTTATATCGGGGAAACTCAACTATACACACAAACGGCCAAAAGTGACACCGGGAAAAACTATTTGCGCTCATATCTTGTGAAGTACCGAATTCGCTAGAAAAGCGAATAGACATTATTTTTCTTTCTGACGAGCTGTCGGCAAATCTTTCCGGCTGTGTTCCCAACGACTCTTGATGAATGTCTTTCCAGGCAATGGTGATCTCGGCACACTGTCAGGAAGCCATGGAATTCCAATTCTAGTTACAATAAACACAATATATGTACATAGTCATACATAGTCCAATAAGGTTATCAGTACCATTGGCACCCATTGGCAAAGATGCCAGAAACAATGGCCAACTCCATGGAATCAAAATCTGCTCAGTGACACCAAGTGAACTTCGTGCCGCTTGTCGAAAACACATCATTCACTGAAGGTAACAGGTGAAAGTAGACGCGTGTAGATTTTGGAGGTCTTGTATTCCAAGACATGATGTCTCCTGTTTTTAAGAATGTTTCTTTGAAATGTGCTGTTGATGATGCCGCATGATGCCTCAGCAGCCATGGGCACATGTCTTCCTGCAGCAAACACTTCATCCTCGTACGGTATAAAAGACAACTGTGCACCCAACAAATGCCACACGATGACGAAAACACCGTGTATACATACACATATATGTATATCTCTGTATATTCATATTCTTTATATTTCTATGAGTTCAAATGATTTCATATGATTTCATATGATTTCCATGTTGCCACGCAAAGGGTTTCCAAACCCTTCGGATATCTTTGGATAGCGAAATTGAGGCCCCACACGTTGCCACCTTCCAAGCCGATCAAGCACTCCTTGATCTCTGGCGAGGACTTCCTTGGGATGGGCCATGGTCGTGGGATCGTTACGGGATCGTCATGGGATCGATGCGGGACATCTGGGCAACCGGACTTGCTGGTGGTGGACATGAAGATGAACATCAGACCCTTGAACATCTCACCTCAGCTGAAATTTCTGTCACAGGTCCACAACTCGATCTAATTGGAACCATTTGCTAACCATGTCTAGTTTGATAGAAAAGCAATGGCTGAGTGATTGTGTAGGTGCCACTGGCATGCAAGCTTGCAACCCTAACGACAAACCCTGCCACACAGTTTTCATTCGAACTGTTGGTCCTTGCAGTGCATATCCTGATCAAACGATGCGAAAATCCCAGAAATCCGTTTCAAACATGTTGCATAGACCGAGTCATATGAGTCATGATATCATGATATTCTGATATCCTCAAAAGGCTGGGATATCCTAAGATATCCTACCATATTAAGGTTATGATATCCTCTGGTAATTTAACATAACTATGGAAAATCACCATTTTTAATGGGAAAATCAACTATTTCTGTTCAATAGCTATGTTAAATTACCAGAGGGTAAATACTAAAACCACCATTTTGTTGGTTAAACCCCATTAAACCACCATTAAACCACCATTAAACCACCATTAAACCACCATTAAACCACCATTAAACCACCATGATATCCTCTGTTCCCCAAGGGGATCTCCCAGTTCGTACTGAGCTGGCGGCCAATCCAACTCGACTGGCCCCTGACGTAAGAATCACATGGTGGAATCACCGTTTCACCGTCTGTTCCTAAGAAGTCTTCTTACATGTTGGAACATGTTTCTATGTTTTGGGGATAATCATATCATTATAATATATATATATATATATACATATATATATCATATCCTTATATATATATATATATTGATCGTATCATTATATATATATTCTATATCTCTATATATATATTCATCATATAATTAATATCATGTTCCATAACATCATAACGTCTTTGGTGGTGTCTTTCTTGGCAGTTTTTATCGCACGCCTATGGCACCTCTGTGCATCATGTTATTATTCATTTCCACTGACGTACTGACCATTTCTGATATTCATGTTATATAAATATAAATATAAATGGATAATCTATCTATATATATAGATATATATATATATGCAATTAATTATATATATATACAATGTATTTATAGATAATACTGCATCATGCATCCTAAACCTAATTATATATATATAATTATATATATACATGTCATTCCAGGTCCACATCTACGTGTTTTCTAAATATGATGTTCTCTGATCTCTGTTCCGATAGTTTTGCTGACATTCAGACTGACATATGTAACCTGACATATTTGCTGGCATATCTTCTGACAGTTATTTTGACTGTTTCTATATCTAAAGCTCAAAAGACGGTATGGATCGCTACGCGGTGATCCGGACGTCTGGAACGAAGGAGTTATGCGAATGATCTCAAATGAGTTCTCTGTATATATAAAATTATAAATATAAATATATAATATATATATTATATATATTATATATAAGTATATATAAATATAAGTTCTATCTCTTCAAAAGGGTATAAATCAGGGGTATTTTTATCGGCTTTTGATCGCTGTGGATCGCCCATCCGGGGACATCCCTTCGGCGACACCATTCGGCGCACGGCAAATTGTTTGGAAACTAGTTCTGCTTTGAAATCTTGAAAATACAGTATTGATACCCTCTGGTTATTTAACATAGCCATGGAAAATCCCTTATAAATGGAGGTTTTAATGGGAAAATCATCTATAAATGGGCCATTTTCCATGGCTATGTTAAATAACCAGAGGGTATATGATATATATGGTATAAACATAATGTTGGGACTAGAGCAGTAACTCTACTTAGACTCTACTTGTAGGTTCTCTTTTTACATGCGAAGTCAGCTCGAAACGTCTGGAAACTACGGCCCACCACTTGAGCCATGTTCTAAATGTCTTACATCCTGGCACCAAATTAGGAAATGCTTACGCCATGACGCCATTGCCTACGTTTTGCTTACGCGCGCACAGGTTTTGCTTACGCGCATATCTTTTCTTACGAGGAGCTTACGCTGGCTTACGCACACAACAGTTTTGCTTACGCCACGCCCTTACAAGGGGCCCCTTGTTTAACATGAACACAAGGGTTTAGAACGTGGCTCACTTCATGCATAGCCAGCCTGGATTCCAGTACATCTACTGACAGAATCCCGTCATATCCCGTCTAGATTTGAGCTGAGCCACGTCTCTTCCAGATTCTTCGCGTGCGACTGGGCGCAGACGCGGCGGGTGTTGGGGATTACTTTGGATTGAACCACAGTGAGAAATCGGCTCGCTGATGGTCCCGGTTACTATAAACCGTTAATTGGAGACACAGAACTTGGAGGCCCAATAAGCTGAAGAATCAGAGAATCAAACCCTGAAGAATATAAACCACAAAGCTTCCAAAACTACGAAATACCAAAATATCTTTGAATCATGGCTTCGTAGATTCTTAGTACTTGGGATGACATCAAGATCAGGCTGAGTTCTAACTTTGTCTGTGACCGGCTCACATGAGACCCACTTACATCCTTCAAGTACAGCTTGCAATCATTTGCAATCTGCCTTCAAAATTCGCTGCATGTTGAAATGACAAGGTCTTGCGCTGAAAACCCTGTGATATTTGCATCTTCAAAATTCAATCCTGCAGTAACGGAGCCAGCAGATAAAACACGATAAAATTAGTTCAATGAAGTTCAATGAGTATCCAATTATTTGATTTGGACATTTTTGGAGGTTTAAAATGGGGGTACCCCAAATCATCCATTGATTCATAGGCTTTTCAATTATAAACCATCCAGCTATAAAGGGGTAGCCCTATTTATGGAATCCCCTCTGTGGATCTGGAGATCCATTGGATTTTCTAAAAAAATGCTGAGCTGGCGACGCGCAGTTGTTCGGCCTTAGAGATAGTTTTTCCACCAGGAGCAACTAAACATGTAGGAAAGCCAAACTTATTATAAGACATTATAAAATATTATAAGTAGAATGTAGGTAAAACAATGCCATGTTTACCATCCCCTAGTCATCACCATTTCTATGGGTGGTATGTTTAACATTCCCAGTCATGGGTGGTTTATGGCATTGCTTTACCCACATGCGTTGGTAATTTTCAAGTCCGAAAAGGTGACATGAACGTAGCTCGATCTCCCCTTCGGAATCCTCAAAAATGAGAAATGATTTTGGCCACCACCAATCGTGTGTAGATACTTTAAACAGATTTATCAGATTTCAGAAAAGTTCGAGTAATAACTCAGTAATATCACAAACATTCACAAAAACACATGTTTCAAACACATGTTTCAAACACATGTTTCACCCTCTTTGTAGGTCTTTCCAACCGCTGACTTCGTGACTTCCATTCGCGGTTCAAGTCTTTGAGGATTTCTGAGGCACCCAACACGGTCAGCTTCTTTCGCACTGACCACGGAACCAAATTGGTTCAGCACCCGCACTGTGTTGTCCTGTGCCGAATTTTCCACCCGAGACGACCTGGATTTCAAGCAACTGCTAGCTCTATCCCTATAGTCGTTGAGGTGAAGATAGATACAGCTGTACCGTACCGGCTGTTCATCTTTGCTCATTTTGGCTGCGGTCGTGCCTCCTTCCATTTGCCGTTGTCCCATTTCTGGCACCATGGATGGGATGACAGATTTGCCCCTTCGATGGATTCATGCAGCTATTCCACCAAGACCAGGGATGATAGCAACAAAACGGGGTCAACTTGAGGCTACTTCCTCCAGCGAGGGACTCGAATCTGCAAAAACACCGACTTTCCAAATCAGGAATTGCCAGCAGTGACGGCAATTCCTAATTTCCAGCGACAAAAAAAAATCCGCAATCGCTGTGAGGTTTTGTTTTGGAGTCCAACATGTGCAACATGAAATCGTGCCTCTGTTTAAAAAATAGAATTCAACATAGTTCAACCATTTCCAAGACACATCAACAACTAGGGTGAGATTTCGACCATTCCTCAACTGTTTCAATATCAGGCTCCAGTGGCAACAGTCCTGGCCTTGGCCTCGTGATAAGTTGGGTAGATATATCCACTCGTATCTGATGCTTGGTGACTTGTGTAAATGTAAATAAGTCAGCATTGACATATATGTTGACACATATTGACACATAGTTGGGTTAGTTGCCGAATTTCCATTTCATAGATTTTTTCATTGATCATAGATATACATGAGCCATTAAAAATACCCCTATCCCATCTCATTATACTAGTTGGTTGATAGGTTTCCCTACTATGGGTTATCATGATCCCCAGTAAACCAGGTAGTATAATCCACTATAGCAATCAATTAAC
>Ga0126342_10001823_pt1 | contig 31462 bp, 34 predicted proteins | sample Cyp1metagenome_FD_92528 | JGI IMG/M metagenome (GOLD analysis project Ga0126342, IMG submission 92528) | Coral microbial communities from Lord Howe Island, Old Settlement Bay, Australia - Cyphastrea 1 metagenome | ecosystem: Host-associated > Invertebrates > Cnidaria > Coral ...
GATACGGCCCTGCAGTATCTAGCTCAGCTCTACAGCCTATTTTCCTTGGACAAGAACGACTACGATGGAAGCAGGTTCTGCCTTCATGAGTACAAGTGGTTTCACTTGCATATATATATATATCCCATGACATATTTTCCCATCAAACGGTAAAATCATCTGCCAACCAAGCAATAAGACAGGTATCTCAAAGGCATCAACATTTATTTGATAGTTCATCCCAGTTAGTAAGTGGGTTTTAGCCCCAGTTACAAATGGGATGTTTGTAGGTCTGATCCACCTATAGCTAGGGTGAACTAACCCAGATACCAAGTGGGATGAACCACCAGTCGTATTATTTCACTAGTAACCATGATTCCAGACAATATTCCAATCACCAATCAACCATTCAATTTCCATGAAATCTACGGTGTTTTACCCTTTTTTGGTTGATCCCAGCCCAGGAATCAGCTGCCACGGCAAGAGCGCGAGACCTTCATGGGCCTCCTGCGCTTTCTGTCTCTGCCGGTGGATGATGTTTGGTTCTCCGCCATCCTGCTCATCTTGGTGAGGCGGGGTGGGGAACGGATGGGAAAGGATGGGAAAGGTGGGGGGGCGGGCAGGTTGGTGTTTCTCGTCTGTCAGATTTAGACTGCTATCAGCTGTTTCAGTGCTTTGGCTTCACTTTAGAACATGGTTTTGGTGAAACGACACTTTGCGGTCAGCTTTCCGTGCCTGAATCACAAACAGATGGTTTCAATCCTCGTCATTTGAAGTGGGAAAGTGGCTGGTTTCACTACTGAGAGCTGACCGTTTGGTTCAATCTCCCAAAATCTCATGGGAAACCGGATTTTGTGAAGGAGATCTAGGTTACGATTGCTAGTTGTTTTTTCTCTGTTCTAGCTTAATCCTTGAATGTCACTCAACATGAGTGTTGTGACTTCAAAGATAACTTTATTGATATCCAACTGTCCCCGCAAGGATATGAAAGAAATGGCCTTCGTCATGATAGTCATGATATATGATTGTCGTCCATCTTCCGGCCTAACTTCCATCATGTCGAAAACCGCAGGTTTCGATTGGTGAAGAAACTGGTGATGGCCAGTCAGCACTGGCGGCGTTGGCTCACCACCTACTGCCGCAGGCTAGCCGTGATGCGCCATTTGCAGGGTCACGGCTGATGGACGCCAAGAATGCATAGTTTCAAATTACAATAACCATTGGTAACCATCATTATTGTATAGTAACCATCATTTAAATCAATTCAAATTTCATTTTAGGATTGAAAGATAACCACTTTGGGTTTCTGTCACCCAAATGACCCGTATGTATGGTGAACCCCCCCAATGACCATGGGTCAAATGGTCAAAGCGCTGCCAAATAGCCATCCTTGAGCTCTATCCGGCGGAATTGATGTGGATAGAGCACAGATGTTCCATGTTTCACCGGCGCCATGGATGTTTCAAAGCCTTCTATCCACTGAAGACAAGACTTTGTGATTAGTCAGAATTGGCTGCCCCACATGGATGGACGCTGATTTTGGTACTGCTTACAGCATTACAGAAAAAAACATAAAATGCCGAGCAACTTGTGGTTGAGATTGGCTTTTTCTCGACCAATCTCCGTTCTTTAGCTGCTGGGTTCACCACCGAGCAGGCGACATCTCTGTATTTTGCAGCTTAGTCGTCCATTTTTGGCTCCATCTGGGTCTGAACATAGGCGACTCCTTAACCCACTGGTGAAGCCTTTTGTCCCTATTTTTCCAGCTGTTCGTCATGATTTTCCCCACTGTAACAGCGCCACGTGACGGGGCTTTTTCATGGGCTATCCATCCTCGCTTTGTTTTCAGGCTCCGAAGTCAGGAGGATCGTTCCCTGTTGATCGAAGCCCTAGACACCAATCAGGTGCTCCCTCGCCCTGTTGATCGAAGCCCTAGACACCAATCAGGTGCTCCCTCGCCCTGGGGCCCTGGGGTGAGGATTGGGCAGCAGATATGTTTTATGAGTCCACAAAAAAAGCAGGCGGGCTGTGCTAACTTTCTGGATTTCTGCCAAGAGAAATGGGGAAAGCATACATCTATGATGGGCGATCAGCACCAGATTCTTCACTTCGTGATCGGAGTTGATTGGCGCAATTTTTGGCAGAAAAAGGGGAAGTATAGTTTAGGTGCTGGAAATGTATGGAAATGTAAAGCATCTACCTTCCGGTAACATGGCTGGCAAATCCCCCAAACACCCACGGATCCGTATCGAAAAAGTCTTGGCTTGGGGTTGATACTGTATCCATGACTGGTTTCATTGGTCCGAAAATGGGGATACTCAAAAATGGTCTTCTGCTGATCAAGATCTGGGGGACCCAGGATGGTGGCTTAACCACCCAGCTTGAATCCTAGGGTTTCACAAAAAGGGCACCTCTTTCCCCATTGTGGGCTGTTAATCGCCAAAATTTTCCTTCCCATTATTTTCATAATAAAAAAACAAATCCGAATCCTAATGTTTGTCTAACCATTTCCATGAGAATTTCTTGCGGAATGAGCCTTTCACGGCAGGTCTTGCAGAAGACGATTCGTCTTTCAGGCGCCTCAAAGAACATGCATTTTTTTTGCATGGGGATGACACCAACTATTTGATAAGGACATTTTTTGGGACGCAAGAGAGATAAGTCACCAACACTATCTTTAGCAGTAGAAAAGGAGATTTAAGCCCTTTTTGTGTGGAACTAATTCGTTTGGGATTGATTTTGTGGCTCTTTTAAGGGATATATGACCAACAATATGAGCTTTGTCCAGTGAAATGGGTTGGATTTCAAAGGTGCGAGGTCTGGGTGAAAAGGCGTCAATGAGATTTCAGTCTACATTAGAGTTTAAACCATAAAACTATGGTTTTTCAACGATTAAAACTATGGGGATATCATTGACAATAAACCTACCTGGTTATTAAGCTACCTCGTTATTAGGGATAATGAACGACATAAGACACATAGTAGGGATACCAATCAACCACAATTGGATAGGGCTATTCTTCGTATGACACAGTGACTGCTGACCTGGTTGGACACTGTGGCACGAGGGTGAGGCATAGCCCCAGCAATTCCAGGTCTTCCAGGTCTAAGCATCTGTGATCCAGTGGTTTTCATCATAACTTTTTATCCCCCATTGGTATCCATCAAAATAGCCTTATAGCCGGTGGTTCAATCCAGCATTTTTGCTGGTTAGTCGGTTAAATCCAATTTTATGAACTGGTTAAATCATTTTTTCGGTTAAATCATTTTTTCGGTTAAATCATCAAACCTTCATTGTATCACCATTACGCTGTCATGATACCTGATTAGATGGACGTTCTACGCCCCAACATGTAATTTCATAAATCGATGGATTAATCATGCATTTTCCCATGGATATATCACATATTATATCCACTGTTTACATCAAAAAATCTGTACCTCCCCGTTGGTTGATGCGAGGTTTCTCCAACCCAATTTCCTGACCATTCAGGTGGCGGCTTCTTGAGACAGGGCGCACGCCTGGTGTCCCCAGCCTACGTGGGAGACACGCTGGAATTAGGCAGACGGAAGGGGTTCCGCATGGAAGTTTGCGGAAGGACTTGGTGGCTGAAAAGTGAAAGTCCAACAACTGGGGGTTGATATCCCAAATCCGCGATTTTTTGGGATATAGTGGGGATTTCACCAGCAACAATAACAAAATTTCAAGCAACAGCAATGGGATTGGGGATATAGTCAGAGGAGGACTGCGAGGAGGAAGAAGAGGAGGAGGAGGAGGGAGACGCGGGATGTATTGTTAAAATCTAGAGACCCTTGCATGGCAGGCGGGGAAAAATCGTCACGATTTAGCATGTACATCAATGCCTTATGTGATGGAAAAATACTTTCGCACAGCCAAGGAATGGATCTTACTTATTGTTTTCTGATGTTTCGCTTTTGCATGATTGGTACGCCAATTTGCGGACTTGTTTCAAATGATCGAATAAGTCACGGAGGGCGCAAAAGCATTGTTTTTACATTGATACCTGATTGCAGAGGCAGAGTTTGAGTGTCTTTTCTACTTGACAAAAAATAACAATGTCAATGCATTTTCCCGCGCAAACGTATTCACAAAACCAAGGCTCCGAAAACAACATTTCGGCTGTGGGGTGGTCCCAAACATGGGACAATAACTAATCTCATCTCAACAGGGGAACATGATTTTTGTTCGAAAAAAACTATCCAATAGGGAGACACATTTTTCAGACGGCATTCTTGGGAGTTCCATTTATTCTGAAGGGTATAAAGCATTGGATTTTGGGTTGGCCCAAAGAAAGTTGGACAGGTGGCTTTGAGAACATGGCGCTCAATACTGAGTTGCTTGGCTATGTGGTGGCTTCGGTGTGGCGTTGCAGTGACCACGTTCGCAAAAAAAATAACATGGACACCCCAAATTATGGGATTTGGAGAATTATTTTTCTGTTGTTTTTTTGTTTTTTCCCCAGATAGCAAGCTATAGGGGTTCTTACTTCTCATAGGTCAGGTCTTCGGCGGCGAACTTTTCAGCCTCCTACTCCACAGGGTGCTGTGCAGGCTGCTGTTCAGAGTGCGGTGGCAAAGTCTGGCAAACGTGCTGTGGAGGGTGCTGTCGAGAGCGTGGTGGCGAAGTTTGGCAAAGGTGCTGCGCAAAGTGTTGTCCCAAATGCTGTGGCGAAGCAGGGCGCGTCTTTGGTCATGATGTGCAGGGTGCTGCCCAGGGCGCGGTGGCAAAGTTTGGCAAGGGTGCTGTGGTCTGGCAAAGGTGCTGTGCAAGGTGCTGTCCACAGTTCGGTGGCGAAGTTTGGCAAGGTGCTGTGAGGGCTGCTGTCCCCGCGCCAGGCTTGCCAAGAATGGCATCCAGAAGTGGGGTACGATCCCACGTATAGAGGTGACAACGATTTGTACCTCTGTCGGTGCCTTGGTGTTGCGTCTCGTCCTCCGGCGGTTGTTTCCTGCTGCTTCTCTTCAGACATCTCCTATGCTCTGTACCGGAACCTGCCCGTTGTTGGGAAGGGGGGGCGCCGTGCCCGCGCCTTAGTTTGGACCAGGTGTTGGCTTGACCACGTCGTTTTGGTTGACATGGATCTTCTTCACACGCTCTGCCACCGTCGGCTGACCGAGGAGGAACATGAGGGTGACGACGCCGAGTCCGTCCTCATCTCGGCCGACGCCTTAGTGGAGCGCGCCCCAAACGCGACGAAGGATTAACAGGGAAAAGGGGGAGAAACAAGAACGACGGAAAGATGAACAGATGAAAGAGAGAGAGAGAGAGAGAGAGAGAGAGAGAGCGAGAGAAAGAGAGAGAGAGAGAGAGGGAGAGAGAGAGAGAGGGAGAGAGGGAGAGAAAGAGGAGAAAGAGAGAGAAAGGAAAGAGAGAAAGGAAAGAGGAGAAAGAGAGAAAGAAAAGAGAGAAAGGAAAGAGGGAAAGGAAAGAGAGAAAGGAGAGAGAGACGGATAGAAACAAACATCTGCGCAAATCATTTGCGGTATATGCGCCGTCTTGGTTTCTTGTCCCCCGCTTACCCCAAGGTCGGCACAGAGGTGTCGTTCAGCTCCATCGATCGACTCGGAGGACTCGGAGGTGCTGGACGAACCGTGCCCGGCGCCGGCCTTAGCCCCTGTGGCGCGCACGCATCCCTGTTTTCCCATGACTTTCGCCCGTCGACATGCGCTTGCAGGAGGATCTCATCCCCCAAGCGCACTGCGTGGATGGCAGAGGCAAGCGAGACGATGCCCCGGCTGATCGGCTGATCACCCCTGCAAGATCCTCCGGGACATGGACAGCCCGCTGGCTTTTCTGGAGCTCAGCGATGGCACGCGTTGGCACTTCAACAGCCGCATATAGCTTCTTTGGACTGCACGCTTTCATCACGCCGGTCTTTCGGCCACTGCTTTCAGGCTACGTCGACCCTAAGACCCTGGTGGTCGGTGATGCTGCCAGGGGGGTACTGGGTTGGGGAGGATGAGTTCCTCTAGGTGGTCATATATTAGCGATTGATATTTCAACGGAGCAAAGTTGCAAACACACCAAAACATAGAGATTGGACATCACACAGTACTCATATATTCTATGTGTCGGTAGACGCCATGCGTGTATATATACATATAAATATGTATATAATTAAAAATATAATTTGATATAATATGATATTCGAAGGAAGTTTAGAAGTCAAACTTCCGACAATATGGACAGATGAAAAGCAGAGATGGGCAGAGGCAGAGAGAAGAGAAGAGTAGAAGAGAGAAGATCAGAGAAGAGAAAGAGTCAGAAGAAAGAAGATGCAGATGCGCGAAAAGGTAGGAAAGTCGCGAAACACTGTGTTTTCCCAATGATTTGTGGCTCCGGAGGATCGAAAAGTAGGCTCGCTAAAGCGGCGGGTGCAGAGCCATCTGGCCAGATGAGAGATGAAAAAGTGCACGCCGCTGTGGCGCGAAGCACATTTCGAAGTCAAAATGTTAAAACACCAGGGGTTCGGACCACTTTTGGAAGTTGAGATGTCGAAAAAGTGCACGCCGTTGTGGCGCGAAGTACATTTCGAAGTCAAAATGTTAAAAACACCAGGGGTTCGGACACTTTTGGAAAGTGAGATGTCGAAAAAGTGCACGCCGTTGTGGCGCGAAGCACATTTCCAAGTCAACATGTTAAAAAAACCAGGGGTTTGGACCCACGCAGCTCCGGACCAGGAAGCGACACAGAGCGACAGGACTCAGTACAGGCGGCGTGCCCAGGCCCAGTTTGTACAGCCTGGCAAAGGACCAGCAACCGGAGTTGAGAGCAGCCAAAATAGTCGATCGGGCCCGGGTGGGATCCGGTAGTGACCCTTGCAGGGCTCCGCCCGCCACTGCCACCCCTTCCGGGCACTGCCCGTGCTCACCCGACCCTTCCCCTTGCTGGGCTTCGCCCCACCCGGCCCCAGCCCCGTCCCCCTTGCCCCCAACTTCACACACCCTTGGCCCGACCCCCACCCCCCGACCCGCGACTGCACCAAGCTTCACGCTTGCCAAGCAAAGTGAAGGTGGATGTTGTGAAGTGCCACGCCTGCCACGCAAAACGCAGGTGGATGTCGCCAAGCGCCACACCTGCCACGCAAAGTGAAGGTGGATGTCGTGAAGTGCCACGCCTGCCACGCAAAGTGCCGCGGCGCCACGGGCGACCAACGGCGACCAAGCGCGGCACCGGAGCCAGCACAGTGTCATAAGCGCCATGCCTGCCACGCAAAGTGCAGGTAGATGTCGCCAAGTGCCACGCCTGCCACGCAAAGTAGATGGTGTGTGTGAAAGATGGTGTGTGACAAAGTTGTGTGTGAAAGATGGTGTGTGACCAAGTTGTGTGTGAAAGAGAGTGTGTGACAAAGTTGCGTGTTAAAGAGAGTGTGTGACAAAGTTGTGTGTGAAAGAGAGTGTGTGACAAAGTTGTGTGTGAAAGATGGTGTGTGACCAAGTTGTGTGTGAAAGAGAGTGTGTGACAAAGTTGTGTGTTAAAGAGAGTGTGTGACAAAGTTGTGTGTGAAAGAGATTGTGTGACAAAGGTGTGTGTGAAAGAGATTGTGTGACAAAGTTGTGTGTGAAAGATGGTGTGTGACAAAGTTGTGTGTTAAAGAGAGTGTGTGACAAAGTTGTGTGTGAAAGAGAGTGTGTGACAAAGTTGTGTGTGAAAGATGGTGTGTGACCAAGTTGTGTGTGAAAGAGAGTGTGTGACAAAGTCGTGTGTTAAAGAGAGTGTGTGACAAAGTTGTGTGTGAAAGAGATTGTGTGACAAAGTTGTGTGTGAAAGAGATTGTGTGACAAAGTTGTGTGTGAAAGAGAGTGTGTGACAAAGTTGTGTGTGAAAGATGGTGTGTGACAAAGTTGTGTGTGAAAGATGGTGTGTGCAAAAGGGTGTGCTTTGTTTCGCTTAATGGGCCGGCAAAGATTTTCTTGCATAGTGCACTTTTCTCCCGCTTCATTTCGTGGACTGAAAGGAAAACTTTTTACGCGGAACGAGACGCGTTTGTTTTGCGTTTTATGAGCATGTGTTTGCGCATTACAGGTGCTTTCTGGAGCGACATGAAGAAAAATTGTGTATAAGGGTTTGCTTTGTTTTGCTTAGTGGGCCGGAATGAAAAAAACATGTGTTGATTAGACCGGCATGAAAACTTGGTGTAACCAGAATAGCGCTTTGTTTTGCGTAATGGGCCGGAGCAAGACTGTGTTTGTGTTTCGAAGAACCGCCCGTTCCCAAAGGTTAGAACTCATGCTCCCACAACCTTGGAACCATGGGTTCCCATGTCGAGGAGCTGCAGGTTCCCCAGGGTTGGAACCCATGCTTCCCAACCTTGGAACCACGGGCTTCCAGTGCCAAGAATTGTGGGTTTGGATGGGTTGGAAGTTCTGCGTGCAGTTGAACATTGACTTGTGTACTAGCGTCCTTGTGTTTTGCTTAATTGGCTGGGAACAAAATGTTTTTGTACGGGTTTTTGGTTGAATGAATGGAAACAGCCGTTGTTCTGCCTAATTGGCAGGTATCAAAATGTGTTTGTGCAGAGCCATTGCGTACTAGACCGGCATGAAAACATGTTGTGTAAAAGGATTCCCTTTGTTTTTCTTAATAGGCCGGAATACATGGGTTTGAGAAGTACAACGTTCCCATGTTTTTCATGGATCCACTTGAAAAACATCTTGCGTTGAACGGGCAATTATTTTATTGTGCTTAATGGGCAGGGATGACATGGCACTTCTAGAGAACAACAACCCTTGGTTTCTCTGAAACCTCTCTATCTGGAATTTAATGCCGGTGTAATTTTTGGGGACTGCATGTTGAGGGAGTGTAACATGTGTAAGTGGATAGAGGTCACATCCTAAATTTGCAACGATGCAAATATAGATATTGGTGGGTTACGGCAAAAATTGCGTTTCTTGAGTTTACCCTCCTACTGCCGAAATATGACCCATGGCCGACCAATCAGAGCATCTCTGCTAGCGGGGGTACCCGATTTTGATCCATGCTTCATTTTTCTTGTAAGTTTCGTTTTGTTTCTGGACATAGGGATTTCCAAAAAGCAGGACATGGAAAACACCGAAAATGATAGGTTTATAATTCCGCTTTTCGGAACCGCTGCACTTAAATATATATATATATGACATATATATATATGATAGTCTTATGGTTTCTTAGGTCTAAACAATTCACCAACTCCATTAGACCGCCGTGGTCGTCCAAGGTTTGTGCTCTGCAAGGCCGAAGGGTTGCAACATGGCAAACCCGTCTTCCAGTCGCGCAACAAGGCGTTTCCGATCCCGGTTTTTGGAACCATATTTTACTGGGAGATTATAGATGATTATATATATTTGAATATATATATATAGTGGTTGTTTTTATGATTTATGTTAAATAGATATTACAGATAATTATATGGTTATGGGTGAAAACCCGGATACCGTGGGTACCCTAAAATAAGTGGCTAATGGATGTTGACTCCCTCAAATATGGTAATAATGGGTTTGACCCATACCCATCTATAATGTGAATAGTGGGAGATATCATCTGGGTAAATAATAACGACCCAAGCCTGAGACCTAACGGGAATGATGGGAATTGGATTGGGGTAACTCTCCCAATAGCCTTGCAATGGGATATATGGGGGTTTCTTAAAATTCAAAATCCCCAAGACCTGGATTTCAAGACTAAAATGATCTGTCTGACTTGGATGATGATTTGGGGGTACCCCCATGACTTGGGAAACCGCCCTATATTATATCCACAAATAGTTGGATGCGTTCTTTTGTCAAGTCTTTTAGGGTTAAAACCACTCCAAGACCTTCGGGATCCAGGAGTTCATGCTGAGTTCCGCCGTCACGGATCAGGGAAAGGTGTGGATTGCTTCTCGGCCACCGTTTTTTTTTGGCACCATTTCCAGCATCCGTTTTTCAAATGGGATGCTTTTGGGACTGCAGAATTTTTGCTCAATGTGCTGAAATGATGTCCTCCAATCGTCCCAACTCCAGCGAATCAACATTTTCAAATTCCTTCCATGTTTGCGTTTGATGTGATCATTTCAGCATCATCCTACCTGTCCATCTATGCCACGAAAACAGAGAATTTGCTGCCTGAGGTGAGCCCTGATGAGAAGTTTCAGCAGACCAAGAACCAGGGCAGCCCCGAAGGCGGTGCAGCGCGGCGGGGTCGCTTTCGTTGGTGTTGGTGTTGCTTGTGGAATCATCAGCTCACTTCTGTTTGCAACAATAGGTCAGTTGTGGTAGTTTGGATCTTGACTTATCCGTATGCATGATATCCTGTGTGACTTTTGGAGGTGCGAGCAGCTGATAGGGGTTCTTCCAGGAAAAAAAACACAATGTACTGACCCCCCAAAAAGATTGGAAACCAATTTACCCTCTGGTTATTTGTTACATAGCCATGGTTTTTCGATGGCCCATTTTTAGATGGCTTACCGTTCTTAATAGCATGGTCGATCTTTCCATGGCAACCTTTGGGGCTCGAGCTACACCAAAGAGATAGAAACGTCATCTACTCATCTACCACTAGTTTACGACGATTTTGGTCGGATTTGGCAGTGTGTCAAAACCTTGTACCCCTGGTGAACATCAAAATAGCTGGTAAATGGATGTTCATCCCCCTAAAAAAGGTATTAATAGGTATTGATCCATACCCATTTCACTTTTTCCATCTTTTTGTTTTCTTTTTGGGGCTTGCTACAGCCCATTGAAAAAAAACGGCCTTCTCGATCGCAGGTTGGCCTCTGAAGCGCTTTGGAGCGCTGCTAGTGTCCCCTGTGGATGCGCACCTACTGGAAGCTCCCCAACTGAATTGGCAGGAGCCTGGGAGCGAGCGATTTGGGTCGGCTCATATTCACAAAAAATCCAGGGAGCCAGTTTATGAATTGAGTTCTCCGGCTAATAGTACATGTAATATGAATGTATTGTGTATTATATAATATATTATTATTATTATTATTTATTATTATTATTATTATATATATATTATACTATATATATACATATATATGTCAAAATCATCGAAGTAAGTATAGCTGCAATTTTCCAGCCTAAGCTGACACCGGCGTCCGGTAAGTGGGTAATAACCATATGATCGCCCAGGGATATGTGAAATAGCCCATTTATGGCTGAACAAAGAAAGACTTCCTGGGATGCACATCCAAGTAGGTGTGTCTGAAGTTATGGGTTGGGTATAACTTGAAGTTATGGCCATCAAACGATTGGGAATGTGTTGATACACATGAAGTTTGGGGTATATAATTTACAGCTTGAAGTTATGGCCATCAAAAAGTGGAGAAACCATGATTTTCCAACACCCCTATGTTTTTTTTGCTGACCTTTGCAGTTCTTTTTTTGAATTGGCTGATGATTGTTAATTTTGAGCTCAACAAAATGGACACACATATATATATATATACATATATGTACATATATATATATATATACATATATATATATATACACATATATATATATATACATATATATATATACACATATATATACATATATATATATACATATTTACATATTTGTGGTTGTGTAGTTGGTAGTAATATCGAAGATCGGCCCTTCGGGAGTCAAGGGCACCATGTGGGTGTTAGGGTTGAGACTCACATGTGCCAAGGAGCCGATAAAAAAGGCCAGTTCTATCGACCTTTGGGTGCAACAAAAACATACAAAAACTAGATCCAGTTTCTCAGTTTTTTTTGATACATCAGCCACTATATGACTATATTCTCACCATATCCATGAAACAATCAATCACCAATCGTTGGTGGAATCCGCGTTTGCTTGACCCTTATTATCCAGTTGTGGTTTATAGATTTTGTTCATTGTTGGTTAAATATCCCATGATTTCCGAGGTCAACCAATTGTTGACTGGAATAACCATTGATCACCATGACTTTTGGGAAAAAAACACCCTGATTTCACCAGGAGCTGACAGAGTCGGGAAAGTGGATTCTGCAGAAGAACGCGGGACTCGTCAAGCAGCTGGGCAAGGCAACACATGTTTTACTCATTGGGTTACAAGCCATGATCCAGTTGGAAGGGACCAGTTGATGTGTGGGTCAGATGGATGGAATCCCCTGCTGTTCACAGCAAAATAGCTGGAAATTCTGGAAATTCTCAACCCCCCAAAATATGGAATACGCTGGTTTTGTCCATCTCCACATGTGAGATATGGAGGATGAGGATCATGATGGTGATAGTGATAGTGATGGTGATGGTGATGATGATGATGAAAGATAATGGTGGAGATGTTCAGCAACAGAAATGCTGATTGTGGATTCAAGCGACAAGAGCGTGGATTTAGGGAACAAAAACCGAGACCGCCGAAGCACCAAGAAACAGATGGGAATGCGCACCAATGAAGTCTATTACCAAAGCAAAAAAGTGCAACGGTGGGAATTTGGATATTCACAGTGATCAATCCACTTATATCCATCGCAGTGGCACATATCATATTTTTTGGACTTCAAACACCGCAACATAATCAACAACATTTGGAAGATACACCCTTCTTTCGGAGATCGCAATATGGCCAAAAAGTATGTAATCTTGGGATGTGGCCTAAAACCTAGCTTTGGGCGAGCAGTTTTGACCCATTGCTATATGGGTGCGACACGATCTTTTTGACCGCTTGTAAAGTGCAGATCAGCTTGCCGTTTGCAAGGTCTGTTCAACCTGCGTGCCAATAGTTCAGTTCAACACCAGTCTCAGACACAGGTTTTTCTTTCAAATGAAGAATCTACACTCCGGCAATCAAACTGGGTGCTGCAAAATCTCCCATTGAATTGATAGTTGATTTTCCCATTTAAACTTTCATTTGTTTTAGGGATTTCCCATTGCCACCGGTATTCGGCGGTGGGTTTGAAATAGCAAGATCAATATCGTTCCCCTTGGACGTACCGACGACATCAACATTGATATGGCAATGATTATTTGTGCCCAAACATGGTCACCCAGTATGTCTCAAATATGGAAAAATACCATGATATACCCATCAATGCGTCTACCAATATCAATCTTCATACACATATTAATGATCCATAAGTATTAAAAACCCATAAAGATATCCATTGTCCATTGTTATTATTATTATTATTATTGTAATTTATTATAGATGTCAATAAAATTACTCCGGTGGATTGCCAATTCATCTCAGATTCGGTGTTTAAACCTTGAGGATCCGGCGCCCGGCGCTTCCTTTGCAGGCAATTTTTTTAATCGCCGTAGTTGGAGGAGGTTGCCAACTTATGGCGTTGTATAACCATGGTTATACCATGGTTATACCCAAGTAATCAGATGTTTTTTGGTGCACCCTGAGGTATTTTTTGTGTGTAAACTTGTGTCAACCCATGATTTTTGATGTTGACATGGCAGCTTTTGGTAGTTTTTGAGGGTTTTTCAGCTTTCATATCATAGGCTTGGGGTCTAGTTGATTCATTGGGATGATGGACATTTTTCCAGTCGTGTCAGGTCTAGGGGACACCATCTTTGAACATGTTTGAACCATTTTATCTTTAATCACTTTAATCTGGCAAGAAATATAAGAAATGAAGATTTTGACAAACTTGAGCATACTAATATGTGTTTTGTTTGGAGCCAGAGGTGCTCCGTGAATTTTCAGACCGCAGAGTCAGCAGAGTCCGTGAATTTCATGTCGACGTCAACCAAGACCTGGGATGAAAAATTCTTGGGATCACCAAAGGCTGTCCAAATATGATTTGTTTCAAACATGGTTGTGTCTGAACATGTGGTAAACATACACACATATATATATATATATATTATATTATATATATATTATATATATATTATATATATATATTATATATATATATATATTATATATATATATAATATGTATATATTTGTATGTATCTCAAGTGGCAATGAGTTTAATGAGGAAAACGATGATTCACTACTAGATTTTGAGGTCTTCCCTTAAGCCAACTTCGCAGGGCGAAGCCACCAGTTACTGTATCCCATTCAAATGGTATCCTAAAATAGAGGTTTTCCTAAAATGGGGGATCATCCAATTTATCCATATTTTATCCATTTTCATCAGATTTTCCATCATAACCATCCAGCTATTGGCCTGGAAAGCCATGGTTTCAGCCATGGTTTCAGCCATGGTTTCAGCCATGGTTTCAGCCATGGTGCAATGGTAACCCCTTGGTGAATTTTTCCAGGTGCGGGTGATGCCTCCAACAGCCCCGAGCATCGTCGACTACAGCGACTCTTACGTTCAGGTCGTTGGCCGCCGATTCCGGGAGATAATCCCTATGGTAAATTAACAGTTGGACCCTGAAAACAGCCAATTTTTACTGGAAACTAGTATGAACCAACCCCTGTCTGCCAGGGACTATGTTAGTTTACTGGAGGCTAATCCCGATGGATTTTCGGGGAATTTTCTATCTCGCTATGTGAATTATCTATGGTAAACATAGCTATCATAAATAATTTACAATAGCAGCCTGGTATGTTTTTATCAACTTTAAACATAGCTTCATTCTATGGTTAACTACTGTATCTATGGCAATCATTTGTTTCAATAGCTGTGGTAAACATTGGCTATGTTCAGGGTCACACTGTTAATTTACTGGAGAGTAAACTGTTAACAATGCGGGTGTACATGGGGTATGGACCCCACAGATGGCAAGTTTAAGAGGGACAATGCTGATTCAGTAATGCCAGACAATCCCAAAAACAGTTTTGAACAGCTGGACACCTGGAAAGTGTTGCTGAAACAACCGGTATTGCCTTAAGTAGAATTATTACCCTTATAATTGGGACTTAGCTCCAGTTTTATCACAAGTTGCAAAGTGGGAGGATCCTCGACGTATAGGGCAACATTTCGAAGATCTGTAGTGTTTCCATAACATTAGGAACATTTGGGAAGGCCAATGTCGACAAAAACATGAGTTTTTCATACTTTCAGTTTCTGCTTTCCACATGAAGCACTTACCCTCCGGCAATCAAACGTGGCGTACGGGAAAATCTCATATTCATTTTTAATTTTCCCATTGAAACCTCAATTTATAGCGGATTTCCAATTGCTATCTTTGATTGCCAGAGGGTACTTGATCAGTATTTGTGTGGTGTTTTGATTAGGGGCCCCTGTACATGCCATGGGAGCCTAGCACAAGAGAGATTGAAACCCTGTCTGAGGAAGCTGCACCAGACTCCGTCACTGGCAAATGTTTCTCAACTGTCGACCCAATGCAGATTTATTTTTTGTGGATCTCCCAAAAGAGCTCCAAACCAGCTTTGGAAGATAAATTTAGTTTCAGTATTCCAGGTATTTCCAATATGGGTATGGATCAATACCTATACATACCATTTTTAGGGGGATGAACATCCATCTACCAGCTATTTTGATGTTCACCAGGGGGATAGGGTTTTGACCCATCCCCATATTTTTCAATAATGATGATGTTTGAGGATTTCACTAGTGGTCATTTGCCAAGCTGGACAAGGGGCCCGTCACATGGAGGCTATGGAGAGCCCCCTGGTGGTCTGGGCCACTTTCTTTCTGATCTTAGAAGTGATTCAATTCTTCTTTCTGCACAAGGCTTCCACGAAGTCACTTTCCAACAGGCCAAGGGGTGCTTATGGTTTCTTTCCAGGTATCAATGGAAAATTATCGGGATATATGTGTGACATAGCCATGCAGGCATGGGAGGCTTGCAGTGACAACATTCTCTATTTTTCATAGCTAAATTCAATCAGTTTTTTTTTTTGTGGTGAAATGTCCGTTGCTAAAAAACATGATTGTTGGTACCCCAATGACACGATATTCATTGGATGAGTAGCGATTGTTGATAGTTCAATCCCATGGTGTCATTTTGGGCTCCATGAATCCCATGAAAATAACGACTGATCATGGCACATGCCCCAATTTCTGGCCTTAATTTGACAGGATCATCCATTGAAATCAATATCAATTGCATGTTTTTGGCTTCGATTTTACTGCAAAACCTGGTTTTTGATCATGTTTCATCCCAAAAAAATAATCCAATTGACCTGAAATTCTCAATTTTTGATGGTTAAACGGTTAAATTTGCTGATTTTATCCTGACCTCGTGGCAGGATCATCAAGTTCATGTCCCGGTTGCGGTGGCTCCTGACCTCCACCTGCGCCTGCCTGGCTCTTTTCCGTCTCTCCTCGCGCTGGAAAGAACGCCGCAGCCGTGGCAAGGCGACACAGTCCCTGGGAAGGTCAGCAAAATATTGCTATGAACACATTGATATTTTATCAATCTGGTTGGTGGTGACTGGAACATGGTTAATCTATGGTTAATCTATGGTTAATAATGGTTAATAATGGTTAATAATTGGAATAACATTATATCTGGTTGGTGGTGACTGGAACAATAATAGTGGTTTCCCAATATAGTGGTTAATAGTGGTGAATAGTGGTTAATGAAATATCTGTTTGGTGGTTTGGAACATGGCTTTTATGACTTTCCATATGTTGGGAATGTCATCATCCCAACTGACTTTCATATTTTTCAGAGGGGTTGAAACCACCAACCAGCAATAGTTTATCATATGATATAAACATTGATAAATCAATGTGGATATCCTTGATATCAACATTGATAAACGATAGCTGATACAGTTGATCATCCCCAATCAACAGGATGGGGCCCCATGGTTAGCTAAGTTGGCATATAACTATAATAACTAGGGCCAGGGTTTATGGAGGATTATAACGAACTAGTTCCTATATGTTCCTATTGGTGTATAAACAAACTTATAACTGGATTATCTGGCACCATCGCCAGTAGAGCAAATTTTCTCCCCATGCCATGAAAACAGCCGTGAACCGCGGTCGCCTCCGACCTCCGCGGTCGAGTCGATCCGCGAGGCCGTGATCTCGGACGTCTTGGGGGTGCAGAGCTCGCAGCGCGAGGCGAGACTGAGCGCCCTGACGATTTTGATGCAGACCTTCGTGGTGTGCAGCTGGTGCCGAACGGGAACGGGTGATCAGCGGATGGGGTAGCCGCGGGTAGCCATTTCTGGTGGGAGAATACTGGGGATAGAATGAATAGATAGCAGATTATGGAAAGAATCTAGATATATCTAGATGATTTCGCAGAAGATGTTGATTCGACTCGGTATCTTCGAGATATTCAATGATGATTTTGGATGAACATCATCATGGTCACTCCATTCAGCAAACAAAAAAAAAATGCTTGTAAACAGTGGCAAATGATGGCAAGTGTTAGTAAATGGATGCGGGTACAACGAAGCGGCCCCTTTATTTTCAGAGACACTATTGATCCCAGTGAATCAACGCCGGAAGGGAGATACAACCCCGGTATCAACTTAGTAAAAGGTTGGTAACCATAGTTAGAACCCACGAAGTATATGGAGAAGATGGGGAGCTGGCTAAGACAGGAGATTGGGACACGAGAAGTTGGATAGGTTTCCGAAAATAAAATTGTCAGGTGAGGTCTAACTCAGTTCAGAATCCTGCCAGGTGGATCTGGGTCCTGGCCATTTGTGGCATCAAAGTGGGGCGTTTGCTGCTCAGTACCTCCGTAGGAGCCTTGCTCTTGGGTTTCGTTGGCAGGCGCTTACCGCAACGCGGTGGGATTCCGGATCTGTGCCGCTGTTGTAGAACAGGGTGGACCAAACCGTTTTCACCACCCCAACCCCCTGGAACCGTTGACAGGGTATGACCCAGAATGACTCCAACAAACACCTGGGTCTGGTGTGATTTCGTTTGGTTGATCCCAAAAACTGACTTCGGCCCCGAATTTCAACTCACAACGGGGCCCCAACATCCACCATCCCGGGGATCGGGCCCTGCCAGGGATGTGTTGAGCAACATGCTGAGCTGCCTGGTGATCTACCTGACCCAGCCCTTTGCGCAGGGCGATTGGATCACCCTGGAGCAGGGCCAGGATGGCTGGGCGGAGGAGATCGGACTCTTCTACACGTGCCCGGCCGGGGAAGGGTTGGGGAAGGGTTGGCGGTTGGGGTGTGGGGTTCTCTGTTTGGAACGACCGATAGGTGGGCAAATTTAGCCCCACTTCATGGACATGTTTATTTTTTTGGATAACAACTGCAATTGGGCTTGTTGAGAGATGCAAAAGGGTGAAACTTTGCAAGAGGTCATCAAAGGTCTTGCTGTGGGGAGCACTTGGCCCATCCAATTGGGGTCACGTCTGTTTTTCGGTTCTTTTCTTGTTGACTTGGGGTACTCTTTTGCCTTGAATGATACGTGACCCCGTAGCCATCTTCGAAGGTTCCATGTGAGCTTTTTGATGCTGCTCATTTTGATTGGCCAATCCATGGTGAGATCGTATGCCCTCCATTGGTACCACCAGAAAAAGGTCACCAGCAATCCCAAGTCACACCTCTTTGGAGCCTCGGGCACCAAGGAAGGTCATTCAGTGGGACAAGCGGCCACTGTATGTCCCCAACTTCCGTGGCTTGGCGATTGCTGGCATCACCCAGTGGTCTCCAAGTGGTTGACAAATTAACCGGGCCTTAGAGCGTTAGAGTTGGGTTCCAGTTCCCAAAACTTAGCCTGGATGAAATCTGTGCTTTGGCCGATTCCACCTCCCAGATCTCCCAGGCATCGTGCAGATGTTGGTGCAGAACAACTCACGGATGACGAATCGACGGGTGAGGTTCGACTTCAAGTTGCGGCTGCAAGACATCCCGAAGGCGCAGAATGTTGCGGAACTGTGTGAGGATGGCCATTGAGTGGGGATGGGGTCGGATGTATCGCCAACCCGAGAAGCTGATGATTCTCGCGGCTGAATATGGCCCTTGTATGCCCTTGTTGGGTTCGTTAAATTCAGGGGATGTAGGTGGAAAGGAAAACCCACCAACAACTTTCTTCAGGGGCTAGGTGAACAAGAATCAACATGAATTGCAGCTGCACGTGACACCATCTACTGCAGATTTTCCCTCCTCCTCACGAAATGGATGTGGTTGTCGCTTTCTATTCTTAGGATGGGTGTGGTATCAGTCCTCTCTGCCCGGCTACCATCAGCGAAATATATAGGGATTGCCCAAAATCCTCAAAAGGACCAACGACTTGGATGATTTTGGGGTCCCCATGTTGGGATTTGCCGATTTGTTCTCTGTTGGAAGCCAACAACCCCCAGAGCTGTTGGCCTGCCTCTGTGGCTAGTTGGGGTTTGGATTCGCTCCATTGTTTCTGAAGTATTCATTTGGACATTATGACCTGGTGGTTCATCCTACCTATAGCCAAGCAGTAAAGATACCCCGCAATCTGCTGGAAACAGCACATCCGGTGCACTTCCTAGCTGCTCGGAGCAGGTACCAGCCATCGTGGAAGACATCAAGAACATGATGTCCGAACACCCCCAGACTCTTGGTTTCTCTTGGGAACGGCTGACTAAACGCAAACATTGAGTTATATTTTTACTACTTTGGTGCTCCTTGATTTTTTCAGGTACCTAAATCACCTAGAGTCATATCCACCCTGACAAGACTCATGAAGACTTGGGAAGCCCACCCAGATCGACCGAGGATCGATTCCGTCACTCATCGCCTGGTGGGCTGGCGTCAGGTGGGCGATTACTCTGCCAACATCTGGCTCTCTTGCTCCCTGGCGTCAGGTGGATCCGTGGGGAATACTGGCACGGTAAAAAAATCCTAGGGGGTTGACCGGTTGACCGGTTGACCGTGAACCGAGGGTCATCGGCTCATCTATTCTTTTACCATTGATGCCACCTGAGCAGAGAACCAGTGCCAGTGTTGCATGACACAAGATGAGACAATTTTGATGGTCATCGTTGAACACTTGTTGGGTTTGCCATCTCTCCATTTGCTGGTGAAATGCCAATTTGTAACTTGGCTTCTAAATAGGTTTACTATGATTCATGGTAGATGTGTCTATAGATAGATGGGATTATAAACCAACAAACACAACTGGGGGGGGCCTTCCTCTGGCAACTTTCCCATTTTCTCTGGAGCAAGAGCCGCCACTAGGCTATACCAAGTCGACGGAACAGGCTGCCGTGCCTGGCGATAAGAAGTGTTGAGTGGAAAGGAAGATGTGTATCAACCCACCAAAAAGATAGAAGAGTAAATAGTTGTATACTATAAAATTTAGAATCATATTTTACTTTTCTATCTGTGTGAAGATTACTATGGATGTTACATCTTGTTACTTGTACTTGTGAGATGCACAATGTGGGGATAAGTCAAGAAGTACGGTATCGGCGGTATGGGACCGTCTGAAGTCTAGGACAAAAGGTATATCATGTACAGTTGGCGCAGGTTACACATATATCTTTGTAGACATACATAGCATTAAAACGATTTGTCTTGAAATATACACATATGATCATATACAGTATACTTGTGCGTATCTAAAGATGCAGATGTGGATGCATGTGCCTGTGCATTGATGCATTGACGTATCATGAAAGTTCCAGGCATTGAAGTGTTCCAGGCATTGGCTGGAAGAGCCTGACAACTTGTAGTGTGAAACTACGCGGCATCTGAAAATGGGGTATACCGTACAGTATGCTCATCAACTTGCCATTCGATGGTAATTTTGTACCACTACATTTCCGGGTATTTCAGAGAATCCATGAATATCTGACCCTACAATCAACCACTGCAACTACGTCGCTAGCAAACGCGCAGGACATCAAGCTGTCTCACTACATCGCTGTGGAACAGTCCGTCCTGGAACGGTGTACTGCGACCTGTCACCGAAACGTTGGTCCCTCCTAGCATCATCTACCAATGTTGGCGGATGTTGTATATGGGGGTGGGTCAAAACCTATTATTATCAATTCTAATGGGATGAACATCCATTTACCAGCTATTTTGGGGTTCACTAGGTGCCAGGGTTTTGACCAATAGCCATATAGCTTTTGGAACACCAAGCCCTCACATTACAATGGTGTGTTCATTATCCTACATGGATGAGATAAGATAGAGAGATATAGAGAGATAGGAAGATGGATCCCATTTGCAAAGGCCATCATCTAGCTAGTTCACTATTTTCGTCTACCGGATGTTCGATTTGTTTATGCCAGCGGATTGAGAAGATACTCCCTGATGAGAGCGTGTCTTGGCGATGGTTGATTGGTTATGAAATAGATCCTCGCTTCAGTTTCCTCTGTAGAGTGCTGGTCCGGAAAAAAACATCACCACAAAAAAGCCGTGAAAAAACAAGTGTGGGGGCATATGTGACACATATTGCCCATATATGTTGTAAATAAATGCAGAAGCTATATGTATATACGTATATGCCCTCTAGGCCCTCTACAGAGTATAACTCTTGAACCAAGATAAATCATACCTGAAGCCAAGGCCTCCTTTTGAATTCATTTTAATCACTTTTATTCTTGTATGCCATCCATGCGGCAATAATATTCCACTAGATTTTCCCATCAACCCATCAGCTAGCAAAGGATTGGGGCGCCTTGTGCCTTCGCCATCATGTACAAACATCATCTATATTGCTAGATGCCATACACGCACACACCCATATATATATATATATGTATACATAGCAACCAGCAGGAGATTATTTTTCCTTTTATATATAAATATTCATACTATATACAAAAAATAACATGTATCTAGTAACTTTGTATCATTGAATTATGATGATGAAACCAGAACTTGCCGACTGTGAAACCATCACGTGTATTGCTAAGGCCATCACCTACCAATGTTCATCCCCAAATCAGGTGTATCAATTGGTTTTACCCACTGGTTCAGCTAAGGCCTTCATGTATACTATTTCATATCATGTAGTGACACTGTTATATATATATATATATCTCTGTGCATATATACATATGTATTTACATATACACACTATGTATATCATGGTCGCATACTTATGTAAATCACTTCTCAACAAAAACCCAAAAGTTGCCGACTTTGAGGCCATCATCTACAAACACAAAGCCGACTTCGCCAGTTCCACGGAGCTCACCGTCCTGGGCGGCGGCGCCCAGGAGGCCGCACAGGTCCTCAACGAGCGCAACGCCGCGGCGCGGATCCACGGCGGGAAGGCGCCCAACGGCGCAAAGGCGGGACACCAGGGGAAGGTGTCCCCCAACAATCAGAATCTTTGGGAGAACTATTACTGATCATGAACTTATGAACCTAAATATTTCTGAATGGAAACTATTTGTAATAGAATTGGTGTATAGAACTGGTTTTATTACGCAATTAATGCAAGTGGCATTCAGCAAAGGAACCGCCATTGTTGCCGGGATTCCAGTGATCCTCCATCCATTTTGAACCAAAAATGGGTTTGTAAAAAATCACTAGTTCATTGTTACTAATTATAGTCATTGTTACTATTATAGTCATTGTTCACTAGTCATATTACTATTCATGTGTAAAACTGGATTTATAGTCATTGTTACTATTGTTACTAATTATGATTATCAATTGGACAACCTACTGAGCCAGGAACTCACGGTGCGGGTTGTCGAGGCTGGGCGCCCTGGGCGGCTTGGGGTTTCAACAGAATCTGTGGGCGCGGTGAGGTTTCGAAAAGGCCAGGGTTTAGGGGTTTCCCCATGGAAATGATCTGGCGCAAGAATCGTTGACAGAAATGTGATGGTCGATGGTCCAATAGCACGCAGAAACACGTAGATCTGGCCAAATTGATGCGTCACTTGCGCAAGCATCGGATTTTGACAAGGATTGACTCGCTTGACAATCTTGTTGAGGGTCTGCGAGTCCCGGAACAAAACAACACAGATGTTGCTTAAACGATTTATAGGTGTTGCAGTGCCCCTGCCACAAACAGAGTCATGAAAATCAAGCGGGGGAATACTGAAGAGATCTGAAGAAAATTCTCAAACTCAACAGTCGGACCACCTGGGCTGTTACTGTTGTTCCTCGACTATTCTCTATAAAGTATCCCCATCCCCATCTTTTCTTTATTATTTGCTGATTATTGCATCTTCAGCCGGTCAATGACCCAGGTCTTCCCATGACTCTCCCAGAACTGGTTTAGGTGGACATAAATCCTCTACAGGATTTTTTTTGGTCGACAATTCGACAATGAAGTTTTTCCTGTCAAGTTTCCTTGACTCGTTAAAATCTCTACTAGGAATTGTTTCAGAGCCCAGTGTGACCCAACAATCATCAAACATCATTGGGTAGATTGGCCCATCCTTGAAAATTCACAGGACCCTCATGTAATAGGCTCCTATATGGGTTTATCCAAACGTAAGGGTTCCTCATTCATGCATTGAAAAAAACATCATTTTTATCAAACCATATTTTTTTCAGTAGCCATTTGGACAAATCTATCTTCTGTTATAGTGAAACCCATGGGTTTTCCATAGATTCTTCCGAGGAGGAACGTGACATACCGTCCCGTGAGCGCGAGCTGCACGATACGCGCAACGCGGTGTTGCAGGCGGGTGGCACGCGAAGGTGGATGGTGGATGTGATTTATCGTGATGACCATGGGATTTATTGGGATTTGTCATGATTTATTGTGGTTTGTGGTGAATTATGGTGATTTACTTGGTGATTTATGGTGATTTCATTACTTAGTAATTTACATGGTGATTGATAGTGATTCATGGTGATTTGTTGTGGTTACCCTTGATTCTCATGTTTTGCAGCAAGACTTCAGAGGAGGACGTCTCACCTGAAAAATTTGACCCACTAGGACATCCCAGTGACAAGTGATCCTGCAGCAACGGTCTGCACAACGATCCCTGTTGAGGCGGGTGAAGAACAGCTGCGAAAGCAAAAGGCGGAAGTGGAGAAGAAAGAAAAGGTGCTGTGTTTGAACTGGGAATTTCCATTGAGGATTTTCGGTGAAGAATCTGTGGATTCAACATGATTTATGCGGATTTACCAGCAGATTGCTGGGTGAAATCTCCATACTGGCTCCAGGAGTTCACCATGGTGAGATTTTTGATGCTTAACACCCAACTTTCTGGATTTTGATGGTAAGATCCGATCTGTGCTGTTTTTTGCTGGTTAGATCCACATCTTTGCTGCTGAAACACCGCAATTTTCAGGGTGCTTCAGCCGCCCAAAGGCCGCTTTGTTCCTTTGTTCCAGCCAGGAGTTGAAGGACAAAGAACAGGAGCTGAAAGATAAAGAGCATCGCCTCGCAGCTTTGGAGGTGACTCCGGATGTGGGGATAGGTCAATATGTCAATAGCTGGGGATAGGTCGATCTACCGGTGATGTATGGAATAGCTATGGAATAGCTATGGAATAGCTGGACCATTGAGTTTGATGATTTACTGAACTTAAACATGGTAATTTTGATGTAATTTTCCAGTTCGCTATTTTAGTTTACCAGAGGGTATGTTATACCATGTTATAGCAAACATTTTCGTTCACTAGGGTTCCAGAGTTTGATTCGTGCTCGCTGCTGATTTGATTCGGTCCATATTCACAGAACTGCTACATCAGAATCAGGCCATTTCACTCATGACAAGCAGCTGCTTGCAATTCCAGGGGTCGATGGCATACTATTTTGAATGAGGTTGTCTATCTGTTTGCAGACGATGAGCAACTATCTTTAATTATAGTATAAAATTGAACCAACCCTGTCTATACCACATGTCTTCATTGTTGGACCCTTCATATCATTTTGCATTTTTTTTTGTACTTGGTAGTTGGTTTGTTCCATGGGGCCCGCCAGGCAGAGGAGGGCGACGAGCACGGCGATGAGGACAAGGTGAAAGTGGTCGCGGAACCGGAGATCGCCACCTGACTGGCCACCTGACCCAGGCTGTGAACGCGCTGGATGCAGAACGGAGGTGGTATAACCATGTTTTTTTTGGTGATTGTTCTTGGGTGTGTTGGGATTGCAATCCCACTTTTAGAACATAATGCATAAAAATACATGTTTGTATGGAAGATGCGGAATCTATCGTTTGAGAGCTGATTTCCGTTGGTGAAGTAGAACAACTATAGGGCCTATGGGAATTATAGCTATAGTTAATGGGGTTTAACCAAATTATAACAGGGGGGGCAACCTAAATTCAATGGAGAGTTGTGATTGCAGACTTTTTACTCCGCATGAGAAAATCATCACGAGACTTTGGACTCGAAAGCTGGGAGCGCTGGGCTGAACAACCAGCAGTGATATGAGTTTGATGCCTGAGTGGAAGTCCACACTTCCAATTACATATATATATATGCCATAGTGGTATATCATATATATGATATATACTATCATATATGTCATATATATGTCCACACTTCCAATATCTTCCAATTGATTTCAGATGAAACTTGGATCTAACGTGCCAGCAACTCCAGCAACTCGCAGTATCTGGTGGGTCGGCCCTTCGGCTGACTCCTGGCCTACCATACTAAATCCCTTGGCGGGTCGCAATCCGAAAGGAGTCAAAAATACAGAAGACCGGTTTGAAGGTCTTTTGATTAGAAAGTAAAGATCTGGTTGGTATAATCATTATATAATCATTATGTATCATTATATGTATGTATATATATATAGCAAAATGTTTTCAATGTCTATGTCCCTAAAATGGGATGCGATCCGCAGTCGCTTTCCTGTTTTTTTCCCCACCTGCCAGGTGAGGGTCTCTAGATTTCAACAAAGGTGTAACTCCTTCCTCTCCTTCATCTCCTTTTTCTCCTCTCCTTCTTTCTCTCCTTCTCTTCTTCCTCGCCAGCTGCGGATGCTGTGGAGGGTGCCTGGACTGGACCGCCATATCGCGAGCGCAGGAGGCTGTGGAGTGGGTCTGGACCTGAACTGCCAAAGAATGCCAGAAAGAATGTCAGATAGACCAGAGTGTATGTCAGAGAGGATGCCAGAAAGATTGAAGGTATGTCAGATAGAATGCCAGAATGCGTGCCTGAAAAGATGCCAGATAGAATGCCAGAAAAAATGTCAGAATAGATGCCAGATAGAATCCCAGAATAGATGCCAGAAAGTATGTTAGAATAGATGTCAGATAGAATGTCAGATAGAATGTTAGAGCATATACCAGAAAGAATGTCAGATAGAATATCAGAATATATATATATATATATATGCCATATATATTTCCAGATGGTATGTCAGAAACTATATCAGAATGGTGTGTCAGAGTGGGGATCACTCGAAGAAAACATCATTTTCAAGCCAGGTGTCTCACCCAGAGAACACATTGGGATTCAACGAATCAGTGCCATTTTGGCTGTTCCTTTCTCCTGCGACCAACTTTTTGCCAAGGGCTGTAGGGACTTCAAAAACCAACTTTTGACGGCGACGCGCCACACGGGCGTGTGTCGCACCGTGTTGGAATGAGTGCGACAAAGCATCGCCATCGCGCCTGGGATGGTGCCGGGAGAAAAATCCCAGTGCGGAAGGGCAGAAAGGGTAGTTGTGGTTTCTTCAAGAATGTGGGTCTGAAAATGAGGTATACATCAAACATGTGGTTATTTGGCACTATGCGAAAATGTTGATAAACTGGTGGAATTAGGAGTAGCAGACAAAACCATGAAATCAAGGGGCATTTTATTCGAAGTGTGAGAGAGATCAAGCGCGGCCACTGAAACCAATGGCGCCCTGGATTTCTCACATCAAATCGGATGCCATGAATCGGGGACTTGAGGATGAACCAGCCAACTCTCCCCGCTCGGCTTAGATTTTTTCGAGGGATCACCATGTGTGGGTTTCTCTCGTTTTCTCTCGTTATCTCTTGTAAACTCTTTACAGATCTCCTCATTAATGATAGTCAGTTGGGAACATCATCCCAAACTTGACCCTATATATATATAGGTATGCTTTGACACGTATTATTTAGTAACCGATCTAGTTGTTTGCTATGCCATCTTATTTCCTCCCTGATAGCGTAGGGTTCATACTGAAGAGGTTGTCTAAATTGATGCTTGATCAGATGGTTTCCTTCTAGTACCCGTTATTTCTACTAAGGCCTCTGTTGGGATTCAACTTATTCTTATTTCCGCCGCTCTGGTGGCACAAGCAGGGAAATTGCTCGAGGGGTGATGCGAGCATAACCCGCCCAAACCCACTTGGCCAGGTCTACTTTGACGGGACTGAGAAGGTGGAAGCTGAGGCAGCTTCGAAGTTGGAAGATTGGACGGTTGGGAGGGCTGAATTTCGAGAACATGTGGATCCCTTCGTTGGAACATGGTTTGGTTTGTAATTCCAGATCAATCTAATCATTAATTCTGACTTCTTCGGGAAGCTGAGGGTTTTGGACGGTGAAGGTGAGCATTTTAGAGGCATCTGTGGGGCGTCAAGACGTGGAAATGAATGGATTACTTGTGCACTGGAACACGGCTCGCGTGGCGAGCCGTGGATAGTTGTGCTAAAATGGTTGTGAGTTGCTGGGAGCTTTTGAGCTACCCTCTGGTTATTTAACATAGCCATGGAAAATGGCCCATTTATAGATGGTTTACCTATTGAAGATGGTGATTTTCCATGGCTATGTTAAATAACCAGATGGTAGTGGTTGAGTTCTGTTGACTCTTCCCAGCCCAAGCTGCGTTTTCTGTGTTTTTTGATATGTGCAATTCTGTTTCTGTCCACTTTGTCCCAGCAGATAGTGATTCCCAGCTGGCAATTGTCGCTGGGTATACTGTAATTTTGATGGGTCCCTGGCATTTGAAGGCGCCATTACCATTGTCTGAAACAAAAAGTGTAGCCCCAATTCCCATCGGTTAAAGTTTGGTTAACGCCTCATTTTCCCTATTAAAGATAGATTTGGGTGGGGATGCAATCCATTTTCAGGCACAGCCAGTTGCTGCAATTGCCACAGCATCACGGAACAATTTCTGCTGAGGGTCAAGAGGAAGTCCTTGCGTTCCTTCGCGCGAGGCTTTGTGAGGCGTTGGCAAAGCAGTGTAACTGCCACCGGTGCTATCAAATCTGTTGCAAACTGTCATGTTTTTAAAACCCTGTTTGGTGGGTGAAAGCACCCTTGACTTTATATATTTTTCAAAACCTTCCGATGCAGATGGGTGATAAATACTACTGTAATGATCTGTAATGTATCTACGGAACCTTGAATCCAAGCAGACATTGTCGGCACCTCGGCTACATCCGGTTGGTGGTTTCAAATCCGTTTGCTCTTCATCCAATCGGAACGATGATCCCCGACTTTCACAACACTTTTCTGCATATTTTGGAGACTTCAGAAGCCATGGTCCCTGGTAGGTGAAAGCTTGCTTCCTGCAAAAAGTATGCGTCCATGTCTTATACAACCCTTTTACAGGGGGTCTAAAAGGGCGTCTCCGTGGTGCTGCGGGTCACAGATGGTCGCAGGTCTTCGACATTTTGCTGAAGGATTTGGAGCAGTGAGCTATGCAGCTGGAGTATGAAGAAGCCATGAAGCTGGGCCGTGGAGTCGGTATCGGGGAACCATTGTTGTGTAAACACCTGTGAACCAAGTGACCCTGGCAGGTACCTCTGGCATCGTGATCGCTTCATCTTGGAGCAATGAGCTCATGGGGAGATCGGGCACGGGATGAACTTTGCATGTTGGGGGGATTTCGGGAGATCCGGGAGTATTCTCGGGTACATATTTTTAGGTTAAGACCTGATTAACTCAAGGCACTCTACAAAATGCTGTCCTTGGTCGTGATCTTACCAATGCAGACAATGGCTTGTTTCATATTTGACATACATGTCAATGTCTGTCTTATGGTTATGACTAGCACCAATCCTGATGTAAGAAATACTGCAACGGGTAGTCGGTGTTTCAATCGACAATGTCTGTTTGGTTTCACCCTTTCGTCATCTTGTAAATTTGGAACGTGGTCAAGATTGGCAACTCCCAAATCCGCAAGATTTGGGTCATTTGGGTGTGTCTATGGGGTACCCGGGTACTGTACCCTAAACTTGGTGCATTTTCCCGATTCAAATGGGACTTTTGGGGGTGCGAAGCCTAGGCCCTCATTGGAGGAGGTTCCACATTTGGCAGGGCATTTGCGGATAGGCCGCTGAGGGGCCGGACCAACTGCTGGGTCTGGGTCAAAGGTTGAAACACTGGCGAGACCAAATGTTTCGGTCATTTTTGGGCACTGATCACAAAGTGATTGGAATCCCCAACAACACCAAGTTTTGGGGCGAGGCGGCTTTAAAGTTGGAGTCTTGGTCAGAAAGGACACCCCATACGGTATTTGTGAACATATATATATACACACATAAACAATTATAAACATACCTATAAAATCTATACATTTAAACTATACACACACCTGTCAGGAATTCTGGAGTGACGGGGCATCCACTACAGGAACTACCAGGGTTTGAACTGTACACATGTCACCATCTATAGTCCATTTATTAATCCCATTCTAATAGATTCGAATCCCATTATCCACGATATTTGTGGTTTAAATCAGCAAAATTTCAATCATTATCAACCATCATTATCTCAAGCATGGCAAAGCATGGCTCGTATTCCCGTCACTCCCAACTGTTCCAGGGGACGGCACTGAAGATGAATGGTTCGCCCGGATCCCTTTTGGGTCATGCCATGCCAGGGTCATGGGGAGGGTGTCGATTTTGGGGCCAGTCATGTTTAAAACCCATGGGATTTCAATATCTTGCCTCATCAAACGTAATCCTCAATCATTACATGGTCTTGACGGATTACGGATGAAACGCCACAACCCCCGGAAAGGATGATGACCGGCATTCATACTAAATGAAAAACGTAGACCATCAGAGGATTTTCGAAATTTCAGCTCTTATACAGATCCAATCCGTTTGGCCTTACGTAGTCTTCTTCATCATGTAATGCCGGGCACTGTCCGGCATTGTTGTTCACAACATTCCTATCCTCAAGCATTGCGAACGGGTTCGCAGAATTGTTCTTGTGGGCATGTCACCCTATGTCTCCAAGCAACAACATGTTGGAAGCTGGCAACTGGCAAGTGGCAAGGTGGTTCATCTTCTGCGCAAGCTGAGCCTGCAACGTGATGACGTGTCGTCGGGAGACCGAACTGGGTCGACTAACTTGGCCCGCAAAATTTAACTTGGAACCACACAATTACTATATCCAATAGACAAATGTTTTGTTAACTGTTAAACTATGGTAAATTTATATATTTTGGTGGGTGCAAACATCATCTTTTTCAGCTGCCTCATCTGAAGAAACCTCAGGGAATTCCCAGACACCAGGGCCTCCAGGGTCAACCGTTGAAAAAATGATCCCATGAGCTCGTATTATCTACTCACTTTCCAGGGTTGGATTTTGACCAAAGCCTCTTGGTATGCTATAAATTGGGCCCCGGATAGGCATCAAAACATCCCAAGAAATGATTGGAATCAGACATACTGTAGAAAGAAAAATTAGATCCATACTTGTGAAATGACCCATCCTTTAAACAATATTCCAGGGATCCCTCATCTTGTTCAACATTTTTTTTCCAAACTAAGGGTTTCTCTTTCTGTCAGGTGTCGCGTTGCCGATGCAGATGGTGAGTTGCTTCTGATCGAGGCCGTGCTTGCAGAGTGGTGCTGAGTATCCGATATCCCATCTGTGACTGGTGCAGACAAGGGGAGATATTCCAAGCTCCAACCTTGTTATTAATATTGACAACAAAGGCGTAATGAATGAGCAAATATGCCATGAAAATCTAATATGTGCGATTTGGTGATCTCGTAATACAAACCTGACACGACAAAGTGGTTTTGATCCCTTTATTATCCTTTATTCATCATAAAATACCTTGTACAATGACCTATTGCAGAGGCAACAGGTTGGACAGATAGCGAAACATATAGGTTGTAGCAGCAGCATTATCATCATACATCCATGTTTTTTGTTTTTGTTTTCTTCTTCTGATATCCCTCTGCTTGTTGGTTGCAGCCTCAGTTCTAGGTAAGCTTTGGGGCATAGTTTAGTACTCTAATCTTTGCCATTTTGATGGGAATATAATGGAATGTATTACTCTAATCAGCTGAACAACAGTTCATCTTTTGGAGGGCATCTAAGACTGGCATGATTACGTATCATACTACTAAATATCCACAACATTTTCTCATTACATCTCCATAGAGTGGCTGGTTTTATAGCCATTACTCCGATTGAGATGGTGGATTTTGATTAAACCGTAGAGCATCCCTTGTTTTTGAGAACCCCAGTCTCCCACCTTCCAAGCTCAATGGGTTCTGTTTCGTACGTGCGCAGGCTGCTTTAGCCACCCCTCGTTGGGTCTCTCCCAACAACGCGGAGAACCGCTGCTGGTGCCTGGGCGTTGGTGATCTGGTGGTTTTGCCATCAAAAATATGGTGGGTTTGATTCACAATTAAATAAGTAAACTAAGTACTTGTGATGTTTTAATGTTCTTAATCTCTGGATTTGATCCTATAATGTGAGTATATTGTGATTATAAAGTAGTGCTATTGGTGATTATTCACCCCGCTTCGCGTGGGGTGGCCGCCCACACCGCAGGTTTATTTCGGTCCGTGAGAGGGGCTAAGGGTGGTTTTCCCCCGTGGGGGCTCTTCAAGCTAAGAAGTTTCAATAAGA
>Ga0126342_10001824_pt1 | contig 31460 bp, 31 predicted proteins | sample Cyp1metagenome_FD_92528 | JGI IMG/M metagenome (GOLD analysis project Ga0126342, IMG submission 92528) | Coral microbial communities from Lord Howe Island, Old Settlement Bay, Australia - Cyphastrea 1 metagenome | ecosystem: Host-associated > Invertebrates > Cnidaria > Coral ...
ATAACCAATCGCCAACCAATCGCTCAGCCTATCGCGATGCAGGTTTTAGCAATCGCGCAAAGCAAAGTAAACGCATCAATTCATAAATTTGTGACCTGCTTTTACGGACGGCTCCCATATCATTAATTGTCATTATCGCTGTTGATGAGATGATTGGTAGCATCTACTGTTGTAAGTTATATGTGCTGCTTGTCTCAACAAATAGATACAATAATATTCATATTATACTCAAATACCCATCCAAATTTGTTGAAGCATTTGTGGGTTCTATCCACGTTTCTGTAAAGAGAAAATATGAGAAAATGACGCACATATCAATCTGTGCAGGTCATGTTTCATGGGCTCCACCGTCAATTCTGCAGTCAAAATCTCCAAAGGTTTGAGAGTGTTTGCGATTAAAACAACAACTATATCCTATGGGCAAGGATCATCAATATCATTGATATCAATCAATATCAATGTGTTGGTTGAATCTATTTCCGATAATCCGTTACTGTCATATCAGTATCAGTCACCATATGGGTTTATCTGATCATCCTTTTGCCATAAATCGTGTAATTCCCTGTTGAAAGACACCCACGTGAGTGGAAGCAACAATGATCCAGTCTTGTTTGCTGAACCATTTGCTGAACCATTATTATCAGCACCTATTGGCTATAGGCATGAATTACAGTATATAATCCATTCGTGACCATCAATTGGGTATGGTAATTCTTGCATCCAGTAGTGATAATCGAGTGCTGTCACATGTTGTCACTATTGTTCAATGGATTTAACAAACGGTCACTCAATGGATCAAAACCACCCAGGAAATAGTGGTTGTCCATAGAAGTTGCAACGGAATCACTATCACCAACAAATCAAGATCAGTTTTTTTCATGGTATCCATTTCAATTACGTATCATCTGATGGAATCACCATTACTTTTTGTTTATGTTTCATAAGGCCATAAGGTTTTACACACTACATTATATACATCATTCTTATATATTCTTATATGATATACCATTGCAACTGAACCAGTTGCAGCATGCGGCCAAGCAACGTAGCTGTCCATGTCCCAAGCATTCCAATGCCAAGGCCGCCGCCGCACCATCGCTGCTGGCCTTGAGCTTCAGCATCAGCGCCTGGCGAATCGTGGGGACATCAGCAGACTCTTTGCGTCATACTCCATGGATTCCACAGGGGTCAAAAACAATGATGTTAAAGCATGGTCAAACACGATTAACATTGACTAAGAAAAATGCTTGTCAGTTGGTTCAATTTAATTACGGATGACGGTACAAAATATTTACTCGAATCAACGGTCTTTCGAACATTTTGCAGATTCTATATTCTATGCATGCCATCAAATGGAACTCAATGGTGATTTGTCCCCGTTGTTGGTTCGCTGTTCGTATCGTAGGAGTAAATTGGGAATCTAAACCACCAACATGTAAGAAGACATATGGACAAACACGGGGGGGGGTCTAAATCAAGTTACTGAACACTAGTCACTAAACCAACGTGGAAATATAAAGCAACAACGGGATATCAACCAAAACTACTTTTGGTACCACAATCTGTCTATATCTGGTTTATGGTTGAAACACCCAGTCATTCAGAAACTACTTTATCATCGTCAATTATAGAGGATCACCATGCCAGGCACGATGGAACAATATTGAAATCGGGATTTTTTGCAACAATCTTGCTTCTAGTGCACTGAAGCACGTGTGGAAGCCGCTGCTGAAAGCTTTTGTTATATTTGGCACTCAGAATGCATATGAATGCATGATTTCATCACCATGATTCACTAGTCCTCTGCTCTGCAGTGTGGCTTTCCAATGTTTCACTGAAACTGAAGATTGAATATCACCGAATAGGTTCCATTTCTAGCTTGGAGGAGTATATTTTGTCGGATGCTTTGTGACTCCGGGACTCCGGTCCTCATCTCCCTGTACGTTCCCTGTGTTCTCCACCACATCTTCGCCGCTCAAGGATTCCTGGCTGTTCGAAATTGAGAATATAGATGGCTTGTCTGAAAATGGGGTACATTGGGGTACGCAATTCCAAAGGATTATCATCAGTTTTCCCGGTTAATGGACCTTTACGCCATGTTTGGACTCACATCCTCCCAAATTGCTGGTGCAATTTGAAGGAGTTGTGCAATTGCTGGGATCATGCATTCTCCACCCTCAATTCCGGTAAGCTTTCTTAAGCACTTTTGAACCTCCTGCTGGTAAATCGTCACTAATTTGGCGGGCTTGTTGCTTGGGGTTTTACTCCCCAAAGTGCCACTTTCCCCACAAAGCACCTCTGTGTGGCCAAGGAAAGGGGACAGTAGATTTATCATGATTTATCCTAAGTTGGATCCTCAGTTTTCAGGATCTTTTTTCACAATTCCCGGGTTGAGCTCTCTGTTCTCACTCTCAGGATGTTTGTGGCACTCAGCAGGTTTCCCGCCTTTGAGGTCTCAGGACCCTCCGCCAAACGCGCAGTCAACGTCAAGCCTTGACCTTGGTGTCGCGGTGCTCCTTGAAATTATGGAGGGAAAACCTGGGAAAACCTGGGAAAACCTGGGAACTGTTTGGAGATTCCAAAGAGAAAGTCACCATTTTCTTGCTATCTTCTTGGTGTTATCAGGAATTTTCAGGAGTCAGAACACTGGATCTATCATTCCCTTGCAAACACTTGTTGCAGGGTCATCTTTTGTGTAGGTATAGTTCTATCATGTTATGTTGTATGATTTTATGTATATATTTATATACAGTTTTCCCCCTGCCCATCTATTGAACTGCGGATCATGACTCTGTTCAAACTTATATACTTTGATAGGGATACACAATTGTCGTAGTACATTCCATTCTATTCCCATTTTATCTGCCATTCATGATGGGTTGTCTTGTTAAATCCATGAAAAGTGCTGCATAGACCTTGTGAAATGTGTAAATAGATGCACTGTAGCACAAGTCACCTTTTTCCTCTATCATCCTCTATCCATATCGATACTTTATTCATAATCATAATTACACTCTATTTCAAACATGTTCGAACCTTGATGCCATACCTGCAGTACTGGCAGCGTCTGATGTCCAGTGGGCCACCGCACGAAGCTCTTGCACACTGAGATCGTAGGAAAAGAGCCGCTCCAAGGCGGGAACGACTACAGGGCCGTGGCCCACCAAGTTCAAGCCTCCACTGATCTCCACTGATCTCCACTGATCTCTGTGGCATTCTGTGGCTATGTCCATGGCTTTAAACGAAGCAAATCTGAGCAGTAAAAATATGTAAACATTATATTATAATATATTATAGCAGTAAAAATATGTAAACATTATATTATATAGGTTCAAATGGGCAACAAAAACATTGGGGAGATTGAACAAGGAGATATCATACGGAATATCTAATCAGAATGCATGGATTGTGGGTAAGAAGTCAAGAAACCTAAGCCCTTATATACTTGGTTGACTTGAGTATAGTCTAGTTGATTACTGTTCCCTGGACAATGCCTAAATGGCTGGAAAGTGGGTTAAACTCCAAGTGTGGAACACTATTACTATTACATACTATTACAACGCACTACAGGCACACTGTGACTATCTGCTTCTCACACCCTGCACCCAGCGGAGCCTAAGAAACCCATCGGGAGGGCATTCCTGAGTGAAGCGGGGCAGCGAAGCTTTAACTTTGAATGACGATGCACTGCTAAGGGAAAGGTTTTGGGACTTACGGATGGACGCGTCGCGAATATTCCGTGTGCAAGATTGGACAAAATGTTTGAGATTCCCGACAGCTTGCCACAATTAGCCACTTTTTGTATCCAACAAGGGAGTTGAACTTGTCAGAGGTCGCCTTAACCAAAATTCGATTTATCCCATATGTGATTCTTCAAGCGCTGTCGGGGACCTGTTCTCAAAAATGATGCATCAAAGCGAAAGGTGAACATAATTGAAAGACCCGATCTTTCATTTCAAAACCACCAGGAAAACAAGACTTGTTTGAAGATTTCCAGCCTGAAACTCATTCTTTCAACATCCAACTGCACGTCTCAAGATTTCTCAAACACATCTTGCGCGGCTTGCCATCCCAATTCGCCCAGCCACATCAGCGACAACGTGGGTCGGATGTAGAGGGTCTTCACCTTCTCTGCACAGCGCGTTCCTGTGTCAGATGTTAGGCGCTTTTGGCATGTTTGGCATCATTCAAAAAATCTTCAGACTTGAACTTGTTGCTTTGAAGAGGCCCCGACCAGCTTGGCTCTCCCAAATTCGCCAAATTGTGGATCGACAACCAAACGTCAAAGACCAGAGAGCTGAAACATGCTGAAACTATATCAAACGAAATTATTATTTATCCATATCTATCCCTTTATTGTCCTTTAATCAACGATTGAGAAACGAATCAACCTGGCACATGATATCTGCTGATTTGAATTTCCTATCGAACTCGCCACATCATCAGCATTTGTAGTCATGTATAGTCATGTCCTCAACCTAGTTATATATATAATATAAGTAGTAAGTTATATGATGTTATTTATGTGAGACCATGATGACCATGATGACCGTGAGAACTGAAAGTTTTCTTATTCCCAAGACCAGCCTGTGACTTCAGCCTCCACCAAGAAGTGGACGGCTCTGTGTCCGCTGTCTACGCAGGAGATGCCCTGCACGGCTTCACGGCCCAGCGGCAGCGGAGCGCTGAAATTCGAAGCGTTGGGCCGCAGGCCTCGCACCGAGATGCACCGAGGCACCGAAACTGCGAAGTTTGCCATCGCCATCACATGTCAACACATGTCACATGTCACATGTCACATGTCAACACACTGGATGCTTCCCAACAGCTCCAAAGAAAGACTCCCAACCTACAAGGGAACAACATGGAACAACATGAACAACTTAACTTAACCAAACTTCTGCCCAAGCTGCTCACAACGGTAAAGGGACCCTTCCGCGTGCTCCCAATAGAACCAGCTGGCACAGCACAAATGCTGTTGGGCGGCAGAATTAACCTGGGACTGAAGCTGCGAGTTAGAACATGATTCAAAATGATTGAAGTATCTGACAGCACGCGACGTTCAAAAATTAGGAACCACCAAAAGGGTCATCTAGAAATCTAGAAACTCATGAAATTTCAACATCCCACCCAAGAATCAGTGTTGGTCCATGTTGATGCCTTCAGGTGTCAATCCCGAATCCCAATTGCTCGATATGACACAGCTAATTACAGCGGAAAAGTTCAGACATTGATCCCAGGGGATGGAAACTCCTTGATAGATCTCAAGTTTCCCAATCTCTCGTTACTTCCTTCCGCTGCCGAGGAAACTCCTTGTTTTGGATGGCCTCAATGGTTCCCTCAACCGCTGGCAGTTCATCCAACCTAGGACTTTCACGGGCAAACAATAGGTGATTGCGATGGATTTGGCGTACACAGATCTGGCATGCTCGCGTTTGAACAGCAGACATCTCAAATCAGCGCAACATGTCCTTCTTTTGGCACCTTCAATCAGGCGAACTTGTTCACTGCTGAAGTAGACGCAACCCCTTCGAACATGATTTGTGTGGCCGCTCCAAGCTGCCCCCCTGCAAATCATTACTCCCCGCAAGCTATTTCAAGGCGCATAAATGATTCTACTGTTCACGTGTCGGTTCCTTGCATTAATCATCGAAGAGTCTTGATATTTGGAGACCTAGCAACTCGATGCAACTTGTATCTTGATATATCTTGATGAATATATCTTGATATATCTTGAATCTTGATATTATATAACTTGATGAATCTTGTAGGTCCATTGTAGGTCCATTGTAGGTCTTAGGGGGCCGTGATTTCACCATTTTTCTCGTCTTAGATCTCTTAGGGCCGCACCCAGCGGTCCCCAGCAGGGCTGCGTCGCACACAGCAGCTGGGAGTTGTTGAACCACCTGGATGAATCAAAAATCATCTGCAGCCAATCTAGAATTATCAATGATCTAACAGATTTTGTAGACTAAATTCTCATAACAATCATAAATGTTACAAATTGATTCAGATATATTCAATGTATATTCAATGTATATTCAATGTATATTCAATGTATATTCAATGTATATTTAATGTTACAAAATCTGTTAGATCATCCCCGTGGATTCGACGTGTGACGCGATCCGGAGATCCGCGCCTCAGGCGACGATCCATCCACTGTCTTTTTGTCGTGGAAGCGTACTGCCAGGGGAATATCCTTGGAGAGCCGTGGCCAATGTATGTAAAATCAACAGCGAATAGGGTACCTCGATGTACCTCGTGCACTTTGTGGGAAATCAAGATATTTTAGAAGGTGAAAATAGGTGAAATCCCGTTTTGCCAATCTGAAAGAAAAAACATTTGTCAAAAGATGTCATAGATGTTCATAGGTTGATGTTGAACCCAGTATCAGAGCTTCGGAACCCGCAGTCCCGTAGAATGAACAACATGACTTCGGAATACTTCGGACCTCTACGCACAATTTAAAACCAAAGGACCAAAGGCTTAAAAATCTTAAAATGGACCTCTGCCACCAAAAGGTGGCCAGAAGGTCAGCAAAGAAATGGACAGGGATGGGATAGAGTCACTTGCACGGACGGTACAGGTGATGTACAAAAAGAGTCTTTTAGGAATAGCACGCTGGCTGCAAGCATTCGAATAACGCTCCTAGGTCCTAGATTTCACCTCATTGACTGTCAGAAAGCACTCCTCAGTGTCAACCCTTCCATGCAAAACACAAATGCCAAGGAGTTGAACATAGTTGAACCATATTATCATGTTGTACACTTGAACCAATCCAACAGAATTCAACCGTTTGAGTTTGCTCATGTTTTCTTCTGTTGAACCATGCGGACCATGTTGGACCATGTTGAACCATGTTGACCACGCATCTGCAGCTGTGTGGCTGTGCAGTTATGGAGTCGGAAGGCAGGCGCCAACAGCAACAGCCGATGGTTGGGCTGGGGTGTCAGCAGCTGCGCCACTACGTCACCTTCAAATGAGGAACATCCAATTGGGTTTTGCCCAAAGGTGGGAACATTTGGGAACGCCAAAATTTAATGGTTTACAAAATCGCTAGGAACCACAATATTTTGGAATATTTTACACTGAAATTAACCATAAACAGTCCATAAACAATCTAAGGCAAGGCAGTTTCCCAGACAAACATCCAACTGGGAATCCCGCAAATCCGCCCACAGTCATCAACCGATGCTTCGAGGGTAGCCCAAGTTAAAAGAGTTAAGGACTAAGGATCAAGTTTGCGGGAAATTGCGGGAATATCTTACGGATCTAAGGATCGATCCATTAAGCAGCGGATCTCGGCACACGGCAGAAAAGGTGCCTTCGCAGCCCGGAATCATCACCGAAGCGTTCTGCTCGAACCACAGCGGTTCGGACATTGTAGAGGATCCGCGCACCCCAACTTGGAAATACTTCCTGGTCACTGCAATGCGGTGTGTTGCTCTAAGTCGCTGGGCAAAACTCTTGTGACGGCAGAAATGAGCCCCACCATGTTGAGAATTGCATTGGTTGCATTGGTTGCATAGGTTGCATTGGTTGTACTGATCTCTTGAGATTTCTTGAGATTTCTACATGCTCACAGATTTCACAGATTTCACATTGATACCTTTTGTCCAAGCAGCAACCCCAAGGGTGAGATCTGCTGGTCCAAGGCGATCCACTTGGAGCCCGTGGGTTGGATTGGAACGCTGATGGACTTCGAACCTTGGCTAAGAAATACAGATATTCTATGATGACATCATGATGACTATGGTAAGACATATGAAGTCAACATGATGATCTCAACATGTCTCGAGGCGACCTGCTCCATACTGCGCCAAGAGGCCACTGGTGCAGTGAACTTCCAGTTGTCCTCCCCACAAACTCATCACCCGGATCTTGGCACTGCCGGCACTGCCACCTGTAGATGTTGAGGTACAAGACCTTGGCTGCTTGGCTTATTCGACTTAGTTCATTTGAAGAATTTTGAAAGTTGTTCAGTTAACATATCTAAAATTGTTTCATGCTGCTTTGTACGTACATGTACGTACAAACTTCCATCCTCACCAGAGCATGGTGTTCGGTGTTTTTTGGCACAGCTGTACCAGAATGAAATGAGAGACAGGTCAGAGCATGTCAGAGCATGTCAGAGCAGTTGATGGTGAACTCTGACAAAACAAACTCGAAACGCTCGCGTTTCAAGCGTGGCACTGATCAGCGCTGTCTTGGCTTGGAGGCCTCCAGGAGTGGAACCGCAGGTCACACCACGGGGTGGGCTTTCAAACGCTTCAGAAGATCGTGGGAATATTTTGACATATCCTGACCATTTAGAAAGCCCCCTTTCTTTGTGAGTACCACTGCAAAATCTCGGGCTTTTCAATGCTTTCTGGGATCAACCCGAATGCCAGCCTCAAACTTGCCAGTAGCAGTGGCAACAGCTCCAAGATCTGATGAAGAGGCGTGGGAACCACGTTCACCAGTAATGGCCCCAGAGCGTATCTGGGCAGCCACCGATACCCGGGATTCAATGGGTCGTGGTCAAAACAAATGTCATAGATTTGGTTTTGGGAGGCCTGCGTTATCCGCGTTATCCCTGCCAACTGGTACTGCCGATACAAAGCTTGCCAACTGTTCGGAGTCTCGCCCTGGAAACGGTGGTTTTGAGAATATGTCGAATATATGGTCTGAAACAAGGGTCTGGATGGACCTGTCGACACCTTGACGATAACTGGTGCAAGTCTATAGTTGTTTGAAGTTTGAAGCGCTTCTAGATGCTTTTAGCTTTCGTGGATACTGTCATATCCACAGCCAGCAGTTGGAACCATGTTTGTGAACCTATTCTAGTCTGATCTAGTCTGCCTTCAAATATCAGAAAGACAAGGATGTGTTTTTTGTAATCATTCATCATTAAACCAAATTGAACCTTCCTTTTAGATTTGCTCTTGTTTCCTGCATTGAATCATCCCACAGTGGTGCCAAGCTGCATGGTGAGGCTTTTGGTCTTGGTGACGTTCAAAGTGAAGCCAAAGTCGAAACGTTCCAGGAAGGGTTCCCAATCACCGTGCCTGGCTGGCTGATCCCCAATTCGCATACATATGTTTTGCAATGCCATGTGGGATCCTGAGATCATCAGTTCACTTTCAGCCCAAATGAGTGAAACCATGTAAAACCAAGAAACATGGCCAAAGTGATCCAACTTGCAATACATTATAATTATAATACATTATAATACATTTTGCATGGACAATTATATATACAAAACCATCCAGAATTGTGGCAACAGTCTGAGTCACAAGTCTGAGTCTCCTGAGTCTCCTGAGTCTCCGGCCTGGGATTCAGTACCTCAATGCCCAGACTGGCTTCCTCCAACTTCATATCCACATGACTTGGCTCCACCTCTCGCCAGGAGCCAGCGGACATTTCCCGACATGTAGCATGCTGTGGCGGGATATGGCGGGATAGTCCCCACACACTGTAGAATGTAGACATCTGTAGACATCTGTAGACATCTGTAGACTACATTCACAGTATTTCACAGTCATTGAGTCATCAGTCAGTCACAGCTACTAGCAGCTACAGCTGCACCTCCAAACGAAGTCCAGGAGGCATGGCCTCCAGTTTCAACCTGCCGAAAACTCTGGGTCTGAACGGAGGTTGGCACTCCACTAATCACAAGTAATCACACATGTTATTCAGCTACGATCGACGATCGCCAGTGAAAATATCTCATTCCATCTCCAAAGCCATGAGCAACAAGGTGCCTATAGAGTATAGGCAGCATAGGCAGTATAGGTATCTAATGGATTCTATATAGTACCTATATAGCTTGTACAAGGTGGCACCTCAACAAAGGCATGATAGAGTCGGAAAGTGCGAAGGTGGCATCATCAAAGCTCATGGATACCTGGGACCGCCGGATTGTTAAAAAGTTCAAACGGGCCAGGATTTGTTCATACCAAGTGATGACACATAAACCTGACATGAAACACACATGAAACACATACACAATCATGAATCATACACATGTATACACATGTATTCATATTTGTATTGTACATGTCGCAAATTCATGCCCGGCCTTTTGGAGGTAGAGTGTTAACATGTGGCTACTTTCCGGCTGTTTTGCAAGGCCAAATGGCCCAATGCCATTTTTTTCAGCCGCTTGAAAACCAAGGATCTGTGGTTCGCATCGGCTTCTTTTGCAGCTCCTCTGCCCTGGCGTCTTGATGCATCATGATGCATCATTTTCAAAGCCCATGTTGCAAGGCATCGCAAGGCTGACCCAAATTGACCCAAAATTATTTCGATAATTTCAGCGCCCAATCTCAAGAAGAAAAGGGGCTCCTTGGGTTGCACAATGGACTTCAACCAGCCAGCCCATTTTGCCCTATTAACAACCAGTCGCACATCATCCCCAAGTGCAAACTCAACTAGGGATACCCAGGGAATCTCAAAAGCAACTGGCCGCATCGTCTCCGCCGTGCAAATCACTGATCTTTACCCCGAAGAACAAATGATGTCTAAGAAATGGTAACCAAAGCTAAAGTTGAGCATGTAAAAAACTTGTAAAAAACAATAACAAACCATTCTGTGTTTCAGTCTGACATACCGAACTTTGTTTGTCGAGGAGAGTAAGTGCCCCATGAAATCCATGTTTTTGTTGTCATATCATACATGCATGATCCATGTATACCGGTATATACGGTATATATATATATACCCAGCAGAAATGGACCGTTTTTGTCACTGTTGGTTCCTGTTCATTCATTCAGTCTTATGCCGTTCTACCCTTTGAAAATGTAATGTTTCCAGCTGTCCCATTTCAAACGGCTTCGAACAGCGACGGGACCTTTGAAGTGCTGCAAAGTCTTCTCCCAACAGCTCCACGGCAGAACCTCTCTGGGCTCCTCCAGGTGCGGTATGACATCCATGGCTGTTGCCAAGGCTTTTACCATCTTTTAAATACAGAATACACAACTTCACAACTCGACACAATTGTTGCCAATGCGGTTTAAACACACCAGCTAGACCCTGACGGATCGTAGGATGATGGGATCATTGCATTTCTCTTAATTACTTATATATCTTATATTATCTTATATCAAAAACATACATAATACATCATAATAATAATACTCCATAATCGTAGTGATTGGGGCAAAGAGGATGACTATATGTTGCAACTAAATTGAAAATCGCTATCCATTCCAGGAGGGATTCAACCCTAAATCGTCCGAAGCTCCGCGAAGTGTTGGTTGTTCCCTTCTGGCACCTTTTGGCTTGGCTACACCATGCTACGCCATGCTACGCTATACGCAGCTGGCTTCGCTACGCTTTGTGTGGCAATCAGTTGAAGTCAAAAACGGCGAGTCGGCCCTTCATTTAGAGATAATTGAGGTGTCCCGCTCAACCCGTCTCAGCATGTCCGACCAATTACGTAAAGATATCTGAAGCAGTGCTCCGAAATATGCCTCGGATGGCCCAGTGCTCCTTGTTTGAAGGTCTTTGCTGGATCTTTGACGGCGTCGACGGCTTCAACTATCTTTATCTCCTGTGAAAGGCACTGCAAGCGCGGGTTGGCTCCATACCGAATTATACCACTTAAAGATACTTAAAGTGTTCTCATGATTTGAGGCTGTGTGCGGCCCATGATCAATCTTTGGCTGGACTTTGAAGCTGGAAAATGAGCACGCACCTCTGCTTCAGCTTGCACCGGCACCGTCCTGGGCAAAACCAAACTCCCTGAATCATCTGAGTCCGTTTCTTGGATACGTTTGCGAAATTTTGGGAACATGCGGAATTGTTTGTGGTCATATTCACGCCAACAAATTTAGTCTAGTCTGCAAGATGGTGGTTCCAACTTCAACTTCCAGGAAGAACAACACAATAACATACAATAGCAATCAAAACACCATCCAGCCACATGGGCTGACTAGGACAGCTGCACACACACCCTTAAATGAGGTCCAATCCATGGCGACCAAGGAGCAACATGGCCACAGCGGCGTCAGGCAAACCCATTAGGAGATTCACTGACTCCGGTGATGCTGAGAGACTCAACTGCCCTACCTGGCGCATGGTTTGATCGTCTGGTGAATCGGCATGAATCGTCGGAAACCAGGTGCACCGGGAGTACTTCATTATAGTGCAACTTCACTGTATTGATGTGTATTGTATCCACCTGGCAACAATGAAAGCCGGACCACAGCCACCCGTTACAAGTACATGTGTCGCTCAAGGCATTGGCCATGGCGGCACAGGAGGTGGGTTGCACTTACACGAGACGCCAGCCCTCTCCCCTCTTAGACCTCTATGGCCACATCAACTGCAAGCCGATCTTTTTGCTCCATGTACCTCAAGTCAAGGGTGGACGGGTGGACTATAGATCTCATACACAAATCGGTCCTTGGGAACCAAGTACCAAGGCTCTTCTTTCACATCTGATATTGCTGGCATGCTCTGTAGTTCGAACTACGATTTGTTGACAATTCGGCTTACCTTTCATGAGAGCAGGTTAGAGGCTTTAATTTTGAAAGCAAAGGTACTTCATGGAGATCTTGATGGGCAAAGGCTCCACAACATCCTCAAAATCTTCAAGGTGCCAAAGATTGCCAAAGTGCGTCAAAGTGCAAATCCTTTTTCAAGGTCCAAAGGATGTCACTGATATCACCTGACAGGATCTTGTTCAAGGGCGTATCGATAAATAAGTTGAACTGATTTGAATAGACGGCGGCAGGAGTTACTCCAAGGGTCAAAGTGTTCATTGTTCAGATTGACAGTCGAGATCCGGGTGTTGTTGAGATCAATCTGGAAGTGGAGATCTTAGTGGCCCAGACAGTTTGACTCAAGGTACACCTTGAGGGTCCTGGAATCCTGGAAACATCTGGAAAACGACATCTTTGAAGATCTTAACTGGGTACACCATGCTACAAGCATATGCTATGCCGATCTATGCCGGCTATGCCTTTCAAGCTTCATCACTTTATCTAACTCCTGCGATTTTGCTCTTGATGGCTCTGGCTATTCCTCTGGCCAGTCTTTTGTCCCATCCCCTCCCTGCTTCAAAGTCACTGTTAAACAAACACGGCTCGGGACTTTTCAGCGACAACTCACCAAGGGTGATGAGCGCCTTTCGAATCATCCGAGTGGTCAGGGGGTGGGATCCCATGCCTGTAGGACGGCCTGGAATCACCCAAATGATTACAATGATTACAACCTTTCTAAGGTTCAAGAACATGTCAGTGCATGGACAAGCCGCAACCACAAGGACTGGCCTTTCCCACAGAAGCCACAGGTACATGCACGGTGGGTGAGGCCAATTTGATTTCCAGACCTAAGTCAAATCTCACAAGATTGATCACATTTCCAGCAGCTATCTCGCCAACAAAAACAGGCGGAAGTGCGGAAGTTGCCTATGAGATTGCTGCAAAATCAGCTTGCAAGGTCACCAGGTATTCCATGGTATTTCCGTAGCTCGACTGACTCCACCAACCCCGAGACTTCCTATTTGAGACCAAGTGGTCGTCAAAATTCGTCAAAACCACAGTTCAATTCGTCAGCAAATGTCAGGTGATTATTGCTTTCCAAGTCACTGATCTTGTCGGGGATCCGATTGTAGACCTCCTGTGCCAGCTCTTTGGCTCTCGTCTTGTTCTCTTCTACCATTTCCCTGGGCACATCTGAAATCCCAATGTGGCACAGCTGGGTTCGACTTTGTTTGACTTTGGTATCCTGAGTCATCTTAACAATTACATGCTGCAACATGCTCATGCTAATACCAGATATTTGAGATTTGATATTACTGGATGCAGCTAGCAGCTAGATGGTGGCTACATTCCACAAATCTCTGGCCTTAAGATTTCTGCCGTGCTCGGGCCAGCCACTGAGGCCCGTTCCTGTCGCGGTGCTGAAAGATCTGAAAGGATGCGACGCACCGAATTGCATGGATACAGTTCGGATACAGCTAAGAGATGCCAAGAGGGTTCAACGCGGAAGCTAATCATCCCAGTTTTGCTCGCACATCAGGGTGGTTCAACATTAATTTTGTCGGAAATGCCACCAACAAAACTCTGAGTTTAGAAAAAAATAATCAATTGCAATTCGTCAGGAATAGGTGGTTAGTATCATCTGCACAACGTGCGGCCGTCGTCATTTCCGGTAGCTCACATTCTGGGGTCCTCTACTTTCACCTTCTTCACCAACTTGGGCTTCGTGGTTCCTGCAGCCTTCTCCACCTGAAATCCATGGAGCTCTTCTGCACGTTTTGAGAGTCTTGAATACACATGATACTCCAAATTCAAAATGATCCTTCTACATTTCCAACCCTCAAGATGCATTTCAGGATTTACATCAAAACCACATACACAATATTACAATATATCACACAATAATACAATAATAATAATACAAGTCTTTCATAGTCTTGTAATGTTTTGAACTGTTCTTTACATTTTTATTACAGTGTCACGCATCCATCCTCATGGCCTCGGGGGCACCGGGCCAAAAGCCCAGGATGCTGGCAACCAATCCCCGGATCATGAAGATCTCCACGGGTGCGAAGGTCAAACTCCTCAGGGCAAGCTTTCTATTTGGCTTGAAATATGTTCAAACTGTTCGAACATGTTGAACATTGGATACCTCCAACAATTCTGTGCTTTGATGATAGACATCATCAACATGGGTTCTAATGGCATTAAATTTTGAACCACATGCAACTTTATCGGGAAGTGATCTTCACCCAGTTCCCCCATTCATGGCCCAAAACCAACCTATTCACTCACCAAGCGTCATCTTCATGAGGTTCTCTGTTGTTTGAACTCGATTCTCGAGACATAGAACCAGACTCTGCTGGAGAGTGGCATCTGCCTGACGCCATGTCGTGATACCGGAATGTCAATTGAGCCAAGTCTTTCAGACAAATTTAGACAAATGAAAACAGCATCAAAAGAACAGCTTCAAATCATTTCGAATATCTTGAAGCGGAGAGAATATGACAGAATGTCTCCACAAAGGCTGTACCTTGAGTATCCAATTGTGGAATGTATCCGATGTATCCCCACTTCGGTGGATATATTGCTGGTGTTCATATTCTGTGTAGTTGTGCACCCATCATTAAAGCATTTCTTGATGATATCCCTACATCAAGGGAATGTAGCTGTAAAATGCTGTCACCTCAACAGCCTCAACAGCCACGAAGGAACTGTGACCGTCATCCACCTGTGCCAGGCCACATCTATACCTGCCCCAGCCAACAAGGATTCCCCAAACCACCTCCTGTTGCTTGGGCTGCACAAACGGGTTGCCATGGTGGGATATGTCCACCTTGGCTTCGGATCAGCAGTTCTTCGTGGCGTAAGCATTCGTACAGAACAACTGAACTTGGGCTTGTTGAAAACTTAGCTAACAATAAAAAGGGCGATATACAGCACATATCTAATACCATGTGAGTCCTCCAAGAGCGATATATCTGATACTGATACATCCATGAATTACAACGCAAACATAGCATAATTTTCTGCATCATTGCATCATCTTCTGTTTGTGTAGGGCCAGTGTAGGGTCCGTTGACCAAGGCACTGAACCCAAACCCAAGTCCAGCCGGAAATCTGCGGAACTCTGACCCCGGTGATCCGTGGCTGAATCCACCTGTCATGGTGATTCGCTGGGAAGGGTCTCGGGTGGGAAAGAGTGCCACCTGGCGATATTGGTGATATTCTGTGAATTTCTGTGATATCCAGTTTGAGAGAATCATGGAGAATCCGAGTTCGCTTCATTTCTAATCTTCGCTTGATCTTGCTGGACTTATTCAGATTAATTTATATTAATTTAATTTAGTAAATGTTCATTATTTAATGTTTTTCCCCTGACCGGATCAACACATCGCACCTTAACAGCCATGGTGGTAGTCTTCAGATTCATGTTCAACAGTCGCAGCAGTGCTGGGCCAGTGTCATCCTCCACATCCAGTAGCACCTGGTAGAGATGCTAGAGATAATTGAATAAATTTGAATTCAACTGATGTAATATCATAATATCGGTATTATACAAATATGACATAATATGACATGATATGATATGATATGATATGACATGACATTATGTGAATGGAGATGATTGGTATGATTGATTTGATTTGATTTAAGTATTAAAGCTGTAAATATCCATGTTCGTCCGTGATACGTGCGCGCATCATGCTTGATCCATGGAACATCAAATATCCAGCGGTCATGCTATGTCATGCTTGATGCCAAACTCCGCAGACCGCTGAGCCCCTGCCTGACCGCCAGACAGCAGCACTTTCAGCTTTTGAGGCGGTTCCACCACCTCCAAAGAACTCGGCTAAGGGCCCAAGGGCCAATGCCTATGGGTTCATTGATGTTCATTGACAACTCGGCTAAGGCATCCTAAGGCGATCGTCTATGCTCTACGGCAAGGTTTTTGAGCCGTCAAATAGAAACCAGAGATATTAGGGATATATTATTGCATATCATATATAATTGATAACATATTGATAACATATATAATGTCTATCTATACACATATAATGGAGGATTATATAGGACTAGGATGTATTGGCATCACTGGCATGATATCTCATGAGTATCCAGGGCTTCACTGCTCTTCGCCTCAACGTCAGCCGTGCGGTCGTCCTCCAATTCCTTCAAGAGATCCTTCGCACTCAGCTTGTCCAGTGGTGATTCTTCTGGTTCCTCGGTGGCACCAAGCCATTGAAATGACGTCTGGTTCTGGGCCTGCAGTATTGGGTTGATCATGGTTGATCATATATTGTCATCTACAGTAAATGATAGTAAATGGATGCTCTTGGCAAATCGCTTGGATACAGAGTGATACAGTATCTACATCTTTATCTTGCGTTTCTCGTCACTGTCTTGTCTCCCCATCAGACTTTGACAGGCGGCGCGACGCCAAAATGTGCGACTTAACCACCCAGGTTTCGCCTTTGCCAGCAGCGGGCGTCAGCCACGTTTTCGCATTGTTGTGGTATGATATGGCCCAAACTTGACTAAATTGAATAATATAATAATTACGACGACAACAAACCTGTATGCAGCACTATGTAACTAGCCACAATTATCGAGTGATATTTGCAACCTTGGGGGAATCCAGCTTTGGGGCTTGAATGATTTTGAAACCATAGCCACAGTGTGCCACAGCCATTTGATGCCATCTGGAATATGAGGTGATTCCATGTTTGCATTTTCATCAAAAATCAATAATCTGATAAATCTGATAAATCTGATAAATCTGATAAATCTGATAAATCTCATAAATCTGATGTCTGTGCGCCTGTGGTGCGGCCTTTTTCAGGAGCTCCGTGATGTAATCTTCGGCTCGGTAGCGTGCCTGAGGACTCACCGAGGACAGACTACCAAAGCTCGTGCTCAACGATCCAAAAAGCTTCGTTTCATTTTGAGTGATCCTCTTGTTAAATTAAAGAATGTGAAAGGCACAAAGGGCTGCTGTCACCATTTGTGGTGCAGTTTGAAACCGCAGTTTTCAATCCAGGCTGCGGATGCCAGCAATTGAAAAGGCAAGACATTTTCCAGCGTCTTCAATTCCTAGCAACGTGACGGCACCAAAAGGCAGGCAGCTGTCAGCCTATCTATCTATCATATCTATCTATCTAGTATCTAGTTCAAGTAGTTGAGAATTTCTGTCATTGTTCTTTTTTGTTGGCATATTCTTCTCCTGTCTGGTATTGTTTGGCAGTGCCTTGATTTTTTTGTCGACATATTGTTGCTTAGAGTTTGGAATCAAATTCCTGCAGCAACATGAGATTGATAATCTTGCATGCACATGGTCATGGTCCCTGACACTCAACATGGCGCCTTATAGCAGTCCGAAAACCACTATCCCATGTATATTTATATACATACACAATATGTTGCATTTAGAATGTATTTAGAATGTATTTGATATCAACTATATTTCTTTTCATTATTTATATATATATATTATCATCCATTATTAAATATTGCCAATACATATTTGTGGGGTGGCCAACAGTTGAGATCACTGGGACGGTGTCCTTGTTGTCCTCTGGCTCTAGCGCAGCACAGCTGAGGCCCGTTTCTTGCAGGGCTGCCAGGACCTTCACCTGTCGGTTCTGGAAAAGCAGCAATATGTTTGCAATATGATTGGAATATGTAGCAATGCATTTTTGTAGAAAACGCAGTCAAATTTGTAGCTGGAGAAGGCTAGAATGGTATAGAATTGTTGCAATTGGCAATGCAACTGGCAAAACTTGTGAGCAAATTATATGCAAACTTAAAACAGTCCCTTGGCGGCATATTTTAGTGGCAAATTAGTAATGTTATCATAGATTTCATAGATTATTACTTGATATTTTTGGGGGCAACCACCTAATGTGTGAATTGTATGTATAGTGAATACACGGCTGTGACATGTGTGCATAGTGACTACACACATCTGCACACTGCATGGATATCTTATCATGGTATGTGTAGCGTGTAGTGTATAGTGTAATCATTGGGCTGAAGCATGTGAATACCTGAATACCTGAAGTATCCTGAAGTCATATATCTTCCATCACGACTGAAACAGGTTCTCCGGCGCCTCTCCCTTGTCCACATTAGAGAGACACTGTTGTCGAAACAGAGTGAAGTATCTCTCCTGCTCCATGTGATTTTCCACTCTTGGATCCACGGATGGCTGAAAGGAGGATCAATATCTAAGCGATCAACTGAGTGGCAGTTCAAATGCGGCCTATATGTCAATCAACACCCGAACCAACTAGTGCTTTCACTGGACAGTGTAGGTGGAATCACATGACAAAAGCACCTGAACCCTTCGGACAACTGTTTTTGTGAATCCACAGGGCCATCATTCAAGTTTGTTTTTTTTAAGCATTTACAATTTAAAAACTGGTCGGATTTTGCATTTTACGCATTTTATGTCACACAAAACACATGGATTTAAATTATTTAAAATTTGGTATGTTGGACCACCAGCATTGGGGGACCACCCAGTTCTGACCTTGGAAGCGTCCAAGTCAATCATCACCATAGCCTCTACCTCAAATGTTTCTTGATGGTTTGTGAACTCATGATGAACTCATACAGTAAATACGAATGCCCAACTTTTCACCAAAAGGAACAGTAGTGAAAGATGTGAAAGATGTGAAAGTGAAAATGGCTGACCAGCACATTTTCTTCGCACCATCCAGTGGCAAAGCCATGACACCTGTGGATCCACCAGCTTTTCACGTAGTCGCTCCCACTTGTGATTCAAGGCGGCCTTGAGCGCTAGCATGCCTGGCAACGAGAATCTCAATGCCCCCGCATACAGGAAGGGCACCGAACGTATCAATTCCATTCAACTCCCCCAAATCAGCTTCGTGGATCTCTGTGGAAGTGGAAATTGGTGAGTCCCCTGCTTTGAGGATTGTTGCTATTCGTCAAGATGGTGAACCCACTTCTTGCCCAAGTGAGGCACATAGGCATCGCTCTGGCCAAGAAAGTCCTTCACTCACCCTCCACATCGCCTAAAATGTGCGAACGCTTCATTTGGATCTCAGTGGCTTTGTCTGTGCCAAGATCCACCTTGGCCAATGTGCAGTGCTGCTGAATTTAGTAGTTGTGAAATGTTCATCATTTCCATGCGTGGATGGATCTTCCTATGAGTCGGTGCCGGAGAATTTTTGTTCACCGATGTTCTGCAGGATGAGAATTAGCAGCATCCAGCCGCAATCGATTCGTACTTCTGCGCTGAGTTCTACTGCACATGCATATCCAGATGCTCGGAGCAAGTGAGCTTATGTCAAACATCACAGGAGCGGGTGGACAAAGATTTCAACCACATTCCTTGAAGGTGGTACATGTTTGCCCACCCTGTGCAAAATTGCATGACACTTGTACGTGGGGTAGCTGGGGTGATATCTGGAACCCTGGTGAACATGGTAATATGTAAACATTGTAAACATCAAAATAGACAAAGAGATTTTCATCCCCCCAAACAATCCAACAAGAATAAAAATATGTATCATGATGGTCATGATGCATCGGTGTTGACCCATCCCCACGTACCGGATCCTTGGGTGACCAGTTTGCCGTGCCAGCTGACCTCCAATCGCAACATGCCACCATCGGGGACGTGTCCCACCTGAACCAAGAACAGCTCCCTGCCTGCCGTTCCTCTCCAGTGGAAAGCCCTCGTTGACACCCAAAATCCAATGATCCAATGACATTGGCTGCACCACCCCTCCAAGGACTTTAGGTTGTCCCAGAATTGTCCTCACAAGATTTATTTGAGACGCCTTAAATTGTCATCGCCCAAGGCAACGCTTTTTTGGGCCATCTACATTCGAAGAAACACCTGAAGTGAGTTTGGATGAATTTGATGTAGAAAGTGAAAAGTAACTCTTTCCAACCACAAGACAATAAGGTTGGAACTCCATGACCAGCACCGCCCCATCTACCTTCAACTCAGCTCGAACAGGACTCACCACATTAGACAGCTCCTCGAATTTTCAGCCAGTGCATCCGATGATCATCAAATCTGACAAAGTGACATAAAGTGACTATGTGGAAAATGACTACCCAAACTTGAACGCATCCTTGTGACCCAAGTACGGACATGGATGACATTTCTCCGAAAAGAAGATCTGACGGTTGGTCGCTTGACACATTTCGAGTCGAGTCCTCCTTGGTCTGTCCGTATGACAAACTCAGGCCATCGAAGCGTAGAACCTTGAACCTGTCAGAGCATTATTCATGTCAAAATTCGTGTCAAAACACGCAGAAAGAAAACCTACAGTATACATCAGCATACTAAGTGACTGTTACTAGTGGGATATGGCAGGATGATATGGGATGTACTAGTACTATCATAGGATATCATAGGTGTATCGATGATGGTTTCTGGCTGCCAGGATACAGAGAAGATCCTTGATCCTCCAGGACCTCGTCTTTCTGAAATTTCCTGAGATGCCGCAATGCCAAAGTGTTGAGGCTGCAATGTTGAAATCAGCGATATGAACACACGATATGAAGACAGTCGTTCATCTCTTCGTGTCTACCCATATTGTGCGGTTCATTCAATAGCGTATCTTCTTCTTATTGGACTTGCCATGGGAATTTGAAGAGGCTCGACCATAGACAAACTTCGTGGTGATAAGCGTGGAAGTAGTATGAGACGTTTATAGGATCACAAGACCAAACAACCTGTTGGACTGCTAGGTACTGTAGTAGAAACAGAAAGGCCACCAACTCTCCAAACCAAGCATCCTGAAGGAACTATCAGTCGACAGTACTTCCAGGGATGACATGGCCGCAGCAAAGCAGGCTTTTGGATCCTGACAGGTTTCAACGCTCAATGTCGGTCCTTCAAAATCTAAGCCCCTCAAGATCCAGAAATCAAGACATGCAGATCTTGCTGGAAATCGACCTCAGCTTGGGAATTCTGTGATTTGCAACTTCAACACACGACTCATATCGACTCATATCGACTCATATCGACTCATTGTCCTGATTGTCGAAGGCCAATTTCACATCCGACAGCTCCAGACCTGTCACATTGATTCGTGGTGCCAGTGTGACGAAAGTATTGACATCCAGTTGGTTCAGTTGATAGTTGATACTTGACATAATTTGTATTTGCTGCAGATTAGTCACATATTACATTATATATCATATATAATTATATTATAATTATATTAGATAGATAGATAGACAGACAGATAGATGGATAGATGGATAGATAGATAGATAGACAGACAGACAGACAGATAGATGGAAAGATGGATACATGGATAGATGGATAGATGGATAGATGGATAGATGGATGGATGGATGGGTGGATAGATAATTCACGTGCAGAGTATATGATACATATTTCGACAACCCGAAATAAGTGGGGCAGAAAGATGCAGAAGTACAAAGTCAAAGTGGATCTCTAGAGACATGGGCAAAAACACTTTGCTTACGAAATCTATGAATTGATATTATCAAATTGATATGCCAACGACTGCCGAGAAGCTCAGGTTGGTGATGAGCCTCCGAGCAAACCTGGCCGAGCATGGCTGATTAGCAAACATTAGCAAACTACCAAAACAACTTTCTGAGCCTTTCTGTGTCCTAGCTCTCAGAGTCAGGAATGACATCAGGGCCAAGCAGAAAATCAGGACATCCAACATGAAATGAAGTGGCATTTGAAGAGTTGGTAGAAGACATTGGGCCCCAATGAAGGAGAACACCAAAATTGATACGGGCACTGGTAAAATTAGCAGACCCTTGGAACCACAGCTATTCTGCATCCATTTGCCCAATTGCGATCCATAACCTTATTTTCAATCCTAGTGGGAAACCCTGGAAAACTCAAGCAAAAACCTCAAGAACTGTGGTACCAAGCCAGTCCAAACCGATTCCAAGCATCGCCTCATTCCAAAGCCAGGCTCGGCCTGTTCATAGGCTTCCTCCGACAAGGAAAAGAAAACTGCTGAGGTATCCCTAGTTCTGCAGATTTTTCAGCTGTCCGTCACTGAAATAGCGCTAGATGTGAAACAGCTTGTCCTGAGCCTGTTGTTGTCGCTGATGAAGATCCTTAGAGAGCCCCTTGTCCCTTGTCGCTTCATGGATCTTGATGGATCTTCATGATCTACGTGGCCATGGATCAAACCTTGGCAGCCTGGTGATCATCAAAATAGCTCATAAAGTAGGCATGAATAGGCCTTGAACCATCCCCATCTTTAAACATCTTTGGAGAAAGCATACCGTAATTCCGTTATCTTACATCGTTAGAAGTGTTTGGGCATTTACTGGTCAATGGAAGGAAAAGATGGTCAACACTTGTCACTTGTACTTGATCCAAAGGGTGGCTTCATCCCGCAAAGCCAGACCATGCCAACTCATTGGTTTCCCAACGAAACATGCCTAAACACCATTGGGCAGATTGCCGAGTGAACCAAGAAGCTCTGAGTTGATTCATTCGCAGCGCGGTTGCTTCAAGTTTCGTACTTCTGACCTTCCTGTGGGCAGACCGTTGGTGCTTTCTGCGATGGACCATCTGACGCATCTGATCACCTCTGCCCGACAATTCCGAGCCTCAAAGCCTCCTCATCACTGCTTTCACTGAGATGTTCGCCGTGAAGCTGAACACCATCAACTTGGATGCTGATCTTTCCTGCGGCATCGGGTGTATAGAGTTCAACGCAAACGGGAGCAATAGCAAATAAACATCAAATAAACATCAAATAACACAAATGACACATGTGCGTTTTGGTTCAATGATCGAGTTTCAGTGATTTGGGATGAACCTCAGAAACAGATTCCCAGAAGATTTTAAGATATTTTCAGAACCTGATTTGCATCCGTAAAGCCAGTCCTGAAATTCTACAGCTTAATTAGTCACTTAGTATCACTTAATTAGTCCCATGTGTGAATTAACAATAATTAATTAATGTGAATTGTTTCACCACAAGGCCATCACCATCCCTCATCCTGATAGGATTCGTGTCTTGCTGGGCAAGGTGATGCAAATTCTTTTCACTAGGCCTTTTGGCACACGAACACCTGCCAGCTGCGCAACTGAAACGAGTCGGACTTGGGCCATCTGGATTTTTTTCCCGCTCATGTTCAGAAAGAGGCATTGTCACGCAACATATCATCATAACTCATCATATCCGCAGACCGCATGATGCTATGTTATGCTGTATCCATTGGAAGGTTCTTTTTGCAGGTTCTTGGAAGGTTCGGAAACATGACACCTGTGACATGGACGTGACATGGACGTGAAGATGGTGACACCGTGCCCTACCGGGCCTACCGTCCCCCGTGCCGTACCTTCCACGCCCAAGAGGCCCAGCACGTCCTCCTTCACCTGGTGGAACCGGTCGATCAATTTTGGAAATCCGTTCTGAGTTGATCATTTTATCATAATTTTATCATAATTTTATCATAATTTTATAGTTCATCTGGACGGATCTGGACGGATTGTATCGGATTGTCACAATTTCTCCCTTGCAAACCATTCACACATTTCAGCCACTCACGGAGACAAACTCAGCTATCATTGACAATGTCGATGTGCTATGTGACTTCACAAACACAGACGCACACACGCACAGACAAAAAAGTGCAATTCTAAGCTAAATACGTCCCAGCCATGTCATATCCCTCAGGAAATCCTCGGACCAAAAGTGGTAGAGCAGTTCACTCATTTCAAAACCGTCCATCTTCAATCAATAGTGTCGCAAGTCCCTTTCACATCCATCGTTGTTGCCAACTGTTTTGGATGCATTTATGTTGAAGTACTGTATTTTTCGGTTACTTTGTTTGCCCCTATCCCGAATCATTTGTGGTGAAATATCTCCTACAAGCAATGCCTTCTTGGCCAATTATACCCCAACCATCCCTCAAATAGGTACAAGGCTAAATTGGGTTCCCAATGAACCATCAAATTTGGTCACCCATCTCACCCAGGTTGATCATCTCCATCCCAGTTTCACCTCCCAAGCAGCCCCAGTGACCCAGTGACCCAGTGACCTTCACATCCTTCAGCTCCAGTTTGCCGCTCCAGAGCGACAACTGCAGATCTTTCGCATCGATGCCATCCACCTCGGGTCGTAGCTTTCACAACACCCGGTGGATTCCCAAATGGTTGATGGATGGCAGATGGCAGATGGGTTCATTTCAAAGTGGGAGACGCTCCAGGATTGCCTTGTCACTGGAAATCTGTGGATTGATGATCAACCAACCCCTGACTGCAACTGGTGCAGGTATATAACATAATACAGCAGGATGTAGTATATACATATATAATATACTATATATAATATTATATAATATTATATGTACATATTGGCTATCCGCGTGGCACCGTGGCACATAGTACAAGTTGGCTAGCTCACCAAATGTGAACTGATCTTTTCCTTCAAGTCCTTCTGAAGTTTGCTGGTTCCAGCTGAGTCCATGGCATAAGGCTGTAGGTACTTCAGCAAATAGTGTTCCACAGCGGCAGTGACCATGGCACCGGTGAAATTTTATTTGGAACTTCCTAACCTCTTCATGGGGCTTCAAAAGGACCTGGAGTAAAAGAGGAAAGGTTCAGGGGGGTGTTTGGATATCTGCTCTCGGTATACAGATGTGAGCCAGCTGCTAACTCGAAAACTGCGGGTTTTGTTTAAGAGTAACAAGACCTATTTGAGCCTGAGCAGAAACAGCCTGCACACAGCGTGCACAGGACCGCAGGAATCTTCACAGTATTTCCAACTGCCAAAGTTCTACTGTCTACAAGGTATTGTGTGCATTGGTGTGCACAGGATTGCACAGGCCTATAGGCGCCTACAGGAATTAGGAATGATTGGTATAGGGATTGGGCCCTTTGTTATCCGTTTTTTTAATGATAGGGATTAGGCTTTTTAAAGGATAGGTTTCTTTTGGGTTTTCGCAATCTTTCGGAGAGAACGCCACGACTTCAGCTCTTCAGCTTCAACGCTGCGTTTCAGGCCATGGGCGGCGTCCTCGATGATGCTTCGTACCACCGCAAAGTCGTCGGAGGTCCTCCAGGGCCACTGCCAGCATGCCAGTGAATCTAGTGAATCTAGTGATCATAGGGAAAACATAAGAAAACATGGAGCAAAACATTGGGAAATACATTGGAGATGTAAGAAATACAGGACATGGGAACTGAGAAAATCTGTTCCGATCTCTGTTTACGTTTGTGTGTCATTTGTGTGTGTCAAAAAAGTCAACACTTCAGTCAAAAGAATTGTGTCACATGTAGCAGTGATTTCATGTGATTTCTTGGGTTTCCCATGGTTGCAATGGTTGCCCATTCTTTACCCATAGCCTATGTGTATCTATGTGTTGCTTACGAGTACTTCCCTCAAGGTGGCCATGTCTCCCCTGGACACTGAGTAGCTGGCGCCATTGCTGTTCACCTGTCCACCTGGCCACCTGGCACCGTCCACGCCAAACCCTAGAGTCCTAGAGTTGCCAATTTGAAGTACTTAGGAGACTTAGGCGGATTTCTTTGGTTGTCAATCGAATATTATCAGCTCTCCTTCCTCTTTCGGGTTGTCATTGACGGGATTGCTTAAGGTCCTTGCAATCGTCAGAGCCATGTTCTCTGAATCCATATCTTTCAAACATTGAACCCCTCATCCTCATCAAAATTATTTACTTTGACGGACAAATTCGCTCCAGTGATCCACCATGATCCACCCAAATTGGATGCCTCGCAGAGGTGAAATAGTTGACTTGTCTATCCACTTCGCTGAGAAAGGGAGCCAAACGGGGGGCTCAACGGATTAGCCAAGGATGGCATAGGATGGCCATCAAATACCCAAATGATGTTCAAACATTGTGTTCATACCATGCGGATATATACATTATATTTCAAAAAAGAATCTTTCAAACATTGTATGTCTTGACTTCTGCAGAATGGAAGATACACTTCGTCAACAGTTGTTTGTATGTGTTTGTAAACAAGTGACGAGACCTTTGTGAAGCAGCTGATCATGATGAAAAGACACCACATTAGTGACTTTAGTGGCCATGGCAGACATCTGAACCTGCCGTTTTGGAAACGCATCCCTTCATTGCAATCAACAGTAGTCCAACATCAGGAAGACAGCTGACTACTGAAGTATCAGCATATCATAATATAACATATAAATAACATATAATATAACATATCCATATGTAAGGGAAAACAATCGAGTCTTCGTAGCTTCAGCGACACGTTCATTCGTTGAGCAATCTAGTGCTGACTATCTTCAGAGGCGTCAACATAAACGGAGCTGTACTTCTGTGCTTCCTTCCCGCCTCTCTAGCCTATGAAGGCATTAAGTTTTGATAAGTTTTGTGCAGTTCCTTCAAAGATACCGGAGGTCAATGCAAATGATACTCGTAGATGGGTACGCCTGTAAATCTGTAGAAAATGTAAGGTGGTCCAGGATCGCTGCCTAAGCCGACCGATCGAATGACCAAGATCTTTTCGGGTAACCGTTGGGTCAGGAAACCGCCGATTTTTTTTGTCCACCCGGCGCCATGCGCTGGGTGACACGGTCAAGGGCTGTCCGCCCCCGGTGGGATATGTACATCGGGGTTCGCCGGTATCACCGACAGCAGCCTACTGAGCTGCACAGAGAAGTGTAGCAAAAGCAGAATGTTGTCCGCTGTTGTCTGGAATTCTTTGAAGAATTTGGTGAACTTTCACTGGTTTTAGTTTGTTTTAGTGAAGAGTTGCTCCCATGTTGAAACCATTCCTATCCATTCCTGATTATTGGTGCACAACTCCTTCGCTAATTACGTCTCCTCATGCACCTCTTGATTCTTGAGCCTCATCTTGAGGGCTGGCTCAACCGGTGCATCTAGGTGTGAGACGTTTCCATCTACCAAAGCCTGGCCACTGCGATGAATGTAACATGAGCTCAAAATGACTAGATAGGATAAGGATGGATAAGGTGACGTAAGGTGACATGTAAAATCATGTAGACAAATACCTGTGTGGGGGCAAACATGCCGAATTGATCCGAATTGCCTGATGTCTGAATCTTGCTATGCAAAAAATGTCCGGAAGAATACTTATTTTATCTATTTTTATCTTATTTTTGGGTCTGAAAAAAGAAATATAAAGAAATCAAAGATCGTTGCGCTCCTGTGGAGCCACATCAGAAGATTTACAGCCATGCCGGCCATGCCCGTCAGGGTTGCGGCCGTCAGCTTTCCTTTGCGTGCTCCTGGCGGAGTTTCATCTGGATTCCGATACATTCGGTAGCTTTCCAGCACAAATAGAGGACAGTTTTAGGGATAACATAGGTGAATGCACGAAATGCAGTTGCACTGGAAGTCATCTACAAAATTTCAGTTACCTCTCCCGTCTCCTTTCAAGCACAATCAGGGATTGGCGGGTTGTGCAACAAAAAGTGGTGGGTTTACTCAATCTTGTAAGATATCATGAGAATTTATGAGATATAACTGATATAACTAACAAGATTCACAAGATAATATATCATCAGCATCTACATTCATCTACCATCAGACGAATCATCTATCTCCAACATAGTCAACTTGCAAGTGCCAGCTTTGCCCGCCTCCTCGAGCATCTGGAAAGCTGTAATGTAAAAGGTTACCTCATCAGATACGTTGCCAGAAACCCCTTTTTAGAAGTAAAGTTTACTCCAAGACACCAAGAATCACCAAGAGACCAGGTGGTCTGAACTTTCCTTTATAACTTTATACCGGAGTTGTTGAAAAAAGTGAACAAAATTATTGTGCATATTTTCACATTCAGATCCAGCACTTCCAGCATTTCCTGCACTCACTGAGAATGCAGCGATGAAGGTCATCACGATGAAGAAATAGACGTAGATATTTGTGATGATCGACTCCGTCGGAAATCGCGACTGGGAGCTGAGCGGAGCAATAATCTTTCTACGAAGAGTTCGACTGGGGGCAAAAAGCTTGGACAACAGAATGTTGATGAATGTTGGATTAGAAATGGATAGAAACGGTCAGTCTGTGATGAGTTTTGAGATGTTTTGAGATGTTTTGAGTAGCTCTGGGAAATTTAGCCTGAGCGTTTCAACAGTAGCGATGGAAAAGCAGAATTAATTTGTTAAGACATGTTAAGACCATCCAATTAGGCTTTTTACATCAGCTTACTCCTTCTGCTCCTTCTGGAAATGCCACTTGGCCTCAACTGAGGACTTGACCAGCAGATTATGTGCCACAGCCTTTATGGCCTTGGCGAGTTGTCAAGTGCGAGGTGATGGCCGTCCTTTTCATGCTGTCCAATTGTTACACAGCTGGTTCGTACCCAAATTACACAAACTTGATCTAACTAATGTAAGAGACAGCAAACCATGGATAGATGATGGTTGAAAAACAACCATTCCTTTTAGTGGCTAAGAAGACAGCAAACCTTTTGGGCAAGAACATTGGTAACATTGGGTAGGAAAGAGGATGAAAATGATGAAAGAGGGTAGGATCTCATTGAAAAATGATGCACAAAATCTCGCCGACGGATCTCTGTGGTCATGGACTGTGCTATGTGTGGCAGTGGCAGATGGTCTGGTCTCCTGGCTGCGAAGGGCTTTCAAATGTTTGTGGTTTGGGCACACCCCAATGGAAGACAGAGTTTGACAATTCTATGGAACTCTAGAAGTTTCGCTGATCTGCAGTGTGCAAACCAACTTTCTCCAAACTGAGCGATTTACCTCCATTTCGATGGGATGTTCCATTGACAGCTGCTCCTCAGAGGTAAGCTTCTGCTCTGGCCGGTCAGGTGCTTCCTGACGGCTCAGGACGGTGATTGGGTCGCCCCCACAGCGGTGCAGTGGCCAATCATGGCCAATCCAAACCGTCCAACAAGACCCCTGCAAACCGGTGCCTGTCCATCAGCCAGAACAGGATTACATATGATTACATTAAATTATGTCATGCTTTTCTTGTTCTGCTGTTGCTAGCCTTGCTGCTGATGAATTCTTCTTCTCTTTTTTCTCAGGGGTCGGCGTCAGGGGGCAGCCCTTAAAAACGCCGTCTGAGGGAACCTTGCAGTACCTTGTAAATCTTGCAATCCCCCATTGGCCCTGTACTATAATCTTTGAAGCAGCCCGAGGCCGCCCCCCATGAAAATGACATCATGATGTCTGGTGCAGGCCACTTCCATCCATTAGTTCACCTTGAGGTCCACCAAAACATGTGCTTATCCTATTCCTGGTTGGGGATATACCGGGTGGGTCATGTGGGCATAATGGGATCATCCAGTGGTGAATGTTGACTGACCACTATATCTATATATGCAAACGTACTAGCAAGTGCCCAAATATCTTGCCATCGCAACAAAAGGCAAACATCTGTTGGCTGCAGAGTCTAGTTTCCGATTCATGGCAAACACCTAAACCAACCAGACTTAAATTCACCAAATATATTTCCATGGGGGTGAAAAATCGTGAAAAAACAATAGTTCGAAGACCTCATAAACCCACAGGGGTTAGGCCATTTCTGGAAAAACCGGTTCCCTGAAGGGGAACAAATCGCCAAGGAACAAATGCACTAGTTCTCCTATGGAAACCACTTCTGCAGGTGGTTTACCAATCCAAAAAGTCGCCAGTCTCACCCGACCCCAGTCAACTCACGTTTTTCTTCACCTTCAATGGCGCCCCCGGGGTCGTTCAATCTTCGGAGTTTCCTTCGGTGCGAATCTGCCTTGAACTCAGACAAGTAGCGAACAACCTCCGAAAGGCCCCACGTGGATGCATGATCCAAAGCAGTTATTTCGTTTATGTCGACGGCATGAGGATTGGCACCAACCTCCACCAGAAAGCGGACAACGTCCACAGTCGGTCTCGTCTTTGTCACAACCGATTTCAATTAGGAAGCGAGCCATGTCCAAAAGGCTACGTTCGACTGCGTTCAGTGCAGACCCATTGGCAAGCTCATCCTTGCTGGCTCCCACCTCCACAAGAAAGCGGGCAACGTCTACATGGCCGCCATAAACTATGGCTTTCAATGGCGTTGACCCACCTGCGTCGGCCAGATCTTTCTTCGCGCCACTTTGGACCAAAAAACGAACAGCCTCAGAGGTTTCCATACCGAGCTGCCGTCTTCAAGGGTGTCATCCCTAGTCCTCTTGATGGTACATCATGGTACATCTATGGCACCTGCCAGCAACAGCCGCATGGGCTCAACATGTCCGTCCTCTGCTGCATGGTACAGGGGTGTCATGCCCAAACCATCTCTTCTGTTTGGACTTCATGGGCACTTCAGCAACTTTTCAAGACTAACTGTATCGTTGCCTCTCGCTGCAACCATAATCTTTTCGTCTTCTGCCACATCTGGTGGGCAAAAATTCCAAGACCACCAGCTGAACCTTTGCAGGCACTGAGGTAAAACTTCATCATCTGGAATCTCAACAGCATCACCTTCCAGAAAGAGTCTTTGTCTAAATCTCGTGGCACCAATCTTGGTTGCCAAGGCTTGCTTCAGAGCCTTGGCGGTTGTTCCTTCGACATCAGCTGGATCAAGCACGGCAGTTTTCTCGCCGGATGCTAGGAAACACACCTCCATTGCTGCTGCTCCACTCGACATGGTAAAGCACTGTAACAAGAGCAAGGTATGAAACTGCGAGACATGATCCGAGATTTCGAAGAATAATATTGCAGGCATGTAGGTATTAGGTATTAAACATCACCATTGTTTTCAGTTTTCACCTGATTGTTTGCATGACTTCACCGGCGTAGTTCGTGCGCCAAGCGCAGTTCAGGTTCTGCTGGATAGACATGAACAATGCCGCTATTCTCATTGGGGAATTCCATAGTCCCCATTGGCTTGTAACCTTTGAAGCCAATGACCTGAAAGGCTGCCTTTGCAGGGTTGGAGGATTTACCATAAAACAAAGCCAATTCCCAAAACATCTTGTTTCCTTCCGATGCAACTCTTGCCTTCCTCACTACCTTGCAATGGATTCTAAACATGTAATTGAGGGATTTG
>Ga0126342_10001825_pt1 | contig 31452 bp, 29 predicted proteins | sample Cyp1metagenome_FD_92528 | JGI IMG/M metagenome (GOLD analysis project Ga0126342, IMG submission 92528) | Coral microbial communities from Lord Howe Island, Old Settlement Bay, Australia - Cyphastrea 1 metagenome | ecosystem: Host-associated > Invertebrates > Cnidaria > Coral ...
GGTGTGTTTTGTACATTTTGACTTCGAAATGTGCTTCGCGCCACAACGGCGTGCACTTTTTCGACATCTCAACTTCCAAAAGTGGTCCGAGCATGGTGTGTTTTGTACATTTTGACTTCGAAAGGTGCTTCGCGCCACGACGGCGTGCACTTTTTCAACATCTCAACTTCCAAAAGTGGTCCGAGCATGGTGTGTTTTGTGCATTTTGACTTCAAAATGTGCTTCGCGCCACAACGGCGTGCACTTTTTCAACATCTCAACTTCCAAAAGTGGTCCGAGAATGGTGTGTTTTGTGCATTTTGACTTCAAAATTTGCTTCGCGCCACAACGGCGTGCTAATTTTCATCTCTCACCTGGCGAGCTGGCTCCGCGCCCGCCGCTTTAGCGAGCCTACTTTTCGACCCTCCGGAGCCACAAGTCATTGGAAAAACATAGTGTTTCGCGACTTTCCTACCTTTTCGCGCATCTGCATCTTCTTTCTTCTGACTCTTTCTCTTCTGATCTTCTCTCTTCTAACTTTCTCTTCTCTCTGCCTCTGCCCTGCTCTGCTTTTCATCTGTCCATATTGTCGGAAGTTTGACTTCTAAACTTCCTTCGATTATTTATATAATTTATGTGTAAATTTGTCATGTTGAATTTCAGGGGAATAGATCAGGATGAAAATTTCCCCAAGAATGCTTTTACCAAGGCCCTGTGAGGATCTCCAGGCCCACACCAAGTTTTCAGTTTGGCATCCCAAACCTGTTTCACTGAATGAAATGACCAACCCATAATGAACACAAGTTTTTCCAAGTTTTTCACTAATTCAGAGTAGCTGAGGATGACATGCAAATGTATGCGTGCACACAGGAGATGAGTGATTGATAGATAGTTGTTTGCACAGATCAGTGCTGATGAGCACCTTGCAGGTACTCAATATAGTGCTGTCGAGTTTCTTCTATGACTGGAAAGAATGATCCAAATGATCTTCGCGTATTTGGGGGGCGTTCTAGTGCCAGCCAGCTATGCTGTGGATGGTTTGTTTGGCCACATAGAGCTGAAAGAAGTCGGTCCAGTTCTGGTATCTCTCTCCATGGCAACCCACTTCTCTTTGGAATGGCATGCCTCCACTAGTGTCTTCTTGGTACCATCCAGTTCAGACTCCATTCTGTCGAACCAGAAGCCTTCTCCAAACTGAGGACTCCCCCCACATTTTAGACACAGAAACCCATAGAAACCCTCTCTTAAAGATTCCTGAATCACAATATCTATCGATATCTTGGGAGTGGTCTCACCTCTGGCCATGAGTTTCTTGAGACCAGCGCCTGAGGCACAAGCCGCTCTTTTGGGGAATTTGTGGTGTCTTGGCAATGAAGCTCCGGTTTTCCTGGTGTTTTTTTTCTGCGTATCCTATCCTACCATGTTCAAAGACTCGCACTGTCCGTAGCATCCCAAAGCACGGCAGCATGTGGATTTAATTCTTACTTTTTGCTCAGATACAAACTACTATAGGTCAACTATTAAGAGACGACATGTACAGATGAACGCACTGCCTAGAAACCATCCTTGTAGTGAGTTCTATCTCCGTCGGGTGAAATAATTTTTAACTGCAGTGCATCATCCAACTTTACATCTTGTTATGAAATGGATGATGGGGATGGTTATATGTTCACCTTAATTAGATGGTTTTTCTGTCGTTGAATAATCCATTGAATAATCCAAATAGCAAGGGAGTGGTTTTCAACTTTAGGCGCCATCGTGTTCCGCATGGCCTTCTTTGTGGTGGGCGAAGTGCTGGTGCCACCGTGGCTTCCGATCGGTCCAAGTCGTTGAGTTTGATGGTTGGAATTTCGGACAAGTTGCCACTGAGCTCTTGCAGAAGATTTCAAGTTTCCTAGATGTTGCAGTCCAATCGAGTCCAATCCGGCGAAGGTAAAAGAAGCTGAAATGTGCTAGGCCGTTTTTGAATTCATTGGGCTCACTAAAAGCTTGCAGAGGTAGATGTAGGCCCTATTGGAGTCATTGTTTTTGGATCTGGAGTTCACTGAGTTCACCAAATTTCAGAAGTTGCGCCAGATGCATGCCTTTTGGGCGACTCACTTCTTCCTGGGCTTCTTCTTGATCTACACCGGCTACAAGGCAAGATGGCTCCGAGGGAGGCCAGCTGGCAAGTTCATTGCAGTTCACCTCCAGTTTGGCGGCAAAAAAAATTGCGGCTTCATGTGTGCTATCCATGAATCTACCAGGAATTACTATTTTTTGCCCCATGTTTGACCTCAGTTTCTGGGTATACCGGGTATGTGTTTCCAATCTTCTGAGTCTTTGCTTTGGCCTCAGATCCTCGGCATGGAAGAAGATGATGAGGAACGCCATGGAACGACCGACTGGATGTGGCACATGCCATGCATGGCAGTTACATTAAGTTATTACTTGTTACTGTTATCGCAGGGCAGTTACACAAAAAACACGCACTATGTGTGCGTCATGTGGGCTTGTGAATCGTTTTTCAAAGTGTATAAATAACTCAATTCCAGTGGCTGATTTGTTCCAAACAAAAAGCCAGAAGGTTTGTAGGGTCTCTATTCTTGTTGAATTTGCAATTGCTGATCCGTATGTACACATACAAAGGGCACTGTTGAACCCAACTGGGCTAACAAAATTGCAGGAGGAAACCAAAAGAATCCGATAGGCAAACAGTGAATACCTCATCATTTACTTCGATATGAGAGGGCCACTTTAAAGAGATATTTTCTGTGGATATAACCTGCAAGGTAAATATCACTGATGTTCGTGAGATATTTGTAGCATCACCAAACTGAGCAACTCCCCTCAGGATGTCCCGAACCAGAACCCCATCTTTCTGTGGCTCATCAAGACCGGTGGGAAGCAGGGCGGGAACTCAAATGTCTCAGGACAATGGTCTTGTTGTATGTAAAGTGACCTCCAAGATTCTTCTACTGAGAATGTAGAATTGTAGTTTTCTCTATAAGTTGCTATCAGAGACAGGTTCATTGTGAGCTTCCAACAAAGTAGACCTCAACCAGAGAGTTCATAGGCCGGATTCCCGACAAGCTGGTTGAAGTGATGAGTTGTCTTCTGGATGTAATGTGGATCAATTCTCATGGAGGTCATTGGACTGAACCAGATATGAAGACAAGCAGTGCTTCCATCTTCCACTCATGGAACATGTGGGACCCATCATTGAGTGGCCATAGGCTGCCATGACCTCGAGATTTCTCGCAGGAAGATCAAGCTGATCGACTCCTATTCGCCTGAGTTGGAAGCCAAAGAAATTGGCCATGGGCTGTTTGGATTTGTGCTGTTTGGCGGCAACAGCAAAAGTCATCCAAGTGGAACCAAGTTGAAACGAGTTGACCCATCCGAGTTGCACTCTTTTCTCAGATTTTTCTTAGACTTTTCTCACCTTTCTCACCTTTCCAGACTGAGATGTCTTTTGGGAGCAAGCACCCCATGAATTGAAGCATACGTTGTGGATTTCTGTCACGCCAAGATTGATCGTATTTCCAACATCGAACAGGCAAGATCCATGACCCAGCGGCTTCGCAGGCCAAAGTTCTTCGCTCAGGCTTCAGTGGATGCGAACACCCAGGACTGGGAGTCAAAGTTGACATTTCTATGATTTGTGATGCTGGGTTCGCTGTGTTCCTGATGCTGTTGATTTTTGCATTCAGTGTGACCCTGAGATGTGGACCAGTTATGCATTCCATTAACATTTCCAGAATGTCTCCAGTCACCGAGTCACCCGTGTCAGAGGAGCCTGTCTTGCCGGACTGGTCACCACGAATGTCTCCAGACTCAGACAGAATTCGCCTTGTTTTTGCAGGTCCTATGGTCCTGAAACATTTGTCATGTCCCTCCCCCGGAAATTGTGGATGGCCAAGCTCATGTCTTCTGAATGCCTTTTGAATCCGTATAAGTGAATCTGAAGCAATGCGGCGGATTCCAACACAAGCAGTGGATGTGGCAGCAATTGGAAGACCCACTGGCTCCAACATCATGTCACCATAGTGAGATCAAAGCTCTGCCTTTCAGATTTCCAGATTTCCGCCTATTCCTCATCTCATTTTGCCCTTTCTCATCCATAGTGCCAACGTGCGTGCGCTGCCCATGAATGAAGGAACACTATGTCACAGATTCTGCAGCAGAGTCATTTGTTCATGAGGGGTCGATGGCAAGTCTAATCATTTGGCTCTAATTCAAACTTCGCAAAGTCGATGGTGTAAGGTCCTTCGATCGAGACAAGACACATCCCACTCCAATGGTTAGGGAGTTCCATGTCGACTCCGTGGTCCGAGGTTGCCGAAGGATTGCGATGCAGAACGCTCAGAGAGGGAGGCTTGAAAATGCATTTGCAACACATTACTTCTTCTTACTTGGAGGGCATTCTCAGGTCTCAACCCAGCAAAAAAACTACTTGAATTGCTGGATCTCAGTTCTTCTACCAATCTACTTTCTCGACCCAAGACTTGGAGGTCTTTGGCATGATTGTGGGTTGAAGGGCAGACCATCGCAGGATTAGTGGCCTTCAGCAATCAACCTTTCAGTCCAATCCACCAAAAGAGAACAATATGAACTGGTTCCACTTGCTGCACGAGACAAAGCTGCGCATGCCTTCATTTCAGCTGGAATCACTTCAGTATTCGTGCTGGAATATATGTTGAGCTTGTCTCCCAATTTTTTGCTGTGCAGCTTAGGTGAACAATCCCACCAAGGGCCGCGACTTGACCTATGGGAGCTGTGTCCAAGCATCAACGAAATGCGTTTTTTCAGACACGTCAGACATGTCAGACATATCACAGAATCGGACCTGGTTTATGATTTGCCAAGAGTATCTTTCAAGCATGCAAAGAATCGGACCCGTTGCCAATTCATAGAACTTAGCAGCAAAGGTGAAACGCTTAATTGTCCAAAACAAATCTGGTGCACAGATGCAGCTTTGGTATGTAAACCAATCTGGCAGAAAAATGCGACTTCTGCTGGCAGGACCTATGCAACACGCCTTGTGTTGGTGGTGCTTTGCCTTGAGGAGCGGGCTGTGTCGGTATTACAAGCTGCTCACCGATTGAAGTGTTATAAAAAATCGTATGTGTGCACCACTGTGCACCTGAATCCCAAGTTGGTCCCATCCTGAAACTTCAAGTTGCCACCCGAGCCGCTGCCAGCTGACTGATGTCGCTTTCGCTGCACGGAAGCCCATCCGAGGGGCAAATCATCTTGGCAGGAGAATGCCCATGCGAGATATCCTGATATCCGGCAAGATAAAAATGTTTGACTTGTTTGATTCCTCAATGATCTTCTGTACATATTTGACTTTGAGCGGTTGGCTCTTGCCTGAGCGCCTCATGCCCTGATTGTGCTTTGTTTCTTAGACGTTTTTATATTGATTGGTTTCCCAAAGAAGGATTGACGAAACCTGGTAGGAAAATTGTGAACCTCATGAACACGAATCCTGAATGACTGGATCATTCTTTTTGCAACGGTGGTGGTTGGATTTTGTTTACAACGGTTGCTTCCGCAGAATGGACCAGCTCATGCGACTGCAAAAGGTCGACTCTGTTTCCGCCATCATCGCGCAGATCCCGGATTTATTTCTGGCCACTCGGCAGCTCGGAGAATCTTGGAAACATGTAGATTCAAAATTGATCATATTGATCATTGAGGGGACTTCGTTTGGATGATTTTGGAAGCTTTGGAGGAGGATCGAAAGATTCAGTCGCATTTGTTGCATACTGACTGCTTTTATTGTTTTGGAAGTCCAAGGGTCTCTACACCTCATGTTCAGAACTGCACAGAAGTCTTTGTACAGTGTTTGGATGGTCCCATGAACCAGCACATTTTGTACTGGTTATTGGCGTCGATATAGGCTTAGCTCTCATAAGCTTGCAATTCGGTGCCAGACAACTAGTCATTGCGCGGTTTGTATCATTGTCAAAAGAATTGACATAATGCATTTGCAATGAAGACTCATTGAGTTGCTTCACCAAAATATCACCTGGTGAGTTCAGTTGCTTCATCTCCACTTGAACCTTTACTAGCTTGGGCGGCATTTTCTGACCGTGAGTTCAAGCAAGCAACACTCCATACAATCTGAATACCTTTGGGCTCCCCCACTTCGGGACCCACGCAGCGGGCAAAGCGTATGTGCAACAAGAGTCATTCTTATTTTCTTTCGAGGCAGCTGTCAATATCCACGACGAGCCACTTGAACGATTCCTTCAAAAAAATGATGGCAATCGCTAAAATAAAAAGGAAAGAATGGAAAAGAGTTGTGACAGGGTTCTCCTGTCGCAGTGACAATCCCAAGATGAAACTGGCCCAGGCGTATACTGCCTGTGTTTTCGCGATGCTAGGCATCGTGTCACAGGGATTTGCAACTGGAAAAAAGGGACTTATGAACTGCCCACAAGATGAAACTGTCCATGAACTTTGTTTTAGTGGAGGTGAAAGTCAAGTAATGTTGCTTTGTTTTCCTTTCGTGTGTCACAAGCAGCTCTAGCACTTGCTGTCACTTGCTGTCACTTGCTGTTCTTAGATGGTTGTAAACTTTAGATGAAGGCCGCAGATCCATTTCGCCAGGGCTCCGTGCCACCTTCTTTGCCGTTGATGAGCTGGTGAAGCTCTTTACACTTCTGCCAGGATCAGAGTCTTTTTTTTGCGTCAGCGGAAGCTGCCAGGGCTGACATGAAAAGGATCATTGCGATTGTGATGCATTGTGATGCTAGGATGTTGAAGCTTGCTATGCTGAATGGTTTGAAGTTATGAGTTATGAATATGAATATTTCACAATGCATCACTCATCCCCAGCATCCCAGAATACCATGAGGCCCTATGCCGTGTCGGTGATCTTGATGTTCATTGGAGCCAAGCTGGTTTGGGACTTGAAGTCCGCAGTGACACAACGGGATCCCTTTGTTGGCTTGGAGCTTGCATTTTAGTTGAGGGGTATTGAACCATCAATTTCCAAGCTTTCTCCTCAGCCGGACCAAGTCACTTAGTTGTTCCGGCACGCGCAAGAAAGTTTCATTTTGGTTCTTTGCACAGGCAATTAGAGGTGAAGAAACACCGCATGCCGGACAAGATATCATTGATTCTGTTCCGACTGTTCTGATCCTGCACAAAGAACTTTGACTCTCCGGCAGTGGCGGGGCTGTTTACAGACTGCAACACCTGAGGTCTTGAGAGGCTGGATTCATATCCCAGCAGAGGCGGGATGCAGCGTGGAACCTTGAGTGATTTGAAGTGAGAAGCTTCAAAGCTTGTCACGCAAGTTGTACATCGACAAACCAATCAAGTTTGTTTCTCCTTGAAGTGCCTCAGCTCTCAGCTGGCTAGGGGGATTGGTACTGATTGCTGGTTTTCCGTGTTGTTTTAAACCCTTTGATGCCTGCATTTATGGCATATCTGACATGAAGATTTGAATCCACGGTTTGCAATAAGTTTGTTTGAGATTCATGAGACACTTCATGATGTCCGATCCCGTCCCGGAAGGTCGTTTGTGTAACCCTCGTTGGAGTCCTTCTAGTCAGTGGCAGCCTCAGTGCTGGAAGACTTGGAAGGTGCTGTCAACGGGTTGTCAACAGATTGTCAACGCACTTAGCTGAGATCCAGGGTGTTGAACAGATCAACCCGTTGAATGGGAGATCAGCGAATTGAAAGCCGCTTTCCCGTTCCAAGACACAGTTTATTTGCATCGGGCTAAAGACCTCTTGCCAAGTTCAAGTGAAGTTCTTTAAGACAAGCTGTTATATAATTATGTCACAATGATTCATAATGTCATCAAAAGAATTTGGAGGTTTGCAGAGGCAAAAATTGGTAAATTTTCGCAAATCTTGAAAGTCTCTTGGGCGTTTTTGCAGCTTTGATCCTCCGTTGCGAGGTATTGTGGCTTCAGTGATCTTCGACTATTTCAAGCCAAAAGAGGTGCGATTCGGCGATGAGGTTACGGTCATCCAAACGGGGTCGTTTGAAACGGGGGACTGATTTGGCTGAGGATAGGGACTGGTTATGGCTATGCGGCAGTTGACAACAGCTTCCTTTGCCACAGAAGTTGTCGAATTTGAGCACCAGCTTGGGGAGGGAGGGGAGGGAGGAGCTTGATTTAACTCAGCTTCGACTCGCCAAGTGATTCGGAGATCCAACTAAGCTCTGTTCCTTCTTTGTGTGAGACTTTTACTCAAGAAAACCCGTATAAGCCACTTGGCTGTCCCGGTTGTGTCCAGGTTGTGTCGAGGGTTGTGTCGAGGTTGTGTCGAGGTTGTCTGGTGACAGCCAAGAGATACGTGGGAAACTGCGATGTCACTACTTTGAATGTCAAATCAGTGAGATTCTTTGTGTGACATGGTTTTGGACTTTGGATTGTCCAGGATGAAGACGAAGAGGCTGGGACTGAGAAGATGAATTCGCCCTTTCAAAAGCCCTCATCGGTGACCATGCTGCAAGGTGAAGCCTTACATGAGCCCCTTGGGCTCTTCAGAAATGAAAATTGCCAAGGCTGGCCAATCAAACCGATACTGATTGCAAATGTCCAAACTGTTCAGATCTCTTGATGTTGACAATTAGAAGTCTCGTTTTGGTTTAGCTATTGTTGTGTAGTTTTTGGCGCTCTTTGACTCGGAAGCTAAGTGAACCATGTGATAGCTTGCTTCTGTTCAGCCAGCTGCCAGGCTGAAGACACAGATGCGTGAGCAACTCATATGCATGTGATCCAAAATAATGCAAAATAATGAAATTTGTAATGGTCCAAAAATGTCCAAAACAGCAATTTCGCATTTTTCCATTTCTCTCCGAAAGACTTGGCAGAGGATCTGGGGTGGAGCCTTGTTTGCTGTTCATTGTCCTCGACTTGCCTCTAATCATATCTCCATGCCTGTGGCGTTTGCGTCAAGACGTGACGTTTTGAAGGTGTGAAATGTCATTTGTGTCGGCATCTCCACAGCGCATGGAGTGCAGAGTGTGGAAGGGTGTTGTGCAGTGCAGAGTGTGAAGTGTAAATTGTGAAGTATACAGTGTGGAGTGTGAAGTGTAGATGAAGTGTTGAGTGTGTGTGTGTGTAAAGTGTAGTGTGAAGCGCAGAGTGTAAAGTGTAAAGTGTTTAGAGTGCGGCGTGATGTGGGGTGTCCAGTGTAGAGTGTAGAAGGCGAGTGTGGAGTGTGATGTGTGGAGTGTGGGGGTGCAGAGCATAGGGGTCTGAAGTGTAGTGTGTAGAATGCAGACTGTAAAGTGCAGAGTGTGAGGGTGTGGAGGGGGGGGGGTGAAGTGTCTAGTGTAGAAAGTGTTGGCCTTTTCGTGGTTCTATCCTTTTCTCTCACTCTGGGCCCCGGCACTTTTCTTGTAAATTTCCGTGTAAAGTGGCTCTTGTGAAATGTCGAAGTGCATTTTGATTCTTCAGGCTCGCACAAAGTGTGGTCCCAAGTTGTGGGCGGCAGCATTTTTCCTGCAAATTTCCATATAAAGTGGCTGCGCAGGCTCGCACAAAGTATGGTCCTAGGTCTTGGGATCGGCCCCCCTCCTCAACATCATCATCATCATCCATATCATCTTCCTCCTCCTCAACATCATCATTCTCAAGATCATGATTTTCCTCCCCCTTCACATCATCATCCTCAACTTCATCATCCTCCACCTCATCTTCCGCAACATCATCCTCCTCCACCCCATCTTCCGCAACATCATCCTCCTCCACCTCAGCGTCCGCAACATTATCATCCTTTTCACCATCCTCCTCAACATCATCATCCTCATCTCATCATCATGACTTCCCTCCTTCTCAACATCATCCATCATCCTGCACCTTAACCTCCTCCATTTCATTTCCCGCATTACCATCCTCATCCTCATCCTCCTCAACATTCTCATCCTGATACTCATCCTCATCCTCCGCAACAGCATCATCCTCCTCATCCTCCTCAACATCATTCATCATCCTCACCATCAACATCCTCAACAGCATCATCCTCAACCTCATCATCCTCAACATGATCATCGTCCTCTTTCTCAACATCATCTTCCTCCAGCTGATCATCCTCTACTTCATCTTCCGCATTATCATTCTCATCCTCATTCTCCTCAACATCATCCATCAACATCCTCAACATCATCATCCTCCACCTTATCATCCTCAACACCCGCGTACACCTCATCATCCTTTACCTCATCATCCTCCTACACCTTATCATTATCATCAATATCATCATTATCATCGTTATCATCATTATCATCAGTATCATGATTATCATCGTTATTATCATTATCATCAGTATGATCATCATCATCGTTGTCGTTATCATCATTCTCGCCGGGATATGTACAGCACCGCTGCACCTCAGTGCCATAAGTGCCACGCCTGCCACGCAAAGTGAAAATGGATGCCACTAAGCAAAACCAAGGTAGATGTTACCAAGCAAGTGCCACATCTGCCACGTGAAACGAAGGTGGATGTTACCAACTGTGAGATGGCGTGAGAAAGATGGTGTGTGACAAAGTTGTGTGAGTGAGATGATGCGAAAAAACGGTGTGTGTGACAAAGTTGTGTGAGTAAGATGGTGTGTGTGAAGAAAGATGATGTGTGACAAAGTTGTGTGTATCAAAGATGGTCTGTGAAAGATGGTGGTATGACAAAATTATGTTAAAAAATTTATAAAACAAAGTGATGATAGGATAAAATAAGTGAAGGTAGAGAAATGGAGGCCTCTTAGGAGGAGATTACGAAATTTAAAATTAAAATTTTGATATTTTCTTAAAAATATGGCATAATATATTTATATTTATGGAAAAATAACAATTTAAAATATAATTTAATAATTTTATTAATTATAATATATATATAATAATATTATTAATTTGTTTAATGAAATAATAATTATAGTAAAATTATATAAATATTATTTATTTTTAAAAAATAAAAATAAGAATTTAATAATTTTAAAAATTAATTATTTCTAATAATGAATAAAAAATATTGCAATTATTGGGACGGGAAAGGAAGGAAAAATAAAGGTATTGGAGGATAATTATGTTTGAAAGGTGGTATGTATGGAAATGATGTGTGTAAGATGGTGTGTGATAAAGTGGGGTATGAAAGATGGTGTGGGGAAAGATGGTATATAATAGAATTATGCGAAAAATGGTATATTGAAAAATAATATATAATAAATTTATTTGGGATATAATTATATATTTTAAATAATATTAAATAAATGATAATAAAAATTTTATTAATAAATTAAAAATATATATATAAATTAATATTATATATAAATTAATATAAAATATAAATTAAATTTAAATTAGACTTTTTTTTTTTTATATTGGTATATTTATATTTTATTTCTTAATCGATTTCTTTTTATTATAAATTTTAATCGAAATAAAATAATTTATTATAAAATTAATTTAAATTAAAATTTATTTTATATTAAAAAAATATAACTACAATAATATAATTTATAAAATCCTAAAAAAAATATATAAAAATATCAAAATATATTATTTAGAATTATATTTATAAAAAATAAATAATATTTATATAGGATTAATAAACCCCCCCGTAGGATTAAATTAATAAAACCGCCCCCGCAATAAAATATACCAACTCCTGTTTTACATTTTTTTCCGTTTTTTCCTTTTAATATTCGTTTACAATTATGTAATTGATTTGGGAATATATATTTTTTTTTTGGAAAATTCATATTATTTAATAGTTTTTAATAAAAGAATTTATTTGGGAATATATAGGTAATTATTTTTTTTGAAAATTTCCTTTATGTAATTGTTTTTAATTAGGTATTTTGTTTGGAATAAATACGTATTTTGAATTGGAAAATTTCCTTATATATTCGTTTTTAATTAGGTAATTTATTTGGGAATAAATATGTTTTTTTTGTGAAAATTATTTTATATATTTGTTTTTAATTAGGTAATTTATTTGCAATATTTTTTTTTAACAACATCGCATATATATTTGTTTTAATTAAATAATTTATTTGAAATTATTATAATAAATAATAAATAAATAATATCTTGGATATCAAATTAATAATGAAAATTTATATTTCCCTAAATAAAATATTCTGAAATATTTATTCTGAAATATTTATATATTTTTGATATCAAAATAATATATTAGTTTGAATACCCCTTAAATAAAATATTATATATCAAAATAATAATTAATATATATATTTCCCTAAAATATTGATATACCCTTGATATCAAAATATTAATAAATATTTATATTTAAATAAATAATTTATTATTCTGAAATATTTTTCCCCCGTTTAATGAGTTTTCCTATTTGATTCCTTTTTCAAATCCTTTCTCTCATCCTTTCCGAACCCTCAAGATTCTTTCAGTTGGAAGCAGTAAATTCCAAACACCAAATCTTGCCTGAAAAGTTCTGGAATGCAAAAAAATCAACAAGGCTCAAATGGTCGATTTCCTTACCCAAAAAATGAAGTATTTGGATTTCAGACTTCTAAAATTTTGGCGCGGCCAAAACCTGGTTGACCGCTTTCTCGAACCGTTTCTAAAACCCTCAAGATTCTTTGGGGGGAAAGCAGCAAACTCCAGAGAAATCTTGGCTGAAAAGTTCACCTTGGAAAGTCGAGAGGCACCTGCATAGACTTTCCCAATCAAACGAGGTCTGAGCTTGATGTTTTGGCGCTCTTGGGAAAACTGTTTGTTCAAGTCATTCTAAGAGGTGGCCAACGAAACTTCGGAACTCCGCCAAAGCTTAGAAACAATTTTTCTATCGCCAGCAGATGGTGCAAGTTCAGGCTCGTAAGAGGACTGGGAAACAATCTTTCCCCGTGGTTACATCGAAAATCTTTCGTCCCAGGAGCACGATCAGTTTCTCAGCGTACCATACGTCGAGTACCGTTCTTCGCTCACTGGGGACTTTGACCACGAGCTCTTTGGCCAACCACCTTTCTTTTTGAACTGAACCTTTTTTGGCAGCACTTGAAATTGAGCACAATGATCAACATTGGCGTTTGACCTTGATGATTCACGCTTGTGCAAAACCCATCACACAGTTGACAAAGATTTTTATTTTCGCGATAGGGTGGCTAGTGGTAAATTGATCACTGCTGGAGTGAAAAGTGCTTGAGCATCTTTGCATCTCGAGGGAGTCCACTAGATAACCAAAGTCTTGTAGTTGTTGGGGATATTTGAAACAAGTTTAAAATCCCATCAAAAAAGCTAATAATGCACCACCACCCAACATTGTGCAAACAACACGCTGAGGGTCAGCTTTACCTTGAAAATGAAAAGGCCAGGTTCTTTAGCCAGAGTGATCACAGCCATGCCTTCAGTCCAAGGTTTGCTACTGTGGGCTTAGTGTATTCGGTGAAGGAGCAGGGGCTAATTGGGACAAGAGATTGTTTCTTTTCACCATGTTCTTGCCTTTGCCACGTCGTTTCCCTTTGGGCTTTCCACCACCTCAACCGTTTCCCCACCGACTCGTATGAGTTGGACACTGGCAAGCTCGGGCAACATGAAGGTAAAAACACTCGAAAGCTCCAAGTCTTGAAAACCGCGTTGCAGCCAGGCCATCTCAGTCGAAGTGGGCGTCATAGTCTTCATCACAATCACCTTCATCGTACTCATCCCCGTCAGCAGCATAGGCACCACGGCAGAACAGCCGCCCAGAAATCAGATGGATTGCCAGTATCTTTGTAATCCTTTGACAGGATAAGAAGAAATTTCCCTGGGCACGGAGCTTTTCCAATTGTTGGGGGGAAAAACGCTTTTCATCTAATCTCTTCAGCCAGGGTTCTGGCGCATGAGTTCTACGCTGAGGATTAATTGTGTTTTCATTATTTGCATCGCAATGGTGCCACATTTGCCCACATGTCTTAATTGATTCCTTTTCTCAGCAAACAACAGGAGATAACACGATAGAGTGTGTATGTTCGACGTGAACACAAGACTCTCATGTTCGAGAAAAATATTCTGAAAAACTTTTTCCAGATTTTTTTTTTTTTTTAAATTAACAAAATTATGAGAATCAATCAAGTAAGAAAACTGCCCCGACTCACTCTTCATTGAATTTGCGCCGTGATTCCAAGAAAACTAAGAGTCACCCCTGATTTTCCGACGATCTTTCATAATACAAGAGGTTTACTTTAAATTGGAATAATCATTTTGATTGACAACCAGGGGAAATTTCTGAACAATGTGCCTTTGTTGTAATCTACTATTTGAAGACGTCAATCTGGAGTAATTTCTTCAATTATATGGAGAAATTGTTACTTCCTAAAATTATCGTTACTATAAATGGATAATGGAATGGATAATATTTATTTTACTGAAAATGGATAATGGAATGGATAATAATGGAATTATCGTTCTTAATTTACTAAAATAATATAATCACACTGAAATGGATAATAATTTATTTTCCCCATTACAAGTCACATTTAAATTAACGTTTTACAAGCGTGTTGTTCCAATTATTATTTTTTTCCACCAACGCAAGAACGCAATACCATTTTTTGGGCACCAGGCTGAATTTTTAGATCTGCAAAATTTATCTTAATTTCTTGAATCATATGGGAAAATTTCATACTTCCTAAATTATTATTATGAAAAATAATTAATTCTAAATAAATTATAAATATAATTATATTGAAATAAATCGTAATTTATTTTTCTTATTATATGTTATATTTAAATTAACCTTTTAGAATACCACTTCTTTACAGGTACTTATATATATATTTTTTTTCAAATATTGCATCCTCTGGAACCCCATACTATTTTTGGGTATTGGTATGAAAAAATAATTTTTTTTTGAATTACCTTTTTTTGAAAACAAGTACTTTTTAGATCTGCAATTACTAGTGCCGCCCACTGTATTGGATTTTTTTTCGACGAATATTACGGGAGTTTTTTTTGTCTGCATTTTTAGTTTCTGAGTTATTTGTTTACTAATTTATACTTTTTGTCCAGTATGAACTCTGACTTTTTTCCATTCGATTATTTTGCTTGTGTTTTTTCTCAAATATTGGTCTATTGATTCAGCGTAAAGTACTCGCTGCTTGCATTACCAGTATATTCAATTTTATTTTATTTTAGTACAGTCGCAGAATGGACATGAAAGATCTAAAAAAGATATGAAGGACTTGTTAGCGCTGGAACATTTGAGATACTTCCTTTGCTCCAATCTCGATTTGGATTGGCTATCAAATTTTCATTGGGTTGGACTCATTGGCGCTGCTTCTGCGCTACATCCACTTCAACTCTCCCATTTTTGACATTCTCTTCCAACGTAACGTGTAACCCGTGCTCTTTTGGTCGATCAAAGCTGACTGAAGGTTTTACGATCACTGATTTGAGGGCAGCTGATGCCTTCGAGGCAACATTTTGGCCCCATTTGGAGGCCTAGATACCCACCCAGTTGCTATGCCACAAGCTGCTGGAAGTTCAACAACTGTGGACGGTGGGAGGACCGAGCATTCCTTTCTTCCTCTATTTGATAGGCATTCACAGTCATACCAACAATGGGTAAAAGGAACCAAGATTTACCATTTGAAGCTGAACGTTTACAACAAACTTTCTGAAGATATTGTGAATATCATGCATTCGCTTCAGCGAAAAACTTGGTGTCTGGTTGTTAGCTTTGTTTGACAAAGATGGTGGAATTTTTTTAATTTAATAAAATACTGCCACGGGGTTTTAATGGAAACCTTTCGCTTGTGTCTCGAAAGCCAAGATAAAAGCTCCTTATATCCCTCAACAACAATGACCAGAAGCTGTGATCCTGCAACAGCGGCAAATAGTAGTGACGCAAGCTGAAGCGTTGTATCTTGAGTATACTTTTGAAAAAAACGTGTGTGTCGGGATGGAATGAAATTTTGGTTGTGGCTAGTCTTGCGCGACTTTTATGCCTCGAACTCAGAGATTCGATGGCAAGACACACGACAAAGGCTGACCGATGCAGTCATGAATTGCAACGCTTGTTTTGACTTCATGCTTTTGGTGCTGACATTAAGAAAATTTGTTCTGATCCGGGAAGAAGAATCCCTAGAGCGGCGTGTGAAAGAACGTGAATTAAAGAAAAATACTAATTCGAAGAACCGTTGCAAATAACAAGAAAAACATCAACATGTTGATTCGGGGGTATGTGAATAGCACTTTTGCCGTGTTGATGAAATTCATATCTGATTGTGACATGTTGAGCATCTGGGGCCTAAGATTCGCAAAAAAAGGTCGATCCCCGCACCAATATGACACCATTGAGGCTTATACTTTCACAAATTCAAAACCGTTATAGTTTGTGATTCTTCCCATAGATATCGGGGCGACGTGATTAAAGGAGAAAAACGCAAAAAGAGCCGCAAACAATTTTTCATCCCCAGATCCCCAGGAAGAAAATAAGAACTATTCGCTACGCATTCGGGAAAAATCCCAAGGTCTTATGCGGAATAATAACAAACTATCGTATAATTTACCGAAAGAAATTTAGATTCAAATTTCCGATAAGGTAGGAAGGTCGCGAAACACTGTGTTTTTCCAATAATTTGAGGCTCCGGAGATCGAAAAGTAGGCTCGCAAAAACGGTACGAAGTTCTTTGTATCTTTTTTATCTCTCTCATGTCCATTCTGCGACTGTACTAAAATAAATAGATAAAAAATATTAACCAAATATTGGTAACGCAAACAACAAATATTCTACACTGAAATAATACACCAATATTTAAAAAAACCACGTAAGTAAAATAAGCGAATAGAAAAAAAAAATCAGAATTCATACTGGACAAAAAAAAATATAAATTAGTAAAACAAATAACTCAGAAATAAAATAACCCTTTATCAAACAACCAAGAAAAATCATACTAATTATGAAATCAAATATTGCTGGGTTAAAAATACATTCAAATAAGATCCCCTTAATATATTTCGAAAACAAAATCCAATACAGTCAGCCGACTGTTTGCTCATTTCGTAGAAACTAGGAATTGCAGGTCTAAAAAGTACTTGTTTTCAAAAAAACGTAATTCAAAAAAATGTTATTTTTTCATCCCAATACCCAAAAATAGTATGGGGTTCCAGAGGATGCGTTATTAGAAAAAAAAAAATAAATTAAACAATATACCTGTAAAAATGCGGTATTCCAATTATAAAAGGTTAATTTAAATATAACATATAATAAGAAAAATAATTTACGATTTATTTCAATATAATTATATTTATAATTTATTTAGAATTAATTATTTTTAATAATAATAATAATTTTAGGAAGTATTAAATTTTCCCATATAATTCAAGAAATTAAGATAAATTAACCTCTTCGGCGCGTAATTCAGAATTTTTTTTTCCCTGGATATAAATTAATATTATTATTCCAATTTAATCAAACCAATTTTATTATCAAAAATCGTCGGAAAAAAATCACGGGTAACTAATAGTATTCTTAAAATTACGAATTAAATTAGGAGGAGTACTTTTCCTTACATTTTACGAGGTAAATTCAATAAAAAGTGAGTAGGAAGAGCAATGTTTCTAATTTAATTAATTTTAATAAATTTATTAATTAAAAAAATAATAGTTTTTATCTAAAAAACATTTATAAGAATATTTTTCCTAAATATGCGAGTTTTATGTTAACCTCTAAACATATATAGTTAATCCGGTTATTTTTTGTTGTTTGCTAATAAAAGAAGTAATTAAAACATGTGGGCAGATATGACACCATTGCGATACAAATTATAAAAAATTGTAAGAAAAACACAATACATCCTAAGGGTAGAATTCATGCGCCAGAACCCTGGCTAAAGGAAATTAACTAAAAAGCATTTTTACTAAAGCATTATATCCTAACTATACTTTTAAAAAACATCGTATGTTTCGGGATAAAATGAAATAGATTTTGGTTATACAAAACAAACAACTCTGTAATGGTAAAAAGGAATCAGATAAAAGGGTTAGTTGCAATTAAAATGTTACTAATCCGACGCGACTTCTACGCCTCGAACTCAGAAATTCGATGGGAAGACACACGACAAATGCTAAGCGATACAGTAATAAAGTGAAATGCTTGTTTTGACTTCATGCTTTTTATACTAACATTTAGAAAATTTATTCTAATCCGCGAAGAAAAATCCCTAAAGCGGCGTATAAAAAAACGTAAGTTAAAGAAAAGTACTAATTCGAAGAACCGTAATAAATAAAAAAAAAAATATCAATATGTTAATTCGGGGGTATATAAATAGTACTTTGCCGTGTTGATGAAATTCATATCTGATTGTGACATGTTGAGCATCTGGGGCTTAAGCTTCGTAAAAAAAGGTCGATCTCTACACCAATATGACTCCATTGAGGGTCAAATTCAAAAGCGTTATATTTTGGGATGCTTCCCATAGATATAGCGGCGACGCGATTAAAGAGGAAAAACGCAAAAAGAGCCGCAAACAATTTTTCATCCCCAGATCCCCAGCAAGAAAATAAGAACTATTCGCTACGCATTCGGGAAAAATCCCAAGGTCTTATGCGGAACAATAACAAACTATTTTATAAATTATCGAAAGAAATTTAGAATTCAAATTTCCGATAAGGTAGGAAAGTCGCGAAACACTGTGTTTTTCCAATAATTTAAGGCTCCGGAGGATCGAAAAGTAAGCTCGCAAAATCGGCGGGTGCGGAGCCAGCTGGCCAGATAAGACATAAAAAATTGCACGCCGTTGTAGCGCGAAGCAGATTTACAAGTCAAAATAAACTACATCAGGTTCGGATCGCTTTTGGAAAATAAAAAAATGAAAACGTACACGCCGTTGTGGCGCGAAACACATTTTAAAGTTAAAATATAGAAAATACAGCAGGTTCGGATCACTTTTGGAAATTAAGATATAAAAAAAATATACGGCGATGTCGCACAAAATACATTTCGAAGTCAAAATATATAAAACACACCAGGTCCGGACCACTTTTGGCAGTTAAGATGTTGAAAAAGTGTGCGCCGTTGTGGCGCGAAGCACATTTCCAAGTCAAAATATACAAAACACCACATGTTCGCGCCACTTTTGGAAGTTCGGATGTCGAAAAAGTGGACGCCGTTGTAGCGCGAAGTACATTTCCAAGTCAAAATGTAGAAAACACCACATATTCGCGCCACCTTTGGAAGTTCGAATGTCGAAAAATACACGCCGCTGTGGCGCGAAGGACATTTCGAAATAAAAATGTTCAAAACACTAGGGGTTCGGACCACTTTTAGAGGTTCAGATATCGCTTCGCTTCAATACACTACATTACAAGATATTACACTATACTACACTCCAGTACACAACATTACACTCCAGTATACTCCACTACACTAAATTTTACTACACCACACTACATTACACTGAATAGCACTGCAGCAACACAGATAGACAGGTAGACAGCTAGACAGATGAAAGGGAGAGATAGATAGACAGGTAGGTAGATAAATAGATAGGTAATTAGATGAAAGAGAGAGAGAGAGAGAGGCCAGCTGGGTAGATGAGATACATAGATAAATGGCTAGACAGATAGACAGATGAAAGAAGAGAGGGAGAGAGAGAGAGAGATAGATTAGATAGATAGATAGATAGATAGATAGATAGATAGGTAATTAGATGAAAGAGAGAGAGAGAGATAGAGAGATAGATAGATAGATAGATCGATAGATAAATAGATCGATAGATACATAGAAAATAGATAGGTAGGTAGGTAGATAGTCAGAGAAAGAGAGAGAAAGAGTGAGAGAGATCAAGTACCTTTCAATCCATCAGTGGCTGGCATCCCTAATTCACAACAACCAACCTCTCCTATAGGTTTCCTATTTTTGAAACTTCCGCCACCGCCTTGTGCGGTACTACTGGTAACTTCTATTTATCACAGGATGATTGATCTAAAATCATCAGATTAAAAACCCTATCGTTGTAAATTTATCTTCTGGGGGGAATTTCCCAAAAATAGCTTGTCTTCACTAACCTGGGCTTTGCCGGTTTCTTTTCCGCCGTGCTTCATTGATTTGCGCCTCAAACTGCCGGAGCTGCCTTCCCGGCCGGGCAGTCGAGAACACATCTAGGCGCTCGCGGGAGCACCGTTGGCCAAAGCGATAAGCCATGGGAGTTCAAGCTGCGCGCTGAAGGCCCTGTCGAATGGGCCAAGCTGGAATGTCAGATATTGACGATGTAGGGAAATGCGTGGCAAAAGAAGAGCTCGTAAGTGCAGCTGATGCGAAGCTGATGCTCAGCTGATGCTGCCTTCTGGCAACTTTAGTTGATCCTTATTTTGGGACACTGCAATATGAACAATATGAATACGAATGAACAATTTATTATCACTGCCAGCAGCGCTACATAGGATTTTTATACGGGCAATTGAATAACCAAGCAGATTCCCTCGGTTCTATTGTGATGATGAACATGATGAATAAGCAAAACTCATGCCACTGTGCTTGGCTTGAATTGCTGGACCTTCTAAGTTTCCCTTCACCGTTCATGCTCATGGCAGGCGCTTTTCTTGCCCTTATTGCTAAAGAAGGGCAACGTCAGAAAGGAGGGCAACCCACAAAATGCTTCAGACCTGCGGTATACTGCTGTCAAAGCCTATAGGGGCAACAGGTAACCACCAGCCCCTATGCCTTGCCCGTTTCCGTTCACAACATTGGAGACAAAGCACCTGCGGATTCCACTATTGGGAAATGCAGTGTCCGATCGTCTGGTTGGATGGTATCATCAGCTGGACCCAAGAATTTGAATACATTAATTTTTTATTGTTGGAGGCAACAAATTCAATACATTTTGGCTCTAGAAGGACCCACTGTTCTTGTCTTCCACTTTCGCACAAAAATGGTTTGAGAAAAATGACAGCACAGGTAAAAGGCATTCGGATTGTAGCGACCTCCAGCATGCCATGATGTTTGCATTGCCAACCAAACGATGGAGATCATCCCGATCATCCCGGTTCCGCAGATTCGCAGTCCTGGACTCTGCACGAGAGCCAAGAGCAACGAACAACTGTACAAGGCGGGATGCTCGGTCGGCCCAATGTGCAATAAAAAACTGAGCCCCGAAAACTCATGAAACTAAAGAGCTTTCATGGATGGTGGCCACTGCTACACTCTACTCATTCATTCAACTTAATTTTGCTCATTGATGCCATGCCATAGGAGCGCAACTTCGCTTCATTTGAAGTGAGGCCCACGCGGGGTTGCAAGCAGGTCACAAGAACTCGAACCGTCCGAGGAACTTTGAGAATGGCGGCGGGGTCTGAGAATTAAGTTGTACATAGTTGTACGATGTTCCAGACCTGGCACAATACAGGAAGTGTGGCGCAGAAAACCTGCCAAACCTTGAGGTTATTGGTCCCAAAATGCCCCACACCTTTCATCTACTTCAAGGATATGAACAATTCAGCAACATGCAGGGCCCCCCAGTGGCCCTCACTTCAACAAGTTCCACTGGTGTCTTGCCGCCGAAGCTCAGATAAGGTCAGCCAAACGAATGACCTGCACTTGCGCTAGGGCTGGAAAGGTAGTCCTGTCATGTTTGTTGATCACAGTAGACAAACCGGACCAGCTTGCACCACTTTCAAGCTGTCAACACCAACTTGACAAGTTTGCGAAGACAATGACATTTCGTCAAAAGAGACATAGATGATGTCAATACACACGGCTCTTGACTTTGAAAAACATACGGTGGTCTGTCTGCCGAAGTAGTGATTTCAAATCCAAGCTGCTCGATTTTCTGCTAGGAAGTCCATCTGTTGCCTGAGTCAAAATTTGGCGAAGCCAGGTCAGAAGTCTCATAGCGCAGCCTGACTATGAGCTAGCACTCCGAACCATGGCATACTGTGCTGTCGACTTGCTGAGGAGCCAACAAGAGCATGGCCTGTCTGATGGGGCCAGTGTGTTTACCAAGCTTCGCTAACTTTCCCGTCCCAAATTACAAACAGGTGCTTCAAAAAAAACACAACCATGTTGCTTTTAAGTTCTAGATCTTCCCAAGAGTTGCCGGAATTGCCTTGGATGCAAACATAAATCCATTGAGACGTCGGCGTTTTCTCTGAAGGATAAGCAAGTACCAAGAATTTGGGATTTGGGTTGAGCTGCATGATTGCTGCTCAAGTTGGGAGCGCAACGGCTGCTGGGTTAAAGAATCATTTTGAATTACTACAACTTAGTCTCCAGCTGCTCAACTTGGCAAATGCACGAAACCAGATCAAAGACCCAGTCCCTTTGTTCGCGACTTGCGATGACTTGTGCCTCATAACCCCGGGAGAAGATTGGTGAGCTCGGTGTTGGCGGTACCCTCAGCATGCGACTGCAGCCGGGGATGATCCAAGGGGCCATCTGTGAAACAAAACAAAACAACATCCAACAGAGAAAGCCTTCTTCATCAGCAACCATATCTGGAAACTGAGACTGAGAAGAGCCCTAGCTCTGGACCTGGTTTACTGAATCCCTGATGGCATGCTAACAGACTCCCATACGGCAGCCACAGCTAGTGAAGCTAGAGCCAAGGATGGTTGGCTGTGCTCTCGGGCAAAAAGGCTGGCGATGGAACCACACTGCCGGAAGTCTCGAGACGTAACATCTGGCGGATCAGGGAGGGAAATGGCCATGGTCATGAATTTCCCAAGCCATCTGAGGTTTACGACGCATGATTTAAAATATTGCATTTCCCAACCTTGAGCAATGTAAAGCGGCCTGTGGAGGCCATGTGCTGAATCCCCAAAGCAAGCACCACGAAAACAGAACAGGAGCTTTTGGAACGATTTTGAAGGACGAAATTAATTTCAACACGTAACTTACACTCTTTAGATTGTTTCATGGTGGGCTCCTTCAATACGCGGTTCCGGATGATATAGTATCACTTGAATTCGAATGTTCGCGCCCGTATATTTTTTGCCATTGGAGTCACGTAGCTAACAGCAACCACTCCTTTCTGTTGAAGCATGAGGCGAACCGCAACATCTAATATTTTCCTGGACATCGTTCGTATTGCTTTGTTTTATGCTGTCCCTTTCCAAAAAGGGACACTGGGTAAACCTTTCGACGCTAAACTGACAAGAACATGGCTGTTGGCTCACACACACACACACACACACACGCACACTGACACTAGCCCTTGAACTTACATGAACCATCAACAGAATCACAAAATCCAAACACGGATTTTGAACGACACCTAGTAAGAACAAACCCTGCAAAATTCATGTGGCCCATCGGCCTCCAAATCATCCACCTCACAGCAAGTGAACAGTGAACCTGCCTTTGGTGCTTGATGGTGCTTGCCACTGATTCGAGATTTAAAGCAACTGAAGATTGAAGACAAGCGAAACATTTGAAACAACACAGAACCTAGTTCTGAAGGAAACATGTTTTATGGCGTCTTCAGCTCCAGCTGGCCTAGTATGCATTAACAAGTGGAAGCCATCAATTTTTTTTATCACTGCTTTAAATGGACGGCTCGACTCGATGATCGAACAAAGATATTGCAGGGAACAACCTGTGGTTATCCACACCTCAAATGCATTGAGTATTCTTGATAAAGACGAATCAATCAATGCGACCCTGCTGGTAGGTGCAAACAAACGCCTGGTGAAAATTCCAAGCGAGAGCTTCGGATAGGGGCATCGTTTGAAGCGTCATTGTGTCACATGTTGTGGGGAAATATGGTCATAGTCATAATTGATGAAAACATGTGCGCAAACCCATCTCCGAACTCAAACCAATGTGCTTCCAAGAGCATGCAAGAAATACTACCGCAAAAACCGGCATGGCATTCCAAAGTGCCAGTGGTGCACAACCCAAATGTGCTCAAAGATGCAACTCACGGATGCCTTTTTTCGTCACCCTGTCTGCAATTGCTGTGACTTTGATGTTTCGAGAACGTGTGTAGCTAGAGTTGCCACAGAGCTGACCGGCTGACGCTCCAAACCCGATGGAGCCTCCGGAGCATAGCCCATCTCCTCTCCGGGACGCTGGGGGTCACCACGATTTACTTGGCCTTGCTATTCCATGTGTCTGATTACAACATTTTCTTAAGAAACCCAAATCCAACGCTTGATATCCTTGAAATATCGGAACCGCTTTGAATACTGAAATCAGACAAAACCAAACATCTTCATCGTCCATTTTTGTCCCTTTACACAGCTCAAGTCCTTGGGCACAGATTGCGACCTCCGATAGCCAGGTGGTTCTGGTGTAACCTGGTCGCTGCAAACGGAGCAGCGATGACTGTGGCACGGGCCTGTCAGTTGTCAGGACAGTAGGACAGGTTTCACCTGATGAGTTTCGTTGGCAAACATCTCTAAGAAACAGAAACTTGATCTTGGTGAATGATGTCCCAGAACAAACTAGAACAAAATGTTGAGAGTTCACGTTGCGATTTGCTGGCTAGTTTCACCTAATCGGTTTCACATCAGAAAAAATCAAATTGCAACACCAGAAACTCATTGATGCCAAATTTGCCTCATTGATTTTCCCACAAACAGCGTGTCCGCACTGAGGGGTTCTTGCAATGGGTGTAAAGTTCGGTGCTTGATCAGGGTGCTCACTCTGGGCCGCGGCATTTTGCCTGCAAATTTCCATATCAAGTGCCTCCTGTGAAATCTTGCCATGCGTCTCAGCTGCGCTGGCCCGCACAAAGTGTGTGTCTGCGTTTTGGGCTCATTCTGGGACGCGGCATTTTTCCTGTAAATTTCCGTATCAAGTGGCCCTTGTGAAATGTCGAAGTGCATTTCGATTGCGCAGGCTCGCACAAAGTGTGTGTCTGCGTTCTGGGCTCGGCTCATTCTGGGGTGCGGAATTTTCTTGTAAATTTCGGTTAAAAGTGGCTCTTGTGAAATGTCGAAGTGCATTTCGACCGCGCACAAGTGTGGGTCCCGCTTCTGGGGCACGGTATTTTTCCTATAAATTTCCATTAAAAATGGCCCTTGTGAAATGTCAGTGCATTTCGACTGCGCAGGCTCGCACAAAGTGTGGTCCTAGTTCTGGGCCGATCATGATCGTTCTCACCCTCATCCTCATCCTCATAAAAATAATAATCATCATAAAAATAATCATCATAAGAATAATAATAATAATAATCATCATCATCATCGTGATCATCATCGTGATCATCTTCGTGATCATCATCGTGATCATCATCATCATCATCATCATCATCATCATCATCATCGTGATCATCATCGTGATCATCATCGTGATCATCATCGTGATCATCATCGTGAGCATCATCGTGAGCATCATCGTGAGCATCATCATCATCATCATCATCACCATCATCATCACCATCATCACCATCATCATCATCACCATCATCATCATCATCACCATCATCATCATCATCCCCCACATCCTGCTCCTCCTCCTCCTCCTCAACATCATCATTCTCAACATCATCATCTTCCTCCCCCTTCGCATCATCATCCCTAACTTCATCATCCTCCACCTCATCATTCCCAACATCATCATCCTCAACATTATCGTCCGCAACACCATCATCATCATCATCATCAACATCATCAACATTATCATACACTGTCCTCCCATCAAGCCACACTGTTTGGGGTCTCTTGCCGGGATAATTTTGTACAGGATTTGGAGAGAAAAAAGCAAGCTGTTCTTTCAACCCTGTGAAATCATTTGATCCAACACTCTGGAGCCAATGAGGAAATCCTAGGCTGGTGACAGCGGTCAAGCGGCTTCGGAGTAAGAATAAACTACACTCATCCGGATCAAAAAGTCTTGTTTCACCCAAACATCAGAATCTGTTGGAACCAATTGGAACTTGGAATCAGGTTCAAGTCATTTCAGATCTTCAAGCTGGCTCCATCAGGTCCCTCATAAACCACAGGGGCTCGCCAAGCTGCCAGGGGAGTTGCAGCTGAATGGATGAAGGTATTCTTCACATGTTCGGCCTTGGTGCAGCTACTGAAAATTATTGAAATAAAGGTCACCAAAAAAAATCATGATGAAATGAAACGAAACGAAATGAAACGAATCAAAAACTGAAACGCGTAAACTCCGGCGCCAACGTGCATGGAAAAAAGGAGGGGATTGGAGACCAGGACTAAAAAAATAAGGTCTTGAATTTTAATCTTGATTTCAGCACATGACACCGAAAATTCCAACGAGTCTGATCCAATATCAATCTGTACCGTCACAGGTCAGAAGTTGTTTATCTTGTGGTTCACCTCCGAACCCATCACTGGACATCTTTGCAGTCTCCCTGTGTGAATTGAAACACGTTGGAACCATGCTTTCACCATGCTTTCCAGAAGGACATAATTTGGTACACTATGGGAAAAGATGAGAATGACGGTGGCACCGGAGGCAATGCCCCTGGGACTCTTACGTCTCGCAAGCCTGGTGGAAGTCGATCAAGTGCCTCCTGGAAGGGAAACCAACGATCGTTCAGCTTCAAGGAATCGGAGGGACTGGCAGCCTTTGCAATATGGCCTTAAAAATGGACCAGCATGTCAGAGTCATGTCAGTTAAAGCATGGGAGATCCCACAAGTGACTTTCCGTGACCAGCTTGATGTCTACCAATGTACCACAGGAGTATTCCAACATCTTCCAACCAACTATAAACTCTCTGTCTATGCTTAACTGACCGCTGACTATAGAAAACCGTAACGTGGCCCATGGTTGAAAGCGGCTCACCGTTGGTTCCTCCAATGCCAACGGCTCACCAGGACAAAACCTTAGCTGAAGGTCAGGCCTTCAACCCCTTGAGAACCAAAATGTCAATGAGACAAAGCCCGGGATGACTTTGGAGGGGACAATTCTGAATTCTGCAGAAATTGAAGCAAGTATCACTTTCGAACATGTGGCATTGCTGACATATACTGACAAAAAGCCGTCTGATTGTTCACATAGCGCTGTTCATCACCTGCCACCTACCTCCTGGATATGGTGAAGCCACCCTTATGGTGTTAAAACGATGTGGGACAATCCAGCCACAGAGAATAATTCTTATGCCACTGTCACATACACTGGTCTTGCCGAGATGGTGCAAGATGTCGCCCCTGTTGGCACGAAATCGTGTCGTTGTCAAGTGACGGAATTCTTGCTCGAGGTTCTTCCTGACATTGCACGTGGCATCAGCCACTTGAGTTTCTTCTTTTCGGAAAAGGATAATGCTTTTACTCAGATTCTCCCTACAACTCTAAAGCAGGACACAGCAAATGTTTGTGGTGGTGTCATTGACTAGTGCAATGGACCCTGTGACATGGATTCTCGTAGCCAGAGAGTGCTTCCCAACAGCACCGGAACAGAATACCTCAGGTACATATTTCACGAAAACATCAACAGGATCTAGTACACCATATTATTCAATGAGTTCTTGAATGCTGGAAACATAAGGAAACATCCTGTTCTTAGCTGACCATGCTGATGCATGTTGAAGCAACATGCCTTGCATCACATGCAAAATATGTAGGCCAGACATGCACATTTTGCAACTGTGCCTCGTCTAACTCTTCTTCTTGGACGTGCATTCGTTGGAGGATACTGAGTTCAACCTGGGCTCAAGACGTCATCCTTAAACTTGCAGAAGCATCTTTTGTGCCCACATATAAAATATATTTCAAATACGCTGAAGACAACGAGTAGGTCTGATCCCAACATTTGACCTTTGATTTCTACAGACTTTGTCTCCAGAAAATCTGTTTCTCCGTCCCTTTCCGTCCAAATGTGCCTTCATTGGTGTCTCAGGAGCCTCCTGGCCTCCAAGGAACCACACCGGGTATCGATTGATGGAAATGGTGAAATGGTTTGGAAAACGGAACGCACGGGTGCATGGAGTGCTGGGGAAAAGAAACAGAATGGTGGACAAATTCCAAGCGTTGTCACATCTGTCAATCTTCCATCTACTCGGGATGCCCCTGATTGAATACTGATCAACAATTGTGTCAAGAACCCGCACGGAATTCTCAGACAAGAACGTTCCAATTTTTCATGGCCCCTAGCGGATGCAGCCCGGCAAGAGCGTGGTTGAAAAATGTTGAAAACAAGCATGAAAACAGCCAAGATTCTACCAGCGTGAGCATCCACTGGTGACATCAAAACAAGAAGGGCCATCCCTTTAGATCCCTTTCCCATTTCAAAATCGTCGTGATCCGTGTCGTGGTGTCTTGATGTGTCTTGTCCAAATCCGTGGTGCCTGCAGAAGGCACTGGGCTTTGTGGTGGCTCTGTGTGGTGAGTTTTCTCTCCGGATCGTGCAGAATCAGCTGTGCTGTCCTCGGGGCAGCCACAACCAGAAGCAACGCAATCCCCCCGACTGCCCGGGATCCCACAACTTGAGCCCTTGAGCCCTGCCCTATCCAGTCCGAGAAACAGTTGAGTCGCAACTTCTCCCTGAGCAAAGGACACATTCGGCTCCAATCGCACCAGCCCACCACATTCCCTGTTCCACCCGATATGTCCCCTTTTAAGCAGTCAGAACAGGATGAAATCGCTACCTTGCCGTGGGCCAAACGTGCCTGAGATGACATATTAGTCAAACTTTGGCAATGATCATAACATGGTAAGCTGTGCAATAGAATACCAGATGCAAACACAGGGACCGCCCGCAGAGTATCGTTGCAAGTTCACTTTTTGATTACTCGGTTGTGATTAAACCCCTTAACAAACGATATCCGCAAAGTAAATATTGCAAGGTTGGACAGCCTCAAAAAATTACTTTCCTGTCCGTCGTTGGTTTCAACTGCATAGAAAAACAACTTGAAACATTGGGCCGCATTAGCAGCATTGATTTTTTTGAGCATATGATTCATATGATCCACTATGGGTATACAGCGGTCACCCAATTTTCGCCACCAAAATCAGCATGTCTTAGCAGCTGTGCACCTCCAGTGATGGGCAAGGGTGGAGCTTCTCCCCACATGCCATGTGCCTGGAAGATTCAGGAGTATGGTGATTTATGGTGCAATGCGAATGCGACATTTTCAAGAATCTCAGCTTTATGACGAGTTACACTTGACTTCCAATTGATCGATCCACCAAATTGGCTTTAAGGATTCATACCAATTCATACCCGTATACGGCAAAAGTGAGGTAGGAGGCTTTTAACTTCTCCAAAAGACATCACTTTTGCAAAACACAGGACATGACCTCTGGGTATTCCCGCTCGGCGTGGGTGTCCGATGGAATTCGTTTTCCTCTGAAATACAGTAACGCGGTTCCCCAACAGACCCGATGGATTCCTCAAAGTGAGAGTCCTAAAACATATCTTGACTTTGCAATCAACTTAGCTTAGAACCTTCTGAAGCTTCAAAAATTCTCTACCCCCCACGTCATTCGTATTGCTCATGTTTTGATTCAAAACATACCAGGTCAGTCTCAGGTCACCACCAAGCCCGGCCAACGGCCAAAGGCCGGCCACCTGGACATGTCCAAAAAGTGGCTGAGGAAAAATCCGTGGGAAAACTAGGGAAAATGGGGAAAATTGAAACATTTGTAAAGAGAAATCAAACAAAAATCGAGATCTTGAATCAACAAGGCCTCTAACTAGACTGTAAACTGGGGGTAAATCACTTTAGGACTCAAGTTATGTTAACATCACTTTTCATGGTTACATGTTGAAACCATGGCCCACCTGCGGACCGTGTTGGGCGTGGCCAGCCCAGGTGAAGCCAAAGGCGTGGGCAGAGGGAGCTCTTCCCTGGCGGATTTCACGGTCCAAACTGGAGAAATGGATTTACATATAACACATATATATTATATTATACATATATATATATATATATGCATAGGTGATTTTAGATTGATATGATTTTATATGTTTTTCCGAAATTCAAATGATTGAAACGAAAATGAGCACAGATGGAGTAATATGGATTAATATGGATCAAAATGGTTGTTAACATGTTATCATGATTTCACATGGTTCAATGGAAATACCAACTGACAGTCTTGGATTTTATTTTTGGTGTCATTTTTATTTGTTGTCAATCAACCAATTTGGGAGTCAAGAATCTGGACCCCATGAAGCTCCGAGGATCAAGCATGATTTTGCGGCACCGACTGACATGGAAAACAGATTCATCACTTCACTTCGGTGGTGACATCACAGATTCGCGACGGCTCAGTGCCTCCGCGCGTCGTCGAGGACCTGAGGCATGATGAGACGCTGACGGATCTGACGGTGATTTCAAGACTGGAAGCCTGGTTCTGTCTAAACAGTCACGAAAGTCATTTTCGGTAGCCAATTTTGGGTCAATCATTTTGGACCCTAGAATGGCTTGTAATGACTTGTAATGGCTGTAAAACACAGCATGGATTTCCATAGATATTCTTCCTCTGCCATCAAAGGCAATGATTCATCGACGCTGGCCAATGTCCTAATCGAACATCAACATCAATGTGAAGCTACTTGCATTACTTAGTCATTACTTGCACACTCAATCGAACTTCCCCTGCACACTGAGCTCTCAGACAGGTGTTAAGGCGCAGTCCATGGCCGCCATGGCCAAAGTCTCTATGCCTGGCACATCTGCGCCGGTAGAACTTATATTCTCCAAGTACAACAGCCCGTGGCCTTTTTTCACGCTGATTCAAAACAAACCGACTGAAACAGTCTTCACTTTTGATGACCTTGTGGATCATAGGTCGTCGGAGGAATTTGTGGTGAACATCACTTGTGCAAGGCCTGCACCAACATCTGGAAAGCGACGAAACAATCGAGGTAAACAGTGGTAAACCCGGGCCTTCAGAGGCAGGCCACTCAGGTACCTGACGGCTGACAGCGGAGGCAGCCGATAAGCGTGGAAAATCTTGACATGTCTCCTTCTCTGTCGAACGGATATGACTTCGAAGTCCCCACAAGTCCCTTCCCCAATGTCTCTGCGCATCTCTACGTTTGATCATTGTCTTTCACAGGGGTATGACACTCATGGTTATGCCAGTCCACCAGCAGAATGCCCAAGGGAACTACTCTCAGCAGACCCACTTTCCAAGGAGAGCTGCTTCAGCTTCGGACATTTCTACGATACTCAATGAATCTCAATGAATCTCAATGATCCATCATAAATACATCATACACCCAGTTGGAGCTATGACAGGTTAAAGTCATTGGATGTCATGGGGCTTCCATCTTCAACGAAGCGTGGCCCCCACCTGGCTGGTGGCATCTTGCGATGTGGCTGGAGCCGGCTCTGCAAGGACTTGCACCACGATGTAACCTGACACGGACGGTGCTGATTTTTGCAGGGAGATGATGTGATATTTTTCTGTAACCATTTCCACACCAAAGCTGCAAATTAAAGGACCGGATAACCCCACATGTCAACTTCTTCCAACAAGCAGCAAAAGAAAGGTAAAGATAGCATGGGGAAAGCAGGAAACGAAGATGGATGTCTCCAAGTGCCACGCCTGCCACGCAAAAAGCCGCGGCGACCACTCGGGCACGTGGGAACCGAGCGCGCCACCAGAGCCAGCCCAGTGCCATACGTGCCACGCCTGCCACGCAAAGTGAC
>Ga0126342_10001826_pt1 | contig 31449 bp, 32 predicted proteins | sample Cyp1metagenome_FD_92528 | JGI IMG/M metagenome (GOLD analysis project Ga0126342, IMG submission 92528) | Coral microbial communities from Lord Howe Island, Old Settlement Bay, Australia - Cyphastrea 1 metagenome | ecosystem: Host-associated > Invertebrates > Cnidaria > Coral ...
CGTAGGTGGCGTAGTTAGCCAGGCTGTACAGTGGTAGAGCCTCGACGTAGCAACTGTGAGGCACCCCTGAAAAAGTGAAGGGCGTGCCTGCTAGAGAGCCTTTGGTGAGACATATATATATATGACGTGATTATGAACTCACATAGCTATGGAGAATGGGCCATTTATTTATTTTACTTCGATGATTTACCTATTCAAGATCGCCCAGGTGTGGGTCCTCCACGTCCATGGGGGCGATTTAGAGATGGAGAAGGCCCACGGTGGAGATATGGAGCGACCTCCATGGGGAAATCGTCGATGAAACATGGGGAAAAAGTGGGAAACATCAGGAGCTTCGAAGTGACTTTCCGAAGCACCTCTGTTTTATCTGTTTTTGTTTGGAAGAAACATGGGGGGTTAAGATAGATTTAGCATGATTCAGCCAACCAAAATGGAGATTGAAACCAATTGAAAATATGTAAAAATGTTTTTTCCTCCAACAAACTGTCACGAGATGTCACGAATTCACCGGCGGAAATGCCGAGATGCGGCAAAGCTGTTGGTTGGGTTTTCATCAAAACTTGAAAGCAACAAACAGTTGAGTGTTTCCCCAAGTCTTTGGTGCCTTTCCCAAGTCCTTGCATCATATGTCACGGTCAGCTCGCCTGTACCGAAAAGTGTGACACATGCCGCGAGGTCTTGAGAAATCTGTCGAAATGTGGCGCCATTCGCTATGACCTTCAAGCCATGTACGTCCTAGGCGGCTGTACCTCCACAGGGATCTCCCAGCGATTCCACATATGGCAGAGAAATGAAGCAGGCTAAGTCGCCCATTTGGAAATCAATCAGAAATATTCAGAAATCATTGTGGCCCTAAATATGCCAACCTTTTTTTTTTCAACCGCCAACATCCTCCACATCAAAGATCTATCAGGCTCCAGGCTATCGGCAGACACTATGTACTCCATCTACCGCGCGCAGCTGCACGGCACAGCGGAAGATCCCTCTGAAACCAATGTGGCGATGAAGGTGGGGGGCCCATTATTGTGCGTTGGGGGCCTGGCTTTGTCATGTCATGTCATGTCCCCCCAAAAATGGGGAAAACTCAGGCAAAAAAAAACCATAGGTTTCACTATGTGTCAATGATTCAATCATATGAACTGATGGTTCCGATGTGAAACGATCATTTTTTTAGGGGTACAGCAGAAATCAAGACCATATGGAGTTGTTTAGGTGTTTGTTCTAACTAATGAGTCATGACAGTTAGATGTTCAACGACTTCTTGTTGAAACTACGGAAATGGGCAGGATGCCATCCAATTGGTTTGAGACAATTGTCCTTCACTGCTGGGAAACTTGGAGGGAAAACTCACATCGACCCGCTAAATCCTGTTTGGAACTTGATTTCCCAGCTGAAAATTTGGGCATCTTCGGCGTTTTTTGGGGGTCCATGTTGGTTTGGAGGATAAGATGAGTAGATGAGTGCATAAGGATGTTGCAAGGGTGGGGTGGGCACGAATGAAAAGAACTGAGTTCATTGATTTTAATGACTCCTGCTGCAGTGCAGCTGGGTGTTGTCCAACAAGATGAAGAAGTGGGACATCTAACCAATGAGATGCAATCAGCCAAGAGTCATCACTTGGAGGATGCAAAAGCATATAGCCAACAGATATCAACAGATGCAATCGGCCAGCTCGGCCTAGATCTCATCGGGCAGGTGGTTCCTCGCACTTCAGCTGCGGGGATGAAGCAGGTGGCGAGAGAAGTGGAACTGCACCATGCTTGCCACAATCATGTCAGCATCAACAAGCTGATCGCCACCTTTCAGGCACCCGGGAGTGGGGACAGGCGGGGACCATTGATGGTAGAGCTTTACCGCTTTCGCCAGTGGTTTGTTTCTGCTTATCCCAGAAACGTTGATTCAAAGTCGGTGACTTGAATCTCAATTGCACATCTATATCCTCGATATCCTATCTATATCCCATTGTTGAAGATGACTAAATATTGACTAAATATTGATAAGATTGACATTTTCATATTCTCTTCATTGCCTGATCTCATCCTGAGGTGGAGGAGGCTCCCCTAGGGCCATGCTGTGCAATGGCCATGCCGTTGCCATCGCAGGATCTCATGGAGTGTGTCACCCGGAAGCGCTGCTAGTGGGCTTTCCCCATAGGTCCATAGGTTCAGTTCTTTTGAGGCTGTTTGAGACCAAAAGAAAAAAACTCCACTATTTGACCAATAATTATGAATTGGTCATCCATCACCAGGCCAAAAAGATGTGAAAGACACTGTTCAATACTGTTCAAACCCGGTGGAAATAAGCTACAAGGCATTTTTCACTGCTATGCAGGGAATTTGTCCAGTTTTGTTGGGTTTGTGTCCAGAGTCTAGATCATATCAGCGCCATCTTTTCTGTTTGCCTGTCCCATGAGTGGGAGGTGATTTCATCGCCGCAAATGAATGAGTCAGCCCAATTGATGTCGTGCAGCCCATGTTCTTCCAGGAATTTTTGGGCCATTTCTTCAATACGCCTTTGCTTGGAAGTGCTAAGTTGGCACATCATTTCATGGGAATGTGATGGAATATGCCAGTCATTTGCCGTTCACAATCCTCTTTTTCAGTGACGTCGTGTTCCTGAGGGGTTTCGACCCAGTCCAAACCTGGTTGATAAACTTGGTGAAACCATCCGTTTTAGTGGTCAGATAGTTTTGACCCATACCCAAAGACCACCAAAAGAAAACATATAACATCATATAACATAATATAACAACCATATTTCAAAACATAGCGGTAAATCATCCTTGTTCGGTGGATACCCCATATCCGTACATATCATATCATATATATATATATATATGTATATATATATATTATTATGTATATATATATATATATTATACACATTCTTTAGCAAAGGTCCTGAGCAGCAGCAGCAGTGAGATGATGGCGGCCAATCTGATGAAAGGCCTCCTAGGAGCTTTGCAGCACCTCCATAAGCAGGAAATCATCTACCGCAAGCTGAGCCCCGAGAACATTTTCCTAACAACGGACCGAGGGCCCCGCGTCGGGTGAATGAGGTTGAATAGCTGTGAAAAATGTGGCGAACATACATCGAAGCTGGATGGAAATGATTGCAGCAGTTGATATTCAACTTCTGGGCCGTTTGCTTTTGTTCAAAGGGGGGGACTCCTAAAATCCAATGTTTTAGATTTTCCCCAGCATTTTGTTCGCTTTTTAGCTTTTTTCGTTAACCATATGCATGGTTAACCCTGTAAAAAACCCTCAGATGTTCTGTGGCATCGGTGAATCCCTTGGAGTTCGACAGGATATGAAGCCTTTGCTCTCGGACTTTAGCCTTGCCATGCGACTGAGCGAGTTGAAACGCTGTCCCATCCAGCTGGGTTCTCCGGGCTACACTGCTCCGGAGATTCTGCTGAATATGGAGCCCACCATGCAGAGCGACGTCTTCAGTGCCGGTGCTGTGTGACTAGCCAGCAACTTTTCGCCATAGCCGCTTTTTCGCCACAGATACCAGATCTCAGAGATGAAAAACTAAAAACATCTCATGGGGCCTCCACTGTTGGGAAGTACAGCAAGGGTTCCTTGGATATCCTTAGATGAGGTTGAAAGTAGCTGGGGGATGCTTGCCAAACTTCGGGGATGGCAACATACCCACAACTGGTTGGGATGTGTTAGGATAGGTTGGGATTTTTGTTCAGGAAGCCCATATTTTGTTGAGATATAGTAAGACACCAGGCCGGGGTTCCCGCATGTTTATCTCTTCATAATCCGTTCAACCACGTTGTGGCTTGCAGTCTCTGCGATAAGGCTCTTCTTCATGATTGTGAAGCAGCAGCCTTTTGCAGACTCAGACGTGGCCACGGCAATTAGCAACAACATCACACACAAGATCTCGCTGGAGCATAACGAATTCAAAAATAGTCCCAAGCTGTTCCTCAACTGCACAGAGGGGCCGCAGGTATTTTCTGAGTGAATTGTGAACTCATGAGTTCATAAGAGCTCGGACCTTTAAGATCCTTTAAGTAGAGATGTCAATATTTCACGATTCGTATCTCACTTCAAAGTGAGCGATTCGCTTTCACGATTCGTATCGCACTAAATTGGGCACGTCCTTGGTCATTTTCTGGGTCCACGATTCAATGGACTGATGGAACATGATGGAACCAATTGCCAAAGATCAAACATGCTGAGACTATTTCAGAATTGGTTGAAACCACCTAGAAATCACCCAGCAATGATGCTGATGGCACCTGGAAAGTCCACCATGCGATGATCAGCAGTCCCTTTGGTCCGAGTTTTTTTTTCATGTTTTCGCATCCCTTATCCCCTATGTATCCCCTATTTATCCATTCTTTATCCATTATTTATCCCCTATTTATCCCCTATTATATCCATTATTAATGGCCATTATTTAAATCGATTTAATGATCCACCTTCATCCAAGAGATCGCGAGGAAAGACTTGGTGGAGGGACTCATGGAACGCTCGCCGGTGAGTCGACTTGATGCCACTAGCGCTTTGGCCCACGACTTCGTCCAGCAGGTAGGGGCAGGTCGACGTCGTTTGATTCATATTCACATAGAAAATATTGATGTACCCAGGAGGTATATGTTCTATGATGTTATAGTTATATGGATGTTATAGTATGTTATAGTATGTTATAGTTGTTAGTTGTTCTTTTCTTTAGAAAAGATGGTTAAACTATATATGTTAAGCTCCTATTTTAGTACATAAACTGTTTGCAGTGACCCATTGCCGCGGCAGATTTTCAGGCCGTGATTGTGCCCCATGCACCACCTGGTGATCCCAATGCACGCTCGCAGCGCTTGCGACAACGCTTCGTGAAGATGCTTGGCGAACATCGCTGACCGCTCGCAAATCCCAGAGAAATGAAGGTTATAGGCTTTAATTGTCGGACAAACCCATCTAAAAAATGTGAGGTGCCAAAATGAAAACACAAAAAGATATAGAAAAACATGTTTGACTACCTGAGGGTATGAAGGCTTTCACTATGTTTCTTATTGATGATGTGTCACTTGTGCAATGGGGTGATTGTCACGAATTTGGAGAGATCATTGTAATGCACATAATACACCTTGGGCATTGGATTGAGACTCTGGTACTGCCTGGTACCTTAAACAAATTAGATCAATCATAGACAATGCCGCAAGCCCAATAGGAAACCACACCTCTTTGACCGGAAGGCACGGGTATTCAAGACATTTCAAGACCATACCCTGAAAAAATTGAGAACGGTTCAACTTCATGGATTTACCATGGGTTTACCATGGTTTACCATGGGTTTACCATGATTTACAATGGATTTACCATGATTTACCATGGGTTTGCCATGGTCATGGTAGCGGCTTTCCACAGCATTGTGATGCCATTTGAGGATGCTTCCTGGCGAGTCTCCTGCTTCTCGGCCAAGATCACCGGCGCTGGATGATGTTGGGGACATGACCCGAACATTACCTGCTTAATCCCTATTGCAGACATGTCATTACTGACAGAAATTTTCATAAATCGACTTTTTCCAGGTGTAGTCTATCACAACTATTGTGAAGTTGTGTAGCCTAAGTCATACTGAAGGGCTATCAGCACTGCCAGTGTTTCCACCCGTGGATCTTGGGGCCTTAAGATGTCTTAAGGCCGCGGCCGAGGGCGAGGACAACTCTACTCAGGCCGAGCTGCAGGGTCATCATTACACAATATAAATATACGTGCATGCTGCATATATATATATATACACATTAAAATAAAATATAACATTGTGGATATACTATGTTCTATTCTTTTATATTTTATTATATTATATATTTTCTATATTATATATTATATATTATATATACACCACCAAATATCCAGCCCTACTCTTGGTTTACCCGGTAGCCACTGCGCGAATGCAGCAAGATCTCACCGCAGGAGATCTCACCGCCCAAGAGTCTGGATCCCAGAAGATGGTATCATATGATGATATGGATGATATGGATGATATGGAATATCCATGATGATGATATGATGATATGATATATGATGGTATGATATATGATGATGATAAGGAAATATCCATGATGGCGTGAAATGCATGGACATTGCACCACAAGATGGGTGGAAACGAAGCGATTTCTGAAGCGATGTTCTGCAGTTTGCTGGTCGAGCGATGTCAAAAGTCAAAGTGACAAGTTTGGGTTTTGCCGCCCCTTATTTCGAGAAGCACCCGTTCATAGTTGGTTCCATCACCATCCCCTTTGTTGGATGAGCTCCTTATCATTGTACACATTTCTTGGTTTTCCTATGTTTTCCCCCAATTTTCTACGCACATTGCCGGCCCTGTTATCTCCCCCATCCCGGTCAACCTCGGGCGGCGCAGGTGCGGCGTCAGATTGGAAACTGAGCTTTTCGGAGCACGGTCGCCATGAAGCCCTGGTCTATCGCCGTCGCTACCTCTTCAGCAGTGGCACCACCAAGATGCTTGGCGGGAGTCCGTCAATGCTGGGAAAATGATGAAAAAAAAAGACGAAGCAGAAATTTGCGGTGGAGATTTTCTTAGGTATTTGATTATATAGATTATATAAGTGATTGGGATATGTTTAATGCAGTTGAATCATATAGACCGGAATATGAGGTGGTGTATGGACCTAATATAGACATGTATATAGACAGACAAAGCGAAACTATGGATGGGATTTTTCCAAATCCGTAGCAATCTGATTCTATCTCCAGTATTTGATGACTGATCTATTTATTTTAGTTTTTTTTCGTATTTCTATCTTTCTGTTTATCCATCCATCGATGTAATCTCTACCTAGACCGTCCAAGAACCTACCAAAAAATGGTTGGTTACCCTCATGTAGTATTTTTTGCCAATCTTTCTAGGATCAAAAAACATGGCATTTGGAAATCAACCATTTTCCCAGCTAGAAACCTCCGTTTATATCCAGGAGGGTCCTAGGATCAGATCGGCCCACATTTTCTCAATTCCTTCCGTGCCGATCTGAGGAGCTTCCTTCAGATTATTCCCTTTTCCGAGATCAAGGATCTGCAGGAGACCAGTCACACCATCTGGCAAACCTTGGAGATCCTCGGTGTTTGTGGGAGCTGTAAAGAGGAGCCAGATGAGCACTTGGCAGTTGACACTGGTTCGTGATTGATTGCCATGTGTATATTATTATATATATATATATATATATGTGTGTGTACATACATATACACACACACATATATATATGTATAAATGTATAAATGTATACGCATTGTCAAGATTTATTGGGGGTTCAATGGGTCTACTATGGTCTACTTACATGGTTTATTGGGGCTTGTGAATCCATCCCTTTTATGGGAACCCCACTGTCAATCCACAGGAAAAATTAGGAAACCCCCTGATCTATCCCAGAACAAAAGCGGAGTTCACGCAGAAGTAGCTGGCAGTGGTTGCACTCATCCATTCATCCGTGGAAGTTTTGCAACATGTTCACCCATTCATACTCTTTCAAGTAATGTCTAATCATACCCTGAGGGCTAACCATGGATAATCCATGTTTGTTTCCATTTCAAATAGTGATAGAATACCGCTCAAATTCGTTTACTACGGTGGATGGAAGAAATCCTGCACCACCTTGGATGGCTGAAACCCTATAAATAATGGGATAAACCACCGTTTTCAACTGGTGCAGGATTTCTTCCATCCACAGTATCAGTTACCCTCTGGTAAACTAACATAGCAATTGAAAATGGCAATTTATAGTGGATTTTCCCATTAAAAATGGTGATTTTCCATGATTTTCCATTGCTATGTTAGTTCACCAGAGGTTCATTTTTTACCACTGAGGTTAGATGGATGCCTGCAAGTCCCGCTGGACGGCCTAGACGCAACAGCTGAGCCCTACTCTCCGCCACAGCCCAAGATGCGACCGCTTCGTGGTGAAATGCCCAGTTTTTGTTGGTGAAATTTGTGAAATCCTCATGTTTGGTGAAACTCCCGCAACTCAACTGCCAAAGTCACCCTTTGAGCTGAGTTAGCAATCTTTGGCTGAAAACCTGGATATTGCGGTGGAAGCTTCCCCCTCCAAGGGCAATGTTGCCATTGGAACCGGCAAACCTGGCAGCGATGATGGGTCAATCTGCGCTGAAGCAAGGACACCCAGAGCCGTTGCGGCACAGGAACTTCCATGGAACTTCCATGAGATGAGTGACCTACAGAAGTAGAATGTCAGAATGTCTTAAATTTTTAAATGATATTAAAAGTAGGCTCAGGGTCCCACATGGTCCCACCATGTTCCACCCCTTCGGCCTAAAGTTCATCTCGTAATTCATGGTTAAATGACGTCAAACGAAATCAAACGAACATTGGCGGGAAGCCTTATTTCATGTGCAAAACTTGATGAAATGAGCATATACATATACACATATACATATTGCATGACAGTATCTTGATGGTGGTCGGTTTTCTGAAGCCCTCAGTCCCACCAATTTGTTCTGCAGCCTCAGGCCTCCAAACGAGCGAATCACCACAGGGATGCTACGCCACTTGGCTCGAAGGGGAAGTGGCAGAAAACTGCAAATTCTCCAGAACACGGGGTACCCCTAAATCCATTGGTTAATCATAGTGTTTGCATATCTTTCCATTTTCTCTCTAAACATTGGCATTTGCATTTTCTCTGAGACACTCCTCCTCATCATCATCATCATCATCATAATCATAATCGACTCATTTTTCACAGGGTCCAGCCACTGTACCGAAACCGCGCCGCACCATCTTGCGGCGCAAAGCCATGCGTTTTTCCCCTCTGCAGGCACTCCAGATTTGCCGCCAATGCACCGAGCAAATTCCAATGGCAGTGCCAAAATACTTCGGATCGACAGCACCTCTCTCTCTCCAGCAGCAAGGGGTTTGAAGCCTAGAGAGTCGCAGTCTCCTGCAGTTCAATTGGCTTTGTCCGAGTGAATCGGCCCAATTCCATCCACTCTATGAAATCATCATCTTCTTCACTGTTCTTCAATAAACTGACCATAAATTGTGGGTAAATCCTGGGTAGACCCATCATGACACACCCATCCCAATTCCGACGCACCCAAGGTCAGTACGAAGGAGATGATTCATCGGGGGCCAGGCGTGACGGGTTACTCCACCTTGATCATGTTTGATCTGTTGAATCTATTGTGATGGAATGATTCATTGATCATTGCTTTATTTCTGAAGACTGATGAATATAGAATCACTTGGTGAATGATGAATCAATATGACGATTCAATGACAATTCAACAGTGAAGTAGTGATTCTATGATATTCTATGTGCATTAATTTTCTACCATGACATGTGTTCTGGGATGTTTGATATATATCATATATATCATATATCGGTATATCCATTGCAGAACCATGTCCCGCGTCAGGGGACAACCCACCTGGTGGATGCCATCTCAAGCGCCGAAAAACTCGGGCGAGAAGGCGCTGGTGGTTAGGATGGTGTGGAAAGGTCATGCCCACATATGGATACATATGGTATATAAAATGCGAGTGACTTGGTCTCTGAAAAAATGGAACTTTGTCCCATTTTGTCCCCATGAAATCAGCTACCAGGTACTACCAGGTAGTGTACCTTAAAGCCCTTTGAAACCAGGCCTCAATGGTGTCTTGAAAACCGCACAGGTCTCTAGGGATATGTTTGGCACCTGCGCCTTTTCACAAAGCAACGAAGATGGGCAACGCCGGCGCTTCGTGAAAAAGCTTGGCATGGGCGAGGAGCGAAGTCCAGGGGCCGCAGATGTTTCAAAGATGGCGATACCAGGTGCATATATTTGGAACATTTTGGAACCAGATGCACACACACAGATATATGATATATATATATATATATATAGGTCATTCATCATATATTTTTGTATCTACGTCTCACATGTGCCAAAAGTGCGGTTTTTCGGCCCAATTTGACAGAGAAAAACGTTTTCGTGGCAGGAGGAAGAAGATTTTGATGACACCGCCTCGTGGCAATCCTGGAGGTCAGCGTTCGCAGTAGATCCAGTGGATCCAGTGGATAGGGCGACCAACTCATTTTTTTGGGGGAGGAAATACCCTCTGGTAAACTAACATAACTATGGAAAGATCCACCATTTTTCATGGGAAAATCCACTATAAATCACCATTTTCAATAGCTATGTGACAAATTACCAGAGGGTATCTAAGGCTAGGAAGGAGAAAGGGAGTAATTACGGGTTGTGAATCTACGAAAGAACATCAAGCGATTGGAGTATTCGATTCTGATCTACTTGGTGATGATCACCTAGGCTATGAATTCTGTATTGTGCCTACGTTTAGCTTTGACAACGTCCCTCCCTAAAGTGATCATCTGGGATCATAAAGTGAGGTACTGTGCCGCCAAATTTAATTTGGGATGCTATAAATATATATATATATATGCATAATTTATATTACAGTATATAATGAATTTGTACAAGTTTGGCCTCCTCATTTATAAGTGGATCTATGCAAATAACTGGATAAGTCCCATAAATCCCCACCTTGTAGGTTTTGTGGTGGCTCCTAGCGTCCCAGCGTCTCCGGCGTCTCCGGCGCAGGTCTGAGGCAATGCTTTCCAGTGCCAGTCGTAACAGCCGTGGCCGCAGTGGAAGCATGGCCAGTTGCAGCTAGGCCCTGCCAGATTGGTTTACATTTTGAACTTACCTTAAAATGTGGCAAACCGCCACAAACCAACCATCATTTTTCACCATCCCCAAGTCGTCACCATATTTTTATGGATGCGAAAAAAAAACGTCCCCTTTTTTCATAGGTTTAGCATAGGGGAAACCCCACATTACAAGATGTGATTCTTGTATACTATCGTGACTCACGAAAAAAACTGGGGACTTTTTAAATTTAATAGTTTAACTACCGACATCTACCGAAAATTCCACAGAAACTGGGTATGTCAAGATATTTTAACTCACCAAAACGCGAAAAACAACTGGGGATTTGAAGATTTGGACATATTTTTTTAACTCAAAGAAATGGGAACTTCACCAGGAAAAAAAACAAACGTTTTTTTTGATGGGATTCCACCAGCCAGAATAGGGAATAAATAATTTTAAAACCAGCAAGTTTGGGGCTATAGCGTACCTTATTCCGGAGATTTAAGCGAGAAAAACCATGGATGGACAGCCTAGCATTTGGCCAACGGGCAGAAGCGTGCTCTTATCGGGGCAACAAACAATGACTTGGCCAACTGGAGTGGGATGAAAAATGAGTTGAGCAAACACATTTTGGGAATTCAACAACCAACATGAACCAACATTGAGACTTAACAGACAGGAATGCGAATCTAATCTAGAAAAAATGGAGCTTTGCCCGCACAATTTTAGTTTATTATTGTTGATTAAAGATTATTTCAGCAAGGGATTTTTTTCAGCAGCAAGAGTCTGGATATGTCTGGATGAAACCAACACTGTCTGTGGTGGTTGTTAGCATTGGATGACCATCCCATCTGGTTCATGCCTGGCCGAGGTATCAGTAATGCCAGTGCTGCAGCCATGAGAGAACTTCTACTGGCCCAGAGCAAGCTGGATGCAGAACATACCTAATTCATATGTCAAAAGTATTTTTGGATGATCAAGACCCAGGCTTGTTTAAGTATTTTACTGGTCTCAAGACTAAGGAGAGAGAGAGAGAGAGAGAACATGTCCTTAATTTTCAGCAGATTATTTTTAGGTGATGGCGAACCTTTGGGGGTTTCACAGCTCAAGATATTGGTAGACAGCCCGGCTGTGAAATGACGTTGAGTCGAACATGATCCCCATATGATCCCCTAATGGAAATGGAACATGGTGGACCAGTAAACGCTCTTTGAAATTGTCTGAGCAGATGAAGAGGCATCACATATTCGTATATCAGATTTATGTAGATTTCATATGTTTTCATTGGTTTTATATGGGGTTTTTCTATCTAATCATTCCTGGTTTGCTTCAAAAATGGCTAGCCCATGGGGTGTTCTCGTCGTGTCCAGGTGAAGATGAAAGTGACCGCGACTTCGACGGCTTTGGCCCTCCGGCGGGCCCCATGCTCTCCCACAGGTGGGACCCTGTGGGATCCACCTTGCCTTAATAACCCACCGGGGGTGCAACAAAAAACACCTATTTAGGCCATGTTCATCAGTCCTTGGGGATGGTTTTATGATGGTTCTTAATATGGGATGAAACCTGATGTTGAAATTTTCTAAACACCACATTAAACCAATTCACGGACAATAACAACTGTAGCCTCCAGCAACCACCAATCTTAAGAATAGAACATGGAAATGATATGAGACCGTTGCCATTCTGCTTGATCCCCAAAAATCCCTACATAAACATCCCCGAGTTCCGGCGATGAGATCGAGGAACATATCATCCCTCAAGCCGTCGAACCCCTTCATGATATTGATCCCAAAAGAAGATAAAAGAAGGAGAGAAGAGACGACCATGGAAGAATTCCCTCCAAAGCTTCGTGTGTGAAAAAGAACCCTGTCTTTTCTTACAGGAACCAACCTGTTATAACCTGTTGAGGGTGCCATCCATTTGAAGGTGGAGGATCCCATTGCAAGACTGAATTGGTTAGCCGGTTAGGTGTCCTCAAGCAGCAATGGTAAATCCGTATCAATGGAGAATTTCAATGGTCTTAGAGTCTTATTATATGAGTTAATTAATGATTTAATCATGGATATGAATGGTAAGAACCCTTCATCAATATTTAAGTCAGCCAGCTTTGATGACACCGGAGGGTACCGTTTCGGTTTACCCTCTGGTAATTTAACATAGCTATTGAAAATCACAATTTTTAATGGGAAAATCCACTATAAATGGTCATTTTCAATAGCTATGTTAGTTTACCAGAGGGTATCTTTACCACCAGCCAGACCAAATCCTGTCGCCAGGGGCAGCGGTATCCGTGGATCTTCCCCTCACTTGACAGTTCCATCGGACCGGTGTGGTGGGTTGGGACTTCACCGGTTGCGATGTAACTTGGAAAGTCCGACTATGAATGAAAGTTGCTTAAAAAAATGTCCAATCTTATCCATGTTATATCATTTTATCCATTTCAAGCTGAACATATTTGAATTATTTGAAAATATCATTCTCAATAACCGTTACCAGGTGATGTGTCCCTGTTTTTGTGGCCGCAGCCCCCTACCAGGAATCCTCGCGGAGACAGATCTTGTCCCCGACGCAGCCAGTGCCACCAGCACGGGACTGGGGAACTTGCCAATTCAAAAAGGCCTGGCACAGCTTGAGAAACACCATCTTTGGTTGTGAGAATTGTTTTTTTTCCATGACCATGGGCACCCAAAAATCCAGTGGTTTATAATGGTTTACATGTATGATGATGTTCATCATTCAATGGCCGCAACTGGCACCAACCCCAGAATTGAAGGGGAAACCTGCGGGAAATGAAGAGATTTGGTGGCTTAATGGCTGAATGCATGGTTTCCGGTAGTTTTTCTTCAAATCAGTATACCAAGCTTAGTATTGTCATTTGTTGGCTATAATTCCAGTTGTTTTGTTGCTTAAAAAGGATTGAATCTTGATTTTCTCATTTGTTTTCCTTTTCGGACTGAATCTTTTCTGCCCCAGGAAGTGGGGCCTGGTGGCCGCGGGCGCCAGAAGGCCAGAAGATTTCAGGGACTGTAAGGGTAAGGAGTTTAAATCCTTTGATTTATGAATTTATGTTCCTTCAGCTCATGATGATGACTGATGGAGTTGATCTTCCAGGAGACTTTTTGGTAAGATTAGGATAGATTAAGGATCTTTTTTTAGTTTATTTTTTTTGAACAGCGACCCTGGGTACCATTGGCTGGTAGCTTCTCATGTGATCTCACCAGGTTGGGAGGTAGAACGACCCCACCGTCCGTGGTGATCCGCGTTTTGTCGCCCCTTCCTCCATTTTATATATGGGATGTCATCCTTCCCATTGACGAACCCCATCATTTTAAACACATTCTTCCCTTCGTTCTTCCTTCCCTTGTTTCCTTTTGCTTTCATGCCTTTCTTCCCTTCTTCCTTTATTCTGTCCACTGTTTGTTTTTCTTTTCATCTTCTTTTCTTCCTTTTTTCTTCCCTTTATTCCTTTCTTTCCTTCTTCGAAACCTTGGAAACCTTGGCATTCTTTGGAAATGGTGCTAACTAAGATACAAATTCAGCAGTAGTGGTCACTGGTCCTTTTTGGGATCCAGAAAAACAGCACTGAGAAAAACCACACGTCACCATTTAGTACCAGCACCAATTTTTCATAGGATACCAAATTATTTTAAGGGAAGGTTGTCGCAAGTTAGTAGCATCCTGCTTTAAGCAGTATGCGACTTTCATCATTAGCTACAAACCCCGTTTCCTCAGCCACTTGACGAATCGATGTAGTTTGCGTGGGGTTGTTCACTTCAAAAGGCATAGGGATAATGATTAACGGGTCCTGATATGGGGGCCAAGTTCGCAGAAGGGTTGAATCCCCTAGCAATGAGAAGCCCTTTATGACGAGTCGCTAGGCGTCCATCGTTTTGACACGTTGATGATGATGATGATGATGATGATGACGATGATGATGACGATGATGAGATCATAGTTGATAATGATAATTGATGATAGTTGATGATTTACATATCAACACCTGGCGTATATATAGTTTGACGCAATGTCAACCTCCGATCATGTTGACACGTTTTATGATCATGCCATGTCTATGACTCTATGTGTTTGATGTTTTGATGAGTCTGTTTGATAGCTGTCAATATTTGATACCTGACACTCATGTTTGACAGACCCACAAGAGGCTGTTCGAATTTGCATCCTGCAGATAGTTAATGCGGTAGCATGCTGTAGCATGTCTTGAACGCGCGTCGAGTTGTTGTTGCTGGTATTTTGATACTGCTGGTGCATTGTTAATCATTTTTAAATATTTTTACCCTCTTGTTATTTGACATAGCCATGGAAAATGTCCCATTTATAGATGGTTTACCTATTAAAAATGGTGATTTTCCATGACTATGTTAAATAACCAGATGGTAAATGAAGTCTTTGAATTGCATTTAGCAATCGTTGATCCACAGGATCTGCGCATCAATCCATATGATAAATGAGTCATATCATATCTATCACAAAAAGTCGGAGAAGGCCATATTTTGTATAACTGTGGTTTCCCCCCCGAAAAAAAAACCTTCACTCCAATGAAAACCACCTGAAGTTTTTTCTGTATGGCATATCTTTGATATATCTCCCATTAACCCATGAAATCCCACCAGGTGCGACCCCTTGGTCCCGCGGGGCAGCAGTTGGGCCTGCCAGGGGGAGAGGACTCCTGGGAATTTCTGGGAATCCTGGGAGGTGGATGCTTATTTATTTATACTATTTATTTAGGATTATACACACACACTTATTTATATATATATATTTATTTATTTATTTATTTATTATATTATATGGACTATATAGACCACCCTTGGTTATCCCAAAATGAAATGGCGGGGCTTCTTTAGCCCCTAAAAAACGTTGTTTGTTCATGTTATTTTATAGTATGTTCGGGCCTTAAAAGGTGAGAGCCGCCAATTTCATTTGATGTCGAGAGGTGATAAGAAACACTTTGCTGATTGGTTGGCTCAGATGGACAACAAAATCAAAGCCTCAACATAAAGACAAAAAACAATTCATAAGATCATGTGTAACATGTGTAACATTGAATTCCCAGGGATTGTGCGGAGTCGACACTGCAAATAAAGGGCAAGACCCAACCCCCACCTCACCCCACCCTGGCCTGAAGCAGGGCCACCTGAATTTCATGTCCCATCAGCCCCCCTTCACCCCATCCACCCACTCTTGGAAGCAACCAAATAGTACCAAATCACCAGGACCACCCAAAGAGTGGGAAAATGCAACAGTAAAATTAGCACCACCAACCCGTTCACCTCTGAATCATGATGCTTTGAGAGTTGGCAACTACCTAGAAAAGCACATAGGAAGACTCCAGCTTATACAAAATAGGGGGGTTGGCTTGGAAGTGCATGTGGCACAACATCTCCCAGGGACTGTGTGGAGTCGACACTGCAAATAAAAGGGCACGAATGCCCGGAACACCTGTCCACGAAGCTTGCCAGTAATTTGCTGTGCAAAGACTTGCAAAGATAGGCCAAGAGAAAAAAAACAACACTGGGTGCATTGTTTGGCTGAGACAGGTGGCTATTCTAGGTACTGTCCTGTTAGATCTCGGGAACTCTCGGGTGATAATAGTACAAAATGCAGGGACCTAACCCCCCTACACGAACACCACCCGAACATGCCCAGAATAAAATGTAGGGACCTGACCCATTATTTTTTTTGTCCTGGCTGAATGCAAGAAGTCTAAGGTCAAACTACCTTTCCAAAATTCAAAAAGGGGCTTGAGCCCCTTGGGCCTTTGAGCTATGCACAGGGGTTGGGACCATTGATATCATTGAATGTTTTGACTAAAAAGGGTATGGCCACCAAAATAATTTAGGGGACCTTACCCGACCTGGTCGGTACAAACGGGGCTAATATAATAATATACATATATATATACTGTATATATATATTAATACATAGGTATGTGCTGATATATGGATATATATATATATATATATGCGTGTGTGTGTTTATTTATTGAAATAATATAGACATATATTATATTGTAATGTATGCAGTACTTAATAGTACATATACTAAGTATGTTTATGTTGTTGTTGTTGTTGATGATGATGATGATGATGTTGATGATGATGATGTTGATGATGATGATGATGATAATGATGATGATGATGATGTGTGCGGAATATACTGTGGTATATCGCACATATTATGTAATTATAGATGTATATTTACATGCATACGTCCGCTTATGATTTGCTAGATTATTGATTATTGTTATCTTAATATCACTGTTTTGGAGAACCCATTTGTAGCCACACAGATCTTTTCCACATGATTTTCCTATTTGACGATTTGGACGTTTCATTTTGCGTTGGATGTATACATACATCTGACCTTGATGTTCACCAGGGTCCCACGCTTTTTTGACCCGAACCCTACGTAGGATGACCAAATGCTTTGATATCTTTTGTTTGCCATTTTTGGGTATTGCTGGTATCACCCTTCAATGGTTGATTGCGGGCCCCCCGAAGAGTGACACACCCATTCCATTCCAATCAAAAGTGGCACCGCTCATACTAATCAACAAAGGGTTCATGAAGCTCAAGTCGTATAGTTCTTTACCTTCCTTGGATCTGGAATGTCTTGGTCCCAATGGCTTGCATTCCACTTCGGAGTCCCAAAACCAGGAGGATTTTAATGATGCCTCGTGGCAATCCTTCGCAGACATACCAAGAAGCCTTAGCCAGGCTGGGTTTCGCTCAAGAGTGGGGTGCCATTTTGGTCACACCAAGTTGGCCAATTTGTTTGATATTGCCATATTACCATGTGGGTATTTGACATAGCTATGAAAAAATGCCCGTTTACATGTGATTTACGTAAAAACAAAGATTTTCTATCTATGAGATCGTATTTAGATTTTGCCCTTATGACTGAGCGCATGTTGGTTGATTTTTTGGGTGCAGCCACTGAGCCACTCAGCCACTCTGGTGTGGCTGGAGCAGCCGCTCAGCCACTCTCAAAGTAGAGTGGCTGAGTGGCAAAGTGACTGGACTGTGATGTACCTATAGGTTTGGGGTTAGAGGGGTGGGGCCGGGGTGGGGGTTGTATCTGAGTGGGTGAGTAGCTGAGTGATGGTGCAGCCACTCTCCCAGAGTGGCTGAGTGGCTTGGATTTCTCGTACCGTGCTCCTCATCCACTCTAGATTTTGTTGAGCCAATCATTTTCTTGGATGTTTTGTGCCCGCTATTGTATCGTCAAATGGGCCGACAAATATTAAAGATCCAATCTTAAGAAAAAAAGACGGGTTTTCTGGGGCAGTATTTCTCCGGAAAAATCTCCAGTTGGTCTTTCCTATGGGGATGGAACATCTGGCTGTACCATGGCCATACAATCTCTCGGAATCAAACATTGGTAACCGAAAATAGCCCGGTTGTAGATGATTTCCTCCTTTGAATGCACATTTATAGTGGATTTCCCAACCTCCGTTATTAACAGGTACTGTAATTAATCAACATTATATAATCTCCATCAATCATTCATTCTCAACCAGTAATTAGTCACCACTGTTGACCATTCATCAACCATTTATTTATACCTATGGTTTCAGCCAATTGAGGTTATCTAAAACCATGCTCTCGAGTCCTCCCCCAAACTCTCCTCCCAAATGAGGCCAGTGTCATGAGCGACATGAGCTTTGCTGTCGGCCCAAGTCCCAGCGGTGACATGATGAAGGACTCTGTCATCTCCATTCTTAGGGGAGTTTCATGGAGTTTCCTCTTTGCAAATTGGAGGAAAAATGCAACACATGTTTGATCACCGTTTGATTTTTGCCGTAGGGATATTTTTTTCATCCATGTTTCTCAGCGTTGCTGGTCCCAAAGGAAACAAGTATATATATAACATAATTATATAGTACAATGTTAGGAAACAATCAAATATATGGGCCAGAAGAGCATTTGAACAGCTTACCCTGCTGCCTGGCGAGAACGACACATCCATCCCAGTGGTCGCTCAGTCAAATTCATCTCCTGGAGATGTCAGACGTACAGATGGCAGATTTTGGCCACTTGGATTTGTACTGTATATTTTTGTGCATTCCTAGAGGCCATAGCATCCATAGCATCTCACTTAGAGGATCATATCATTTGAGACTGTCATTGGTAGAATTATGCCAGAAAGGTACCATGACCAAGGTTGTCACTTGAGGGCTGCAATCCAGGTACTCGTACAGTACGTCATTGCTGATAGATGGTTCGCGATTTTTAGTCAGCCCGTAAACAAATTGCAGATGTTCCCTGTATTTGTTTCCATAAACGCACTCCATACAAACTTTAGATCATTGGCTTCCCATGATATCCCCAACCAATGATACTGATCTCCCACCAATCCCCCGGGGGGTCAACCCATAGCTATGCAGGACCTGCTGCATTCAGACCTATCACCCACTGATGGACCCGCAAGACGACGATCTTCGAGGCGGTGAGAAACCATGAAGTGGTGCCCCAGTCTGTTAGTTCTGTATAAGAAGTATATAGGGTGCGGTGTATGTTATGGTGTCCTTGGACGGAAACGGCCTCGCTTGTGCCCGTGGATTTGTCTCGCTTGTGCCCGGGTAGCCCCTTTCCACTCGAGCTACTGTCCCCTAAAAGTAGACCCCAAATCGTTGTTTTTCAATGTCCCTGTTGCCTGTGTGCATTATGTTGCTGCATGCCCTCATGTCCCTCCCTAATCCTCCCTGGTTCCCAAGTCTCCCCCCATGTCGCCTAAAAGTAGACCCTAAATGTTGTTGCTTTCCACATACAAGGTATGTTCAGGTCAATCTGGGCGCAAATGAGTAGTTTCTATGGGCGCAAGTGAGGCTGGTCCTCCTTGGACTATGGTGATTATATATAGATGATCATAATATATTATAACTATGGTTGGATGATGGTTGGATCGCTTGGTTTCACCAACTTATAACTCGGGGGCACCACGACTTTGCACGTAATTGTATATGTTTTCTTGAAATTTCTTGAAGGGCGTTTTTGATGACTATTCATGGCGACAGGAGGGGCACCAATCAACAACTACAAGATCTCTATCGATTGAATGCTGACGCGTGAGATCGCGTGAGCCATTGCCAGTAGTGCGTGGTTACTTGGCATGGACATGTCCCGAAAAGAGTGGGATGATGTTCTGATAGCTGATAGACATTGATAGACTGATAGCACGATTCTATCCGAAATTTGTGGAGCATGAGGATTTTTGTCCTTCGAAATCAAGGCTCCAAGAGCTCGCATTGATCGCTTTCGCTCGCCAGAAACTGGCAGCTGTAGCTACAGCAGCTTGCATTTTTAAGGACCGAGGTGAGCTAAGGCCTCCAGAAGTAGACTATCCTGGGATAGACTAGATCAGATAGGAGACTCCTAGTGAAGCACATGATTTTCATAGCTTGAACCATTTTGGTTGTTGATTTGAACAACACGTGTGTCCATGCAGCTTCGACTTGGTTGTAATACTTCACTTTTCCGGGTTGAAACAGCCAAGCGGCCACATATAATATGGATTCAAAACTCATTGTTACACTATCATCATTGCCATATCAAGCTATATCAAACTTCTGATTTATCCATTGAACCAATCAACCAGATTTTCGTCCACGGTTCGAAAGATATCAAGACATCTTTGAGGCTGCTCAAGTCCTGTCCACCCCGTATGGGGCAGGGATATGGAGATCTCGGCGTCATTTTGCCAGGGCCAAACTGTTCGGTCACTGCAACTTCCATTGCCCGGTCACAGCAGGATAATAGCAGAAGTGTGTTCCCAGCAGTTTTTTTTTGTTGGACCTTTTGTTTCAAAAAATGCATGCTTTGCCTGATATATCCTGATATAGATTTTCACAAGAATCTACCTAGTGCTGCCTGATCGCTCCGGTTGCTTTGTAAATTCGGCCCGTTGCCCCGTCCAGCTACGTCGCGACGTGGTCAGGACCTGGGCAGGACGTGGGCCGAAGCTGTGCCGATGAGTCTCACACAAGAGTTTGTCGGAGACCAGGCCTTGGCGCCACAGGGATAGCTTCAGCCATTGTGACTTATGGGATTTTAATGGGATTTTAATGGGATGTTAAATGGGATTTTAATGGGAACTCAATTTGAACATCAATTCCACAGTTGTTCCGTTTTTTTCACAGATGTTTAAGTACTTGAAGTAAATGGATGCATTCAAACCAAGGATTATTTTTCAACTGCTGCGATTTTGATATGAAGTGATTCCCAAATTCACCTGACTTCCAACTGTGGAAGTTGAGGGCTGTCCTATCATTTTTTTCCCGGACAGCTTCAAGGGTTTGTGCAGCCAAGGGGCATTTTAAGACTGAAAAGGGGCGTGAACTCGATTGGAGCTGACAAACAGCCAGATATGTTATTATGTTTCTGCTGATCTTCGGGATAGGCGAGCTCAGACCCGAATGATGGATGATGACGGGTATTTGCCATAGTCTTTCTTCAGTGAGAAATCCAATGAGCTCGAATCACCTTCAACCCCGAGGGAATCCAACCAACGGAATGCCCAAAAGGAACTCTGTTTCCACACCACCGGCAAAATTTCGGATAGCAAAAGAAAACTGGAGTTGAACTGATATGAATTCATATCAGTTCATACGTGTCATACGTGTGATCCGACCATAGCACATCCCAGACTTGTCCCCTTGAGCGGCTAGCTGCGGCTAGCTGAGGGTCCTGGGGCATTGGACCCACTCTGAAAGATGTGCGATAGACCCAGCAGCAAAACTATATTGATATGATAAAACCAGACATTTTCGGAATGGTGTCCAACACAGACACACACACATACATACACACATATATATATATATTTATAGATATGATATACATAGTAGAGTCTTAAATTGATATGAAGTATATATGCACAAATGGTCACTTGAGTCGGTTGAGGACGGTTTATCTATTGGGTTTATCACAGCCGATGCACACTGATGACGGCCTGCGAGGAGCTTTTTTTTTGAGGCCTTGGTGATTGGCTTGTTTGCCATGGAACGCATGCATTCCAAGGGCCTCATCGACGCAAACTTTGACAGTCATCCAGCACTGAAAATATGGAGTGGCGGCAGCATGTTTATATTGATGCTGCGCAGGTTGCAGACAGGTGAAGGATAAGTGCAGTATGAAAGAGATCAGACGGGGCTTGATTTTGATTTGAGGCTTAAGATTTAAGTGTCTGCTGTTTACCCCTTTTGGATTGTTGTGAGACAAGCGTTTGCCTTCCGATCTTCCCTGCGGCCATTCTTGTTCACTAGAGGATATGCATCCATGGCCGCATATATCTCATATATCATGTTATATCCTAATGTTTTCTCATGATACGTATCCCATTCCATTTTTGTCAGTTCTACCCCCTTTAAGAAACCATTTCATGATATGTTAGGGATCTTGAATGGGTGATTGGCTTATAATGGAGCCCTGGAATCATTCCCAATCATTCAGTCCCCCTTGGTTTTCTACGATGAGATTGTTGATGTTTATGTTGATACTATTTGCAACGTTTTTTTTTAATGTTTTTTTTTGGTACTGTATAATTCTGACTTGATCCTGGGAGAACTTTTTTTTTTTGACAATTTATTACCGACCTTTAGGGACTTGCATCTATATATTTGTATGATTTCCCTGGACACAGATGGCCAGTGGGAGCCATGACTCCTATATTTCCGCAGGAGATCATGGATGTCGATCGTTACAAACGGCCTGGCGTGATGTCGCCGGTGAAGCTGCATCGATCCTCGGCCAAGATGGCAGTGGTGACCAGTGGTCTGACGTCTTATGACAGGTCTGATAGGTTCAATGTTTACTCATTGTTTTATCATGCTTCACTATGGTTTACTCATGAGTTGGATGTTTAAGATTTCATACTCTCTCATGCCCACACACACATATATATATATAATTATAGATATACATATGTATATATAAATGCATATATTATTAGATATATAACATTTAGGTCGTCATTGTATTTAAGTTGCCACAGACGTAGTTTACTGGTTGGTGAACAGCTTGGTCTTTGCACCTGGCCCCACGTTTTAACCCTTCTCCCAGGTGCGGGAGGCACTTCTGCGGTGCCGATGCTTGGCTCCACATTGGGAATGGTAATCATACCACCTATGAAAATCGTGATGCATGGGGGGATAGTTTATGTTTTTTTACCCAGATTATATCCAACATCATATGACATACGGGAAATTTATAATTTATATTATCTTATATTGATATACGTGTATATTTATATATACACATACATAACTCGTGTATTTTTTTGGAGATACCAATCACATATATATGAGTGTTATCATATGATGTTTATTGATGGTCATCATATAACATCCAACATATATAATTATATATATTATATATATACACATGTCGGCAACTAATGAATGGTGTTAACATCCAACCTTAAATAACTGTTGAAACAGAAATGTTAACCACAATTTATAGAAACATGTTAGCCTTAACTTAGATAAATGGGGATCAATATATGGAAGTATGTGTTAGCCCTTGTGAAGCTACCAAACACCTAGGAACCCAGATGCTAGTTAAGTAAATATGTGCGGACGCTTTAGTATTTAATATTTTGCGATCTTTGTATGTACGAACCAGCTTAAAACAAAATGCAGGGCGGGATTCCAAGATGTCCCATTTTTATCCATTTTTCAGAAACAATATTGACTGATGGATGTCGAACTTCTTCATGGTTTGGCCAACACATCGACCACTGTCACATGCGGACAAGTATAACCGATGCGTCAACATTGTTTGCAGCCTGTTTTTTGTTAATATCTAAGATAGAGTAAATTGGAACAAATCAAGGATGATGTCCCCCCAAGTTCTTGGGAGAACCATCAGTATCTATTCGGCATGGCGTTTGTTGAATGTTGTTTGGCAGGACTTGAGCCGTCCATTGCTGGAAAGGCAAAGCCAACCTGTTTCTGGAACTCCTTCGATAGATTTTTTCATGGTGAGAAGAATCAGAAGAAGTGGTTTTAGCTGCTTGAAAATACAACGAAACATTCGACTCAAGACATAATTTCCACCAGGAGGACCTGCGATTTCTGATGCAGCCAGCTAGTTTCGAGCCGAGGCGGTAACTCCGGAGGCGCAGCTTCTGAATCCGGGACAATTTCCATTCCAGCGATTACTGTCTTTGCAGAATCCTCTCATGTCATAGGGTCCAAAAGTTCCAAAATCACAATGGCTTGCACAGCCTCAAGGCCCTGATGAATGTGAACATGCCCTCGAAACTTAGCGAAATGTGGGAGGCTTTGGGTGGATTTTGAGTCCGATTGGGGGTGCCCAGCTTTGCGAAAACAGGGGCCCTCCAGTTTAACTTGGTAATGGAACGATACCATATGTTCCCAAATAATCTGTTTTTCTACATGTGTTTGTTTTTTGTGATTAAGATTGATTACCCCATATCTTTCCATATTTCCCATTGATTAGCCACATGTTGTCCCTGAATTCAACAGTTTCGCTGATTTCTGCGTCCCTATTTCTCCACCTGCCAGGTGAGGGTCTCAACTGCGAGCGCCGGATGTCAGTGGGCACTGCCGGACCGCAACCATATAGAATGCCAAACCTTAGAACGTCAGACAGACCGCCAGATGGAATGTCAGAGCATATGTCAGATAGAATGCCAGAAAGGCTGCCAGATAGAATGTTGGAAGATACGTTATATAGATAGAATATGATAGAATGTCACTGGGTGTGATCACTCGAAGAAAATATTTTTTTTTCATATTTTCTATTTTCAATAGATGATCAATTAACACTGCATCTCATAATTGCATGGATAGAATTACGTTCCATATTTTGCATGGATGATTATCACATATTTTCCATAATTTCCATAGAAAATTATCCTGTATTTTCTGTATTCCTTTAGGTGACTATCCCTATTTCCCCCACCATATTTCCCAATTCCTTCCATAGATGATTACCCGTTCTTTCCCCATATTTTCCATAGATGACTATCCCATATGTTCAATGTGTTCCGTGGATGATTGTACCATATGTTCGAATATTTTCAGATTATCCCCTATTTCCAATATTTTCCATAGATGCTCATCCTATATTTGTCCATATTTTGGATGATTACCCAATCCTTTGCCATGAAAAATAACCAATGGGTATTATGGGTATAGGAGAAAAAAAGGCCTATGGTATATGTATAGTATTCATATGTCTTCACCATCTAATGATTGGGGTACCTAATTTTGATACCCATGTCATATGCCCATAACCCCCGGTTTTTCACGTTCTGCAAGGATCGATTGTGATGGGATGATCAATTCAGCATCCGCTCAGAGTGATGCCTCGCAATGGCAGCAGCTGGATTTCATGGCTCCGGTGGAGGGACTCGGAGCGATCAACTGGTATCGAATGTGTTAAACCCTGGCTGCCATACCAAACTTGGCCTTGGGGATGGTTGGAATCCCACCCAAAAAAAGATGGTGATGACTTGGGGATTTTTTTTTCATCGGGTTTCCCACACTATTCCCTTTGAATTGGTGGGCCAGTTGGATCTACGAATTGAGTGTCTGAGTCTCAGCCACATGATAGTAAATCACTAAAAGATAGTGGTAAAGATGGTAATTAGTACGTTGTGGTAAATTACTGTTCTATCTTTTGGAGGGTACTAAACAGCTTGAAAGTGCGGGTTCAAAGCATACCAATAAGGGGTTTGGTTGAGGATGGTCCGAAGTGAAACCTCTCCAGGAGAAAGATCATGGTGGATAGCACGCCCATGTCGAATGAATCCGACTATCAATCATGAACATCCGAGGCTCCAGTCATGTGGCAGTTGAAATTATTTTTTGACCACTCTGTATGCATATATATATATTATATTATATGTATATGTGTATATGTGTATATTATATAATTTCATGTATATGTATATATATTATATGTTTTTTGTTTCCCATATTTGGAGAGGTCGAAATAAAACATCTTCACAGTTGGTGGTTGGTTCCCTAGATTTTTCCAAGCATTTTTACCATGTTTCATCCATCTGAGGCAGGATTGGTTTGTTTACAAAAACTTCTTCCGCGGCTCCAGCTTAGATGTGGCTGGCACCTTGGCCTTGATTCCGATGGAGCATTCCGGGTACATAGTAGCTTAGGCTTAAGCTTAGCACACGACAGTTGGGTGGACTTTTAAGGAACCTCGTAACATCGGGGTTTCCTAACATGGGGGTACCCCACTATGGATGGTTTATCAAGGAAAATCCTTTCAAAGTGGATGATTTGGGGATACCACTATTTTAGGAAACCCCCACATGTTCATCATGGTCATGTTGGATTGAACTTCCCACCTCAGCTCGTCAACGACTCTCTTTTGCGCGAGCGAAGGCCCATGTGCACATGTGCACAGACGCCCTGTACCGATTGGCCGATATTGGCCGGTTGATGAAAAATCAGGGGCAACCCCCATGTTCAGGGTCAATTCTGGGTAAGTTTGATGTTTCACTCCAGACTGCCAAGGTGCAGCCTCTGGTGATCGGCAGGGGGTGTGCCTTGGAATCAACCCATAGCCTCGGGTTTGCCAGTTACTGTACCAGTAATTTGACGTAATTTGACATAGTTGTGGAACATAGTCCATGGACACATGGACTTTTTATAAATTGCATATATTTTGCATATATTTGCCGATTTAACATTGTGAGTGTCCATAGCTATGTCAAATTACCAGAGGGTAAATATAGGTTATTCCTTTGCCGGCAGCTCCACACCGGCCGAGACTGCGATGACGATTCACCAAGGTTTGTGGATGTGGGGGCTTTCCATCCGATCCACCTCTCCAATACCTACTTCTTTGAACGATGTCTTGGCTGGCGTTGCCTGGCGAAACTGGGGTTAACTGGATGATTTATGATTATTTATATTGTGAACCCTGCTGTGGGTGGACAAATCTCATAAGTGACTGGTACTTCACAAATCATTGGCCAACACCATGAAGATTTGAAATCAGCCATCCACGGTGCTGGGATGACCCATTCCAAATTGGGCTCAGACATCACTGGCAGAGGGCAGGAAATGATGCGCTCCGTTGCCAAGGCGGGCTGTGTGTTGAGCCAAATCCTTCGATGCACAAATACTTTGAGGCATACAGGCCCGATGGAAGTGGTGCCGACCATCGGTCATCGGATAATCCATTGCATTTGCACCCCTGGAACTTCACATGGAACCCCAAAATGGCTCATTTTTCGGGCGCCCACGGTGGTTCGCAACCGCTGCCAACCTTTATCAGCTGATTCAGCTGGTTTTTTCCATATTTTGCCTTGCTGATAGGAGAAAAAAAACATAGCTATTGTTGATGATTGCTCTCCGAACAATGTGCGGGCTACCACCATATTCTTTGCAGGGATAAGCGAATAAGTTATGGTGCCAGAGGTGACGGGATTTGTGTCGGGATCAGAATCCAATATTGGACACATTTGGTTGTTCATAATTGAGGATGATTCATCCAAGTAAATCCAGAAGTTGGTTACTTAATTAGTATGGGTTGAACATGGTTGAACAAGCTGGAATATACCAGCCAAGATCCGACATTCACTCGCTACATTGCCACGCTGTTGCCATCTGTTGGCAGGCCTTCCTGTGAGCTGGTGAAGAACTGCCACTTGTCAGAACATGCCAACTTTCGATATTCATCAAATTTCAGTCGCCATCATATACCCATCAGATGGCTGGATGCTGGATATAGTATCAGATTTGGGCGACTGTTTGGGACAAAGTTTCCCTCAATCGATTTCCTCTGGACACGGAGGTCCGCTTGATTCAGGCGTTTCCTGGTCCCTAAAGAAACATGATCACAACATTTGTGCAGGCGTGTGGAGCCATCCGCGACGGGTGGTGATGTCCTTCCAGAAAGATCCCATCGAGGACCGGCTGGATGTTGGATCCTGCCGGCTGAGCTCCTTAGTGGTGAGGGATGGTGAGGTTTACCCTCTGGTCATTTGACTGTGAGATACAAAGGTACATCATCAGAATGGATCAGAATGGGCCATTTTCCATATGTTGAATTGCCGTTGTGGTTAGGGCCATTTAGTGAGGCATGTGGTATTATTGAAGTGGGGATCGGCTACAGCTAACTAAAGCACAAATGACCGTTTAGATCTGTAAAGCCTCGGAAGAGGCCTACATCCGTGAAGATGAAACTCACGATGGCTCACAAACGGACTCCTCTGGTTCCAGTACCTTTGCGGCATCCAAGAAGTTTTGAAGCTCACTTGGACAAGACACAACGGAAACATATGATAGGGGCAAACCTCTTAATTATACCATAATCAGTACTCAGTCCATAATCCATTTATATACATCCATTTGCCAGTTTGATCCAAACAACCATAGCTACGAAGTTTTGGTTATCATTGGGTTTACCACGTGCCACATTCTCCCGCAGAACGACCGGTCTTAGGTGGTGCGGTGAAGATCACCGGTGGAGGCTCACGACCTGAGTTTGTGGCGGAGCCTTTGGCTGGAAAGTCTGGTTATTGATATGATATGATTATATAAAGGAATTATGAAGGGATGTGATGTATTATGGCAATATTACAGGGATATTATAGTGATCGTGATGATTTTTATTCTTATACTGTGATATCTTATTTTAGGATTTAATGTATAAATCTAAGTCTTATTGTGGCAATTTGTATGGGATGGATGACCAAAAACCATATACCAACATATACCAGTTTCATGACCATCGCACATATATAAGGGCTTAGGGTATCACAAAAATCACTGGTTAGTCATCATCTCCCCGAAGAAAAATCACCGTGGGGATAGAGCCCATTTGCCCATTTTCAGGCATAGTCGTAATTGGATGAAATGGACATATTGATTGATCATGATTGATCAATCTTGAATTATCAGCAAAAAAAACCAGGTGATTGACAATCGGATCGTGAAAGATCCCATCAAGAGGCTGTCCAACATAAGGGCCCCATTTCGTGCCCCAACTTACTGTAAAAAGTTGGTTTAAGGAGCCAACTTCAGATGTTCACCATTTATTTCCAACACTCAAGCCAATTATATATATATATATATACATGATTATATGTATATATATATGTATATCAGTATATATATATACACATAATTATATATATACACATAATTATATATATATATATATATGTGTGTGTATCAGTATATATAGCATTTTAACCAACTTGACTTGGCCGTAACAAGGAAGCACCCGGAACAAGTCCGCAGTCCCTGAGGAATGTCGCACCCTGAAGGACATCTTGGCATCTCAGGGCCTGGGTCGACCGAAGCTGGTGGATTTCCTGTCGGTGGATGCGGAGGCAGCAGAGGCCGGCCACGGCAATGCAACCCCTGGAAGAGTGGGAGAGTTATTGGATAATCTAAGAATATATAGATGATGATATATACAGATGATGATAGGCAGATGATAGACAGATGATAGATAATGATAGATAATGATAGATAATGATAGATGATGATATACAGATGATGATAAATGATGATAGAGAATGATAGATAATGTGGATCTGTTCGGTTTCTGTGACCTTGAAACTTTGCATCGCCGAGAAAGCCAAGCCAAAGAGTATCACAGTTTGCCGGTGACAGCATCGCGCAAAGGCGACAGACATGACAGGTTGGAAACTTAAGTCGTTCTAAGACTCTAAGACCCTACTTTCCAATTTAATGTGATCCCCCCTAGACTATAAAGATCTATAAAGTCAATAGATCTATACTGCAACAACCCCCAGTGGGCAACGATACGCAGGTGGAGATTTTCCGTGATTTCCCGTTTGATGAGTTTGACATCCAGGTGATCAATGTGGAAGCCAAATGCTCAGCATGTGAAGACCATTAAGTACTGGAGGTCTTCAGTGTCAGCTTAGATTTTGTCCAGCAATCCGCAGTGGTAGTCGATGGTGCTTTCAAGAAAATTCACCTGTTTCCATTGTTTTCCCATCCCTTTTCTCCGCGTCGTCGAACGCCTTCAGACCCAGAGATCAACACGGGCGACGTGTTTCTGCCAAGTCACAACTGCCATCCAGCCTTGAGGTTCAAGCCAAGAACTACTATGACTTGGACAACATCATTCTGACTCCCGGCATTTGCCGCGTTAGCCTCCAAACATCTTATTATGGATCTCATGAAATCTCACAATTTTTTGTCAAACAAAAATGGTTGGGACTGGAAGATTGGAAGGTGTTATTTTTTCACGAAAACAACGTAAGGGACATGAACCTGTTTGGGTTCTATGCCTTGGATTGGTACACAAATAGGTTGTGAAATGCTCATTATTGGCGGATAACAGTTAAGAGCAGACCCTTTGCCAGACGTGCTAATCCTGAAGAGAGTTGAGGTGGAACCACCCAGATTTTGATGAAAATCGAAGGGGGCCTCGTTTTCCATGTTTTCCAGGTTCCACATCAAAGTTTTCTGGGTACAGGTGCCTTTATTACGGTTTCGGAAATCAAGGCCAGATATTAGGTCCCTTTTGCTCTCCTTTTGGTTGTCCCTTCCTTGTACTCTTAATTAGTATACTTTCGTTCTCTTTTAACATCTTTTATAGGGGTTCACGGTAAGATGGCACACCAAAACCAGGTGCACTAAGATGGCAACAGGCACTTTTTTTTCAAAAAAATCGCAGGGGTCAAAGAGGTCGACCCGCGTGGCCAAAGATGGCACACTGCTATAAACACCATTGAGGCAGTTGTGTGCCATCTTAGCCGCCTATACTAGACCAAGCGCATAAAAGCAAAAATGCATATAAATATGAATATAAATATGAATATATATATATATATAGACAGATTTTATTTAGGTACGGTTCAAACTTTCCTTTTCCTTTCCTTTCCTTTCCTCTTCCTCTTCCTTTCCTCTTCCTCTTCCTTTCCTCTTCCTTCCTTACCTCTTCCATTCCTGTTCCTTTCATCTTTCTTTCGTTTTCCTTTCATTTTCCTTTCCTTTCCTGTCATTGAATTATATATTCAAAACAACCCAGGAAAATAAAGAAGAGTAAAGATGGCACACGGCCAAAGAACCGCCCAGAAAATTGCAATATCTGCGCACAGAGGTTCGGGTCATTGAATTATATATACATTCAAAGCAAAAAAAGAAAAGGTGAAACGTTTCTGGGTCGCGAGATTTTTATAAACACCACTTGTGGGGGGCTGCCACGGAACACTAAGACGGCACATCCAAGCACGTTGATTCCGAAAAAATGAAGCGCAGCGCCTCAAAACCACCTTTTTCACATATGACGCAGACGCAATAAGAGATTGAGCACTTTTGGGCGGCCTGATTTTCCGATCTTTTTGCCACATTTTGCACAATCATGCAAAAACAATCAAAAAACAGTTTTGGATAATTCTTGGGGGATTGCCTCGGAGAAGGATGAAAAATAGGGAAAACCAATGAAGAATATAACAATCCACAATGAAAATAGAATAATAGGGTCGGCTGGCTCAAGGACTTCGACCTAACAACGGCTGGCTCAAGGACTTCGACCCAACGACCCAACGGGGACCGCACTAGGGAAGCACAACGGGGAAACAAACCGTGAAACAACAGGGAGAAACGAGGAAAGAAAAAATGAGAAAAGTAATCAGGTGCATGTCAACATATACATGGAACTTTCCACACAAGACAGGTGCATACATCTTGCAAATTGGGGCACACTAAGATGGCACACCCCTCTCCAGACCATTCAATCGGGGAAGACTATGCAAAAATGAAGGCAGAACCATGCAAAATTGTAGAAAACACATTGGGGGACTCCAGGACCCACGAAAA
>Ga0126342_10001827_pt1 | contig 31444 bp, 33 predicted proteins | sample Cyp1metagenome_FD_92528 | JGI IMG/M metagenome (GOLD analysis project Ga0126342, IMG submission 92528) | Coral microbial communities from Lord Howe Island, Old Settlement Bay, Australia - Cyphastrea 1 metagenome | ecosystem: Host-associated > Invertebrates > Cnidaria > Coral ...
CAGTGCCATGGTGTTTTGCTGTTTCGGAATCGCCCGCTCAAACTTCGCTGTGGAGCTGTTTTGAGGGCATGGGAGCTGCACTTTGGAGCTGGTTTCTTGTCGGTTCAGAAGGCAACGTTAGGCCGTGGAGCCTGCTTGCTAGGCGCCGCTTCTGTCCTTCAGTGCCATGGTGTTTTGCTGTTTCGGAATCGCCCGCTGGAACTTCGCTGTGGAGCTGTTTTGAAGGCATGGGAGCTGCACTTTGGAGCTGGTTTCTTGTCGGTTTGAAGGCAACGTTAGGCAGTGGAGCCTGCTTGCTAGGCGCCGCTTCCGTCCTTCAGTGTCATGGTGTTTTGCTGCTTCGGAATCGTTCGCTAGAACTTCGCTGTGAAACTGTTTTGAGGGCACGGGAGCTGCACTTTGGAGCTGGTTTCTTGTCGGTTCAGAAGTTAGGCACTGGAGCCTGCTTGCTAGGCGCCGCTTCTGTCCTTCAGTGCCATGGTGTTTTGCTGTTTCGGAATCGCCCGCTAGAACTTCGCTGTGGGGCTGTTTTGAGGGCATGGGAGCTGCACTTTGGAACTGGTTTCTTGTCGGTTCAGAAGGCAACGTTACGCACTGGAGCCTGCTTGCTAGGCGCCGTTTCTGTCCTTCATAGAAATAAAATCATAAAATACATTGGCATACATTGTCATTCTAATATATCTATAAATTTGTACCCCGGACTGAGGCAAAAACCAACGTAAGAAAGCTTCTCCTTGCTGCCATCACTGGAATGAATAGCTGCCATGACCTTCCAGGTCCAAGCTCCTCTTCTCTGGGGTCGGCGGCAGGGGGCGTTAGCCCTTAAATTTAACATAACCATGGAAAATCACCATGCTATTAATAGGTAAACCCAGGTAAACCATCTTTTTTTCTATGGGCCATGGCTTAACCATGGCGAACTGTTAGTCATAACCAGGCCGGGTAACCGATTTTCCCCAGAAAAAATCACCATGGCCGAGGCACCGGATCCATCTCCTCCTCCGAAGAGGACTCCAACACCGACGACGCGGAGCTGCTGGAGGTGTCGCTCTCGGAGTCGCTGTCGGAGGAGTCACTGTCCTCCACTGCCAACAGGGCTGGCAAAGTGACAAACGGTGATAGTGATACACTAACTTCACGAAATTCACTAAAGCATTACTATATAGATTCATGATTCATCATGATTCATCTATATTGATGAAATTCACTCAATGTTCTTAGGATGTCCTAGGGCCTAGGATGCATTGAGTCTGTCTCTCTGTCCGACACGGCTCGCGCAACCGGATACCACTGTTTTGGGCAACATGACTGAGATGGAATCGAAACGCATCCTCCCCAGCTATCCTCCCCGGCTGTGGGGGCCGACACAGGAGGGGCCGAAACAGGAGGGGCTGAAGCAGACTCACCAATAGGTTCCTTGGTTGTTTCTTCCTCACGTCCGTATCGAGACATGCAATCTACATGGATTTAAAATTTCAACCGCAAAAAACAATCACAAGCGGATAGTCCCTGCCCGCACTGTCATCCAATATCGTAACATGTCATCAAATTGTCATGGAGTACATGGCACTTCTTCGTCTTTTTCTCAAAGGGTTCCACTTCCAACAAGAACAACATCACTGCGTCTATGTCCTTCAACTGCATCGGTAGATGGCACATGTCCTCTGCTTGTTTCATGTTACAAAGTTGCTCTAGAACAGCGCCGGTGATCTTGTGTCATGTACAAACTTCCGATGATTGGGGAGCTGTCATGAAATAAAAGGAACCACAGTTGTGGGGCGTAAAAGTGGAAACCCAATAACAACGTGCCTCCATCTCAACATCAGGTTCGGCCTGGGTCGAGCAAATCATGATGTCATGATATCTCGTTGATATACAATGATAATCCATGATATCATGATTTGCGAAGTGACTAGAGAAATTGAAGCTGGTTTCGAGTGTCAGCTGTGCAAAACAGCTCACATCGAACAGCTGACACATCATGTGACACATCTGTGAAATTATGGGAATGTCAGGGTGATGTCAGGGTGATGTCAGGGTATGCTTGGGGGTTTCAATCAGTCGATCATCAGGCAGATCAACTTCAAGCTGAGGAGCCACTGCAGGCCTCAAGCGTCTGCGCTTTGGCGCGGGTTCTGACATGGCTCAGAGTGGAACTCACGAGCCAGGCAGCCAGGTATCGCGAGCGCTATCACGTGGATAGCCGCATTTAAGCTATTTACAACCCTGAGGATGACCCTCCGAGCCAAACATTCTGGGCATGGGCCAAGTCCAGCATCCTGAAGTCTCCACCCGCAGATGCGAATCACTACATACAAAACCATACAAAAAACCATCAAAAACCACAATGATCATCATTGATCAACATTGTGAATCTTCAACTGATGCACACATGCACATGCTGTGCGAAAACGCTGGGCAAATGGCTCTTCAAAGATGCCTGGTCGAAGTGAATCTGCACCTCTTGCTGGCCATTTGGGAAGACCTTCCAGCACCAAATTCTTTGACGATTTCTGGACGGTTGCCAGCATAGACTCATGGAAAAATGGGTGCTAGGCATCAGCAACATTTCGGAGCATCATCAGGTCACACCAGCTCTCACCCTTTTTGATCGTCTCCGTTCAGCTGTTGCACTAGCTCTTCACCTGTGAGCACAGCATTGTGTTTGAGATGATTGAATCATTGAAACTGATTTGTGGGGCATTGACCCTTCCCAACAATAAAGAACGGATAAAGAATGGATAAGAATGGAACAGGCTGCTGCCAGCTCGGCAAGTCCACGTCAACTATGGCTGGTCTCCCACCGAAAAACTTTCTTGTTGCATGCCCGTGGATGTACTTGGCTAAAGTCGAACCCAATTCAATGGTTAGGCTAATCTGAACCAATGCACCCAATTGCAGTTGCCAAAGAACCAATCGAAATCATGATATGACACTGTGATAACTTTGATAACATTGTGCAGCTTGAGGGAAAAGCTTCACTGCCTGGGAAGGCTTTCGGAAAACCACGCGATTCATCATCCACGCTCGCCTCCCAGCAGTGCACATAAATTGGATTCATAGAACTTCATAGAACATGGGAAAAACTCTTGCGGCATGATGCAGCATGAAGGAATATGGGACATGAGTGTCGAACTCATACAGAGTTATCCCGCTTCGCTCACCTTTTCTATTGAACATTAGCCTAGTGCTCACGGCACTGCGAGATTTTGCACAAATTCAGCCCATCACCAAAGGCAGCAAACCCTCTGGATGTCTTTGTAGCATCAGGGGCCTGGTAGGGCAGGGCAAAGTAATTGGCCATCATTCTACCCTCTCCACAGCAGGCATGCCGGGCCACCAAGTGCGTGGGCACGATACCAAGTAGGTATGGCCTTTGGAAATGCACTGCTTTGGGGCGAGGCGGGGCTTGGGCTTGGCACCTGTCACTCGACGGGGTGGCTTGAAACTTTGCGTCTCTCTGGGCTCCGGAGGCGGCCCTGGAGCTTTCAAATCCTGTTGACGGAGAAGGCTCCAGTGGCCAAGCCGTGGCTTGTGGGCCCGGGCCGGACTTTTGGATCTGGCTTTGGCACTTGGTTTGCTTGGTTTGCTTGGTTTGGACTTGGCTTCCACCGCAACCTGCACTGGTTGCTTTGTCATAGATGCACCACAATTCGGACAGAAGTTGGCGTCAGCTGGAACCATGGCACCACACTTGGAGCAAGTGACCTCAGAGGGAACCGCCCGTAGAGCCTCAGTTCTAAGAGTTGCATCACCTGTCGATGCCAAACAGGGCTCCATGGGTTGTGTGGCCAGGGTCACGGCCACAGGCTCTGTGGCTTGTGCCTCTGGAGCCGGCTCTCGCCATGGCGGGGACTGTGGAAGTTGCCGCTCATCTGTCTGTGTCGGCTTAACCAGCTGTCCAGGTCCTTCAGCAACTCCTCGAGGAACTCCAAGGTCTTGTAGGCCTCGTCCTTCCGGAACTTCCTCATCTACCCAGATCATCGCTTTTTTGAACTCCTCACTCTCTCGCGGCTCCGCCAGCACCCGGCGACCATAGGGCCGGAAGGAACGGTCGGAGGGCACCTCCACCTGGTGTTTGATCAGGGCATCGACTTGTGAACCGCCAAAGGTTGCAGCCCAGGCACCTGGCAGTTGACGAACATACCACCGGTTCTCTGTCTCGTGCCGAATCGCTTCCTTCCACCAAGCATCCGCTGGCGCTAAGTCAACATCTGGTTGGTACCAGCCACAGCTGCAGCTACATGCGGAGGGGTGGACCATAGCGCAGGGTCACAACGCTCGCCCAGTTTGGAATCTAAGCTTGTTCAAAGGTGCCATCAGGCAACATGATCAGCAAAAGTCTGAGTTTGGCAGCACATCTCAACGCTGGCATTGGAATCGTCCATCCCTCTCGATTCAGTTTATCACTCGTAGGAAATGGTTTCATCCAGTATCAAGTTAACAATCAACAAATAGTACAAAATATTCAAGAAGTCAAGAAATGTTTAATGTTGATCTATACATTACATATACTCTATATATATATATGATACAGTATTCATCATTATTCATCCGTATCGATCTGTAACTCTTGCTGCGACCTGCCTGGTCGACCTTGATGTGTGCATTTGGAGTTGTGAGGCTCGGCTTCCTGCTCACAGGGACATGATGTTGGCGGGAAAGGTACATTGAATGAAGGGAGTGATACTGAGGGGTTTTGGAGGAGGTATCATATGTGTAAATATGTGTGTATATATATAATTATATACATATATAAATATCAAATGTTTTCGAATATATAGTAATGTAGAATATGTATATATATAGGAAATGGTTCTATGGCTTGGCCAGGGGACGAGAGCAACAAATGGTTATCGCTAAGTTGTCGCTAAGGTTATCGCTAAATAACCCCTCCAACACATGACATTGTTGTAAGGAAATTTGCCACAAAAACGACAGACAGAGAGAGATAGAGAGAGAGAGAGAGAAAAAAAAAACGAAAAAAGCAAGCGAGAGAGAGAGAGAGAGAAAGAGAGAGAGAGAGAGAGAGTTGGATGCCAAATGATATGGTAACTGCAGGAAACAGGGCACAAGTTGAAATTCCATCATCGGTTTTGCCCGTTCTGTGAATGTGCACAACAGTATTTGCTTGGTTTACGCCAAGTTTCATGGACTGTCGTGTATGGTCCCAGGTTATCGCTTTTGGGGGGGCCCTATCGCTTTACAGTGTTTTGTGCACATCTCTGACAAAAAAACTCCTGCAATAAAGTGGTCTTCGACCATTTTGACCGTGACTCATATGTGGGCACGTGTCATCTCGAGCAACCCCAAGACTTTGTCTCAAGTCTTGGGTGCATTCGGGCTGCCCTGCTTCTTTTTCTCTCAAACAGCTACTGGTCACAATTGGGTACCAAAAATGTGGCCTGATACGTTAGATGCAAAAATGGAGATGAAAATAAAATGACCAAAATTTACCCTCCTGGGTCTTAAATTTCACCCATGCCCATACCCAAATCGCACGGGTTTGCATAATCCAACGGCACTGGCCTCAGTTCTTGGCCATCCAACCGACAGCAGTCCGACAGGAGGCTCTCACCATGACCCTGTCTGTTTCTGCCTGTGCCTCCTTTCCAGTGGTCACATTGGATTCCTTTTCCACTACAAAAATATACAATCACAGAGTCTGGAGAATAGTTCTGTGACCAACATTATTTAATCATGCATCTATATTGAGGGCTGTTTAGAGTGGTTTCACTGCTTGACATTTGCTTCTATTCACTTGGACCAGTCAGAAAGGCGTAAAAGGCATGCAGCGGCATGGCAACAATAAGGACATCATGACATCAATTCTCTTGGTCTTTTGGATGATGAGGACACTGGCACAGCCCCAGCCTCTGTTTGCAATCTACCACCACATGGCAGGGGCTCAGGGGCCTGTGGTTGATGCACAAAAAAGACATCAGTGGCGTTATCAGTGAAACCTCTGTGAAAGTAGGTCCAGCCTCCCGCGACTCTGTGATTGGAACCTCAAGGGGAATGATTCCATAACTTTGTACCCCAGTCATCCACAGTCTACAAATATGGTGGTGTCAAAGAACATCCAGCTTGCGACATCGAATCTTTTTGAGTCGCAATGGATGCAGACAATATCCACATTGCTGATACTCAGCTGATCAAAACGCCAGAAGCTGCACGGCCAGGAATGAAAAGCCTGCAACACATCAGCTTGGACCGTTCAATATCAATCTATCCTGTCCGCAGCTGCTGACATTGGCTGACATCATTTTGGCCATCGTCAGGCCAAATTTTCCCTGACCTGTGGTACTCTTAACCACGCCACCAGATGAGGCCCGAAACAACCCCAGGTGTTCACAGACCGCACCAAGCACTAGATCCAAATGAGATCAAACAAGTGTTGTTACAACGTTGGGCTAGTCACGGCTAGTCACAACTTGTTTGAAGCTCAGGCCAGCATCCACCAACTCCATGAGCACTTTCAGTGCTTCCAGCTCAAGCACCGCGGCCCATGCCAGGCATTCCGCGTCCCATGCCTAGCAGCTATGCAAACATCAAATTACATCACCGTATTCCACGCCGTATTTCACTGTAATATCTGTAACATCTGTGATATCTGTGATGCAGCTTGAGGATGTGAAGACAAGAGACATCCTGACCCGAGCCTGGCATGCCTGGAGGGGGCATCCCTGGAGGCATTCCTGGCATGCCTGCGATGTCACAATAGGTCTGATGGGGTACACGGTATAATACGGTATAGCATGGTATGGCATGGTATACCCCAAATTGTGCAGTTTCAATGGGGAAAACTATCATCAACTAATCAACATCAATCAACATCAATCAACAATTAAATGTGGGGGGTACCCGATTTTCAGACAATGACCCAACAGTCATCATTGGACGTCCAAGGCTCGCTGCTACTGGGCAAAGCCGCACAGCCGCCAACTTCTTTTCTAAAGCAATTCTCGCTAGAGTTGGAGTCCATGAATCAGCCCCGAACAGCGAAACATGCGAAACACTTTTCATGAAGTCTGTTGGTGTCTGCATCAAGCTGACCTGGGCTGACTGATGATCCCCTGTGAAACTTGCAGCAAATTGTCTGTACACTTTATCTTCATGAGACTCGTGGCTCCTATGCTTCACTGGTGAAAAACAAGTAGCACATCTCAGGTACTAGTAGGCGTTGCGTCTTTCTGTTTCGATCGTGCCTGTCCACAATGGCCATGAAGAAGCAACAAGGGGCTAAGTTCTCCAGACTGTGCTTCAACAATGCTAACTGTTAAGCTGCTTGTACCTTGTGATATCTCAAAACCTGTCAATGTTTACAAAATAGAAATACCATCTGGTTATGACTAACATAGCCATGGAAAATCACCATTTCTAATAGGTAAACCATCTATTTCTATGGGCCATCTATACCATGGCTATGTTAGTCATAACCAGAGGGTAAACCATACGCGTTCTCTCTGCGAGCCTTCTCCCACCATCGCGTCACCACTCCCACCATTCGCTCGCCCACTGCTTTAAGCTGTGGAGGCACGTTTTGTTCAACCATACCTCGGTTTGAGATTTTTGAATCGGCAAGAACTATCATTTCTAGACTGCGGCTATCCTTTCTGGGAGATTTCAGAAAATTACAATTTGGAACTAGGATGCGTTTGCATGCGTTTGCATGCGTTTGCTATGTTTGCTGAACAAACCATACAAATGCAAGCAACTTTTGAGCCACGTCGATTGCAACCACTCCACGCCACACGTCCTGAATATGCTTCACGGTGGCTGGGGCTACAAGGCTGCAGGCTCTGGTACTGATCTCTGACAGTCGGTCCTTGACATCTTCAACTTCCCATCTTGCATAGTAAAGCTGTCGCATGAGATCACGTTGAACATAGTTCCTTCGTTGATGTCTGAACAAGACGCCAGGAAGGATTCTGCAAACATGGTACGTAATATGAAGAAACTCTTCCTCAGACTTGTACTCTCTTAGAGAGACCTTCACCAAACGGTCAACTATCAGAAAGTCTTGGTGGCAGTTTAGCGGCCACAGGGCACATCCAGCGACATTGTCACGCTCTCCAGGAGAACCTGCTTTCAGGACTAAATGGAACGCATTTCCCAATTGGTGTTTCGAATGGCCTGTCTGTTTCACTGCTTTCGGTTGTCTGGTTTCACAACTGCAGAAGACATGCAGCGGTTCACCTTGTCTGGAAGAACCACAATATGCCATGTACTCAGCACTCTTGTCTCCTGGGTCCAGACCAATGGGGTGAATGCTTTGCAAAGTCCAAGGATGGTGAGAACAAAAGGGGTCATTTGAATTCATTTGAGACATTCATGAGCCAGGAGATTCTCTCTAAATGGGAGAAATGGTTATGTTGTCCAGGAGTGCAAATGCAGAAACATGGCGATTGAGGGAGTCAGGTCGAAGAAGACAGTCTGTTTTGTCACGACGAGACGAAAACTGGTCCAAAAAGAAGTGGTGAACACCTCTTCAACACTAAACACTTGCACTCTAGCATGTCAAGAGAGGAGCAAATTCTCACTTTCCGGAAATTCCTTGCATTTATAGAGACGCTGACTTCAATATATCCTCTGCAATTCTCAATCTGTCCCCTTTGATCTTTGGAAACACCTGGGGACAAAGGCATAATACTCCCTCCTTTGGGCACATTGGCGCAGGCGGCACAGGGGAACGCATTTCGATGGTTCTTACCTGCCAGCTCAGAAGCGACCAGCAGCAGGTAGACAGGAATAGACGTGACATGACTACGAGAGTTGAGATGCCATCCCAACCAACAGTACTACGGTGGGTAGTAGCTAACATAGACCCTGAGAATCACTCATCCAAAGAGGAAAGTAGCCTTCCAACCTCGGCAGGGTCTATGAGTGGTTTATGTTAGTTGGTTCAATCCCTCCAGCGCCTTGCCCTTCACCACAGAGGCAAAGCTGCTGCCATCGCTCCAAGGGCTGATGTCCAAATCCATGGCACCAGTTTCCTGTGGCGAGGAGTACCCGAGTACCCAACACGCATGCCCTGGGGCCCAGTGTTGGTCAGGTGCCCAGCCTCCCAGTAGAAGGCCATCAGAGAGTTGGGATCTTTCCAGTCGTCGCTTTCCAAGGATTGCCCAAGTAGTTCCAGGGAGATCTCGCCTAGGACTTGCTCGAAGATTGGTTGTTTGGCTGTAGATGGTGCCTCACAAGAGCATGCTGAGCTACCACAATCGCATGGTCAGTGACACAACATGCCATAACATGCCACAACATGCCATAACCACCAATGTCTGACGACCAATGTCTGCCATTCCAGTGGATTTCACATCGATCTTTACCAACTGGGGCCTTGTTTTGTATGAGCGAGATCGGAGCTCTGTCTTCACCTCCTGCTTCATCATCGGCATCGGTGTAGAAGCATGGCTGCCAGCACCTTCGCCGCACAAAGCTGACAGAACCGCAGTAGGGCAGCCACCCAGTGTTGCCAACCACCTTAGTTTTAGTGTGTTTTTGCTGAAGCAATAACTCACAAAATACAACCTGTCACTGCTGAAGCGTTGCCACGGTTTGCACAATCTAGCTGACAGAGAACAAGTCTAAAAGCAGCAGGTTTCGTGTTTGCTTCTCAGCGACGAAGTCTGTTGAGTACTGCCATCCGAGTTCGTCTGTCTCACCATCCACAGGGCAGGTACTCCTGGGGCAAGGCTAGATGTACGCAGCTCCGTCTGTAAGGAATTCAAACAAAATCAGAGAGCATCACCCAGCACTGAAAATATCACGAATTATATTCACTGGAATATCTTGTCTCAATATTTGAATGTCTCAAGATGTCTCAAGTAGATTTGGAGCTTCAAATGTGAAAACATCAGTGCATCTGTGGCTCCAGGTGCACTTTCGGCGCATTCCCAAGAAGTCCACAGCCTCAACGGGTGGGATGTCGCTCACCTGAGCTGCCCAGGTGCCGACAGAGTTACTGGTGAGTTACTGATGGACAGTTGATGATGTTGATGTTTGACATCTTTGCTTCCTAGACTGTAATATGTTAATATATGTTGATATATGTTGGATGTTCATTCTGTTGCAAGGACATTGCAGGTATCTCTTGAAATTCTGTTGAAACGCTTTTAGACATGGCACTGCAATCTTTCCTTCCTCCTCGCTCTCGGGAATGAAGGGATGTCGGATATATTCGTTGCCTTCCAAGGCGACCCACTTCATCTTGGCAGCACCGTCATGGGGCCAATAGGGTGCCTTCCAGTGGTACCTGAAAAGGTTGGTGCGCCGCTCAAGTTCCCACATGGAGAGCTCCTTCAGCACCTTAGGTACTTCTCCAAGGACACAAGAGACTGTAACTGTAGCATACTACAGCCCTCATACTAGTGTCTATATATAGAGGTGTACTGTAAGTGATTGTAAGTATGATATATGATGATATAATATGAAATAGGTTTATAGTTTTCTAATTACAATATTTCAAGAACAGGACCTTATTCGGCTGTCTCTTCGGCTGTCTTTGCAAAAAGAGGCACTTCATCCGGTGAAATCATGGACGCAGTGCGCACCAGCTTTTGACTGGCTGGCTTTGGCTTTTCCACCGGGCTTTGCGACGTCTTGGCCTCAGGGCTCAACACTTCATCCTCGTAGATGCCAAAGAGATCTGCACCAACCTCTGCGGCGATCAGTTACGATCACAGGCTTTGCCAAACGTTCATCCATTTTCAAATGCCATGTTGATCTGCATCATTCTGCATCGCAGAGATTGCAAAGTGATGCAGGAAAGCGACAAAATATGTGGCGCTTTTTTGGAGCAGTCCCAGGTCAGAGAATTCGAAAACCCGCATATCAAGCGTCTTGACATCCTGAAGCAACGAAATGTCCATCTGGGAAGCTCGCTTGCATTGCATGAGCGCATTGAGAGTTGAAATCAGGATTGAAAAATTGAGAAGTTCAAGTTCAAAAGTCTTGCCTTCCCATCAAAGTCCAGTGCTTCCTTGAAGGTAACCAGCACAGGATAGGTGTGGGTGTCGGCATTCTCTTCAAGCCTCAAGCCTCAAAATCGAACATAGAAGTGTCTTTAAGTGAAGCAGTTTGCTGCGTTTGCAGTTCTTTCACACTGCCAATTTGATACTTGCCAGCTCATGCCATTTCTACATATTTTCAGCCAATGACGTGGCACGTTTTCTGCTTTCAATTTGAACCAGCTTAAGGAAATCTTTCCCTTGCCAGGAGACTCGCAATTTGTATCCACTTGAAGGCGCAGGAGACTTCGACACCAAGGACGTTGGAATAGAAGCACAAGCGATTGTTGGTGATAAAAACCTTACCTGCGATGCGATGTATTCCCCCGGTCACGAATCTCATCAATTGTTTCAGGGTGGTACAAATCGAATCAAATAGAGCAGAACTTCAAAACGAAGTTCAGTGGCTGATGGAATTTGGGCAAAACATGGCAAAACTCTCAGCGTGATGTCAGACCATGCCAGACCTGGATGTCGAAAGTTTCGTACTTTCACAGATCCAGGAAAGGACCGGATGAGGATTTCCTTTTCCAGGTGGTTGGAAAAGATCCGATCGAATTCGCCAGCCTGTAGCTGCTGTAGCTTGTCCGGCGTGCAAAAGCATGTGACTATTGGGGTTACTGGGGGTTGAGAAAGTTTGAGAAACCATCAGATACTTGGCAGCACGTGGATACAAAATGATACTTAAATGCTTTGATTTCGTTGTTGCATATCACAAAGTATCACCAAATATCACCAAAGTATCCCAAAGTATCACACAGATATCAAAATATCGCAAGATATCACAGATATATGGCAGTGTGTCAAAACCTTGTAGCCCTGGTGAACATCAAAATAGCTGGTAAATGGATGTTCATCCCACTAAAAATTGTATCTATAGGTATTGATCCATACCCATATCTCACAGTTCCATTTGAACTTCGCATCGTTTTTTTCGGGAACTTTGACCCGGGCCATCTCGGGCCCCAGCTTCACGGCCACCAAGACCACCAGCCACTAGGCCCAGCTCACGTTCAATGCGCTCTGCGCGGGCCTCGCTTTTTTCGCCACCTCCAGGGATGAAACCTCCCTGGGATCCAGGGCTGGGTCTTGGATACAGTTCCACCAGGTGTCTACGAGTAAAAACATATATAATATGATATAACATTATATAACCAATATAACCATAACATACTATAACCAAGATAATTGCAAGAAATTGCCCGTGTAGCCCACAATTTCCACGGCCTTCCCCTCGAAGCCACCGCTCCAGAGCAGCCAGGTGCTGCTCTGCAGCTCGGAGATGCTGCAGTGGCATATCATCGTCATTCCCATCCTGGTCCCATCAACAAAATAGCGACCGTAAATGGAATGCCAATCGGTCCTTCAACTCAACGACTCAAAATTTGGAGGTTTTGAATGGTTTTGATCTATCCCAGTTCCAGTTCTTGATGGCTGGGATCATTATGGTGAATGAAAATCTCAACTCTTCTAGTTGAAGGTTGCAGGATGGGCGCACCAATGAACCTCAAAGGCGGCCCTGGCCTGCGCAAGCTTTCGCACAATGGCCGCGCATCGTGAAAGCTCCCCCGCCCGCAATCGCACACACTGGTCTCGTGCCCGGGTCAGCACCTCGTCATGTGGCGATAAAAAGCTCTGAAAACTCTGGCAGATTCATCATGTGATGAGGCATTGATTCATTGATTCATTGACATTGATTCACATTGATTCACATTGATTCACATTCACATAAATTAACTTAGGTCCTGGACAAATCATAGTGCCAAGTCACCTTCGAAGCACGGCGGCGCTCAGCAGAAATTCCGCAGAGCTGGTCGCACACCCAGCCCAAGCACCTGGAGCTGAGATCAACTTGGCGCAGAAGATCCTAACTGAATGGGCGTCTTAACGGGAAAATAATGGGAAAATCATCATCCACAAATGGTGGATTGTTCGATTGCCATGTTTATCAGAGGGTACAACATCATACAATAATCATCAATAATCTACAATAATACATCTTGTACGATCATCATCACATCCAGTCCAAAAATGGTGCATTTCGTGGAGTCTGATGCCACCCACAGATCTCAGATGTCTTGATCAAGGCACTGCAAGGGTGAACGACCGCCACGACCGCCATCCGCCATCAGGATTTCAGCAGCAAAATTCAAAAGGCAGCGATGAAAAAGGCGTCTGCGAGAGTTTATGTGATTCCTTGCGATGCCTTAAAGCCACTCTCTTGACATTTACATAACTGATCATAACTGATATTGTATGATATAATTTATAATCCATTATTTTCGTACATCCGCATCTCATGATCCAAAATGAAGATGCCCCAAGACTAGCGTTGAGCCTGGTGAGTGCGGCCAATCATTTCGATTTCAGAAACCACTAGTCACCAGAGTCACTAGAGGAATTTCTGGGAATGTTGCAGGCCCCGCCACTGGAAGAGTTGCCCTCATGCCACTGAAAACAAAGATAAACAAAGTGCATCGACTCACAAAAGGGGCCATGATGGGCCATGTGCAGTGAACAAACATGAACAAACATCAACAGACTTCCACCAAACATCACCAAACAACCCCTTCCATCACCTTTCACCTAAAGTTGTGACATGGCCTGGTGGCACCATGCCAGGCATTCCTGGTGGCCGGGCAGGAAAGCCAGGAGGCATTCCAGGTGGTGCAGCTGGCAGTGCCCCTCAGCGGGATCGACATGTTGAAATGTGTTGAAAATGTGGTGAAGCTGGGGCCTTTTTTAGCAGCTACACAGATCCCAAAGCAACTCAAACTTCCTCTGTGGCTCAAATCTTTTTATCTTTGCTTGGGATTCAAAATCGGGTTTTCGGCTTCAGAATTGCATCCAAGGTACCACCAGCCTGCACTTTCCAGGCAGTGTTTGGCAACATTCCCAAGTTCACCAAGTGTGGCTTTTCGAGGTACACTGAAATTAGAGATGACATCAAATGACCAGGGAAAGCCAGTCTTACATCACGTGTGCACGCTGTGCACGCTAAACTTCAAATAGTAGGAAGCTGTCGAATAGAATTCCAGCAATCAGGCCAAATGGAGCAATGGCTTCGAAGTGTTGACCCATATTTCCTTTTGTACGAACATTGGCTGTTGCTCATGTCAGTGAGAAACACATGGCATTTCTACATGTTTGATTGCCTTTACCAAGCCCAACAGTACTTTTCCTTTGCCATTTTGCTTTCAGTTTCCCTCTGCGCTCGCCTTCGGCTGCATTTGAATTGCTGCAGGTCCACCCACTCCTCTGACCGGACCAGACAGCCCAGCTGGTGCTGAACTCAAAGGAGCGGCAGGCATTCCGCGACCTGTGCCATGCTGACGCAACTCCAACGCTGGATTTGATCCATCAGAATCAAAAGGATTCAAAAGGGAAAATCAACCGTCAAAATCGTCAAAATGGAAACTTATCACTATGGAAATGAATTCACTGAAATCAAAAGACATGGAAAGTGATCCCATGATGAACCATCATGATCATCATGATCCATGGCGACAGCGCCTGCAACCTGACCACGGCCAGGACCTGGTTGGATGTCTGGCTTCTTGGGCCCTGTAGGTGGCGGCGCCTGCCAAGGGGTCCAGTGATATGGATTCAATCTGGAAAGAAAAAGAAAAAACCATTGAGATCAAAGTATCGGGCTATCCATGAAGCTATCCATCTTGACCATTTCGATATCTTTAAAAATATCAAAGGGATTCAATGGGGCTGGCTTTGCAGTCCCACCTCGGCCATGAGGGATACGATGGTTTCCCCTCGAAGCACTACCTTGGCACTGACAGCAGGGTTTGGGGTGCTGCGATCTGATTTGACCAAAGGACTGCTGGGATTGCGGTGAAGCATGCTGAAACTATGGAAGCACAGAAATGAACATCCTTGCAGGTGGAGTAGCAAACCCAAGCGTGCGCTTCACTTCCTTCTCCTCATCTTTGCCTCAGGTTTTTTAGGAAATCTGTCCCAGCAGCACTCCAGGAGCGAGCCACATCCAAGAAAATCTGTTATAGTCTAGGCTTGGATGCTTTTCCTGGGAAATCCCCGACATGCAAAATGGACCCTGCAAGCCGCTGAAAATGTGCAGACTTCACTTCACCACGTCTTGACATATCTTGACATATCTTGACTGCATAGTCACATGTGATGAATCAAACAACCAAGTTACGGCCCTTAGACTTGATCTTCCTGAACTCTTCACAGTCTGCAAGGACCACATTCATGTACTTGTCGAACCTTGGCTTTTGTTGGCCCACAATAGAAGAGGGATGATCTTGACCTGGCAAACTTTGGGCCTGTTGTGTACAGGAGAAAGGGAACTCAAAGCCGAGATATGCCAAAATAACGTGGTCCCCTCATGACAGGTTTTAGCGTAAAATGCCACAAACTGCAAATGCAGCCGTGTAGCGCCATGAAAGTGCCTTAGCCACGTTCAGTACACGTTCACCATGCTTGACAAGAAGAAAGGTGCTCCAAAAATACACCTAGTTCCACCGTCGCTGAGAAGTTGGCCCACCAGCATCCGGGCATCAGAGATTGTGACACGCACTCTGTAGTCCAGCCATTGGGCCATACGCGTATTGCCTCAGGCACTGATCGTCGTGGTGTCAGAACTATTGAACAAAACCGCAGTCTGACCTCTTCGCAAAAAAAAATCAACCAAACTTTCTGGGAAATGATTGCATTTGACAATGCTCCTCCATTCTAGGAACACTACTGTTCAGCTGTGCAAAATTAACCAAAATGCGTAGCTATATGCAATTTAGTCACGGCCCGACATGGCTCCTAGCACCCAGTGCGCTCTGCACGCGCCAGCGGTGCACGTCTTGAGCCAACGCTGTTTGCAGAGGAGTCAAGTAAATGAAGTGAATGAAGCAATGCTGTCAGGGCTTTGCTTGAACGGGTTGGAAGGTTCCTGAGTGGATCTCATTTGGCAAAACGGAAGCTACCTTCGCAAGCTGCGCAACTTGGGGTGCCGAGGCTGACACCAGAGTCCGAAGCTTGCCACATAGTGACCAGGTTCGAAGCTGCTCGTGGATCTGCCATACGATTTGCCACCGAACTTCAGCGCTTGAAGAGAAATACTCTAGCTGTTGGATTTGAAATTGAGGGTTGCACCAAACAGGGGCAAAAATACATGTAAATGGGCAGCCTTGAAGACCACTGGCGACTGAAACGGCGATGACAGGTCGAATTCAGCTGAGGCCTGCCCACCCAATATGTTCTGCAAATGTTCATTTTAATGTTTTAAGTGCAGTAGCTTGCTTTGCAAGTTGCCATCGATGTCTGATCATGCAGCTACCAACAAAGCCTACCTCATCCGCCAAGTCGTTGAACTCGAGCTGTAGCCTTGGGATACAGATATAGATTATTGTTATGATTATATCATTTCGTTACATATCATTACTACTACTATTATTATAGTTGTTATGGTGCTTCAATGAAAATATCTGTCATTTAGTCTGCATTCTGCGAAATTTGTGGCTGAGACAATTCTTGGCATCCAACTCAAGCAGATGAACAGCCACCAGCCGGATATGAATGCAGCCATCCTGCGATTCTTGTCTCTTGTGTGATGACATGCAGAGGTACCAGGTACCCCTGTCCTCTACCCTCTTTGCGTGCTGCCCCAGGGTGTTCAAGACCTTCAAAGTCAGAAGCTAGGCGGTCCAGCTTGACATATTTGACATCAACGTTTCTTTCGCTCTGTGCTGGCCTCGCAGCTCAATTCCGCGCTTTTCAGCAAACGTTCGGCAAAGGAGAACCGCTCCCTGGCACGGGGCATGGAAGCATTGCCCAGCATCAACGAATATCATGCAGGAGCACAGCCCATGAAAGCTCCACTCTTGCGACAAATCCATACAAATCCAACAAATCCAAAGGCGTCTGACCGAATCTGACCCATGTTGCCTCAAGTTCCTTTGCAATTTTTGGAAAGCCTGGTCTCCTGCAGACGAAAAAAACATGAAAAAAATGCTGCGGAGCTGCCACAGTTGCGAGCTCTTTCCATCAGTCCTCCATCGGCAAAAATGAAGTCGTCCATGCCCGGTGCATGGATTGAGGTGCCATCCTTCAGACATCCATTTGACTCCAGGCCTATGCTGTTGACGCATAAAAACCTATAAAAACCCTCTGAAAATTCTAGAAACATATGTAAATCGGATCATCTTTCTTACAGAATTTTTGGACACCACACTGAATAGTGTACAGAAGTTTCGAAACTTGTCTTCTTATTCTGCTTTCCTAATATAATATAAATATATCTATATCCAAGTTTTATACAGATTTATTGGTTTACCTATATTATAAACCCCTACAGTACAGGTTGGATTAAACCAACTCAACTGAATTACAATTTTCTGTTTGGCCAGGACCACCCTGGTTCTTGCTCTTGTAATCCAGTTTTCGTTCTATTTATTTGCATCCAAAGCTGCAAGAAGTGTCTAGCAAAATCACCCACAAGGAAGAGGCGGATAGATTGCAAGCAAAGGCAAAGACAAAGGTTGACATCAAATCGCAACTGTTGAACAACTCATCTGAGCTACCGTGAATCATCTTGTTATGTTCACTATTCACTAGCTATCCATCTGCACAACATCAAGCAGTTCGGAACGTCGACCACACCCTAACCCCAAACATGACCGAGCTCGTGCCTCGAGAACCAAGCCCAGATTCTTCACTTCCTGGATAACTATGTTGCAAAGCCAAAGAAGGTGTGGCTCACAGCCAAGAAAGGAACGTGCAAAAAAGATGGAAAATGCAAACACACGTCAAAACCGCGAGTTTTTCACAACCGCCAGAACACAGCAAAAAGATCTGTGTGCATCCAAATCATCCAAGACTCTATGTCACAAAGATCAAACTCAATAGCAATTGGCAGGCTGCCAAAATGACACTTGAAGCGTTCATGGCGAACTGCTGCAGGTGGTGGCTCTGGAGGCACTGCACGACGCCAGCCCATGGCAGCAACCACCCCTTCGGCCGCTGCTATCAATGACGCAGTGCGTACGGCCTTTCGTACGGATGTCTGTCGGCATCTTAACTCCAAAGCACAGACATGAAAATGCCTCGCCTCAAGTCGCAGAATGAATCCTTCTTGGCCTCATGTTGAGCTGTCATTGGAATCTTTGATGAGGGAGGCATCATAAAACAAAGATAAACAAAGCACATCACAAAATCTGATTTCGAGGAGCAGGCCACCTGCGGCCTGACAGCAGCAAATGGATACGTACAAAGAAGTCGATCTCAAAATCAGGCAACCTTCAGAAAGTCACAAGAATATACAAGAATAATCGCAGATAAGCCCAGTTGGTATCCCCAACAGAAAAGGTGATAGGAAAGTGTGACAGCAGGCAAAAACCATCAAAAACCTGCACCAAAATCTCCACAGCCAACCAGAACCCATGACACACCAAGACCTTCAGATCCTTCAGAATCACCACACCGAAACGTCCGGAACCCAAACTGGAACCCACACCGGAATCTCGGGTGTCAATTTCTGGAACGGAAACGGACCTGGAACGCGGTAACCTCCGGGAACGAGCCCGGAACCTCGCACCGGAAAACGTGCCGAACCTTTATCTGGGCTGACACCTGTAACGGGGAGTGATGTCGAAGGAACGCTTTGGATCACCCCCTTGCAACACACATTTAAAGACAGGGAGAGGTGGACACTTCGTCCTTGACATTATTGTTGCAAAGATGCTGTGACTAGGAACATGGAAGAGTATGCCTGGGCGGCCCCAATCCCTTCCACAAGAGGGCATGTTCAGTTCCTGCCTTGGGCGGCGGGTGCTCAGAGTACTCTGAGGTTGATAGCACCAATCGCCCCACGGAGTCAAGGTCCACATAGACCTGGTGGGCCACCGTACCACCATAGACATAAGCGCTAAGATTCTTGTTTCTGTCATGCCTGGCAACCTCCAAGCAAACAGCGCAGCCTTGGTGCAACTTGGAAGGCAAACTGGGAAAGTCATCAAAGGCAATGCCTCTGCGAAACGAACATCTTAGCTTGGCACGGTCGCCCTCCAGCCAGAAGTTCCAACTGCAGGATGAGAAAAAAAAAAAATGTTTTTAAAAACTCACAGCAGAAATTGTACATATATTATATATTATATACATATACATATATATATATATATACATCATGTTTCCATTGTCGCCATGTTTAGAACGGTCTGTGCTCCTGCGACTCCTCTAAAGGCTTTGCGCGGCTCAATGGGGCTACCTGGGACAAAGGCTCCGGAAATCTCTGGAATATCTGCCAAAGGCCAAAGATGACCGGATGAAACAAGCCCGGCTCCCTGCCCTACCTCCAACAAACCAGCTCGAAGCCGTCGCAGAGTGAGGGTTGCTAAAGCTTCATGGGCTTGACGTAACACCTGCGCCGGCTGTGCTCTCGATGTGCTTGGGATACCCGTCAATCAAACACGTCAGACATGTCAATGTCCATCTGTGGAGTATACCCCTTGCATGTCTAAAATACAACCAGAGTAGGATTTGCATGCGGAATAGTAATAAAATCAAACATAGAGTGGTCACTGGTCACACACTTGCCTTGCCATGTGCATGCTTCGCGCTAAAAGGAAGGGCCACGGCACTCTATGTTGGAAGGTGACTATACTACCAAGGTTCAGGAGAAATTGGCCACACATTTCAACCAGTTTGAAGTTATCAGGCACCTCGTCCAAGCAGGGCGCCACCCCGCCAAGCTGGACCAGTCGTTGTGGACGTTGGCACGGCAAGGGTGGCAACTTCCCTGCGAATTGAGGGCCTTTGGCACATTGGCAGACTATGAACAGATTTAAATGTACAGAAGGTTCTGCACAGCTTCATGAGTTCAATATCAATATGGAAAGAAGGAGTAATTCTATTTACAGTACGCTCCTCAGACGATTGGTAAAAGACATCCAGACCGTTGTAAGCTTCAGACGTATACCGCCATCTGCCTTGTGCAATTCTAGGACGCAACCCGTCGAAGCTGGTCCTATGGGGTTGGCAAGGGTCAGGTTGGGTCCTGCCCAACTCAAACAACTGGCCATCCACTTCAAACATGGCCTGGTCCAGCTGGTGTTTGGTCATCACGCAAGGGCAAGCAGATTCCACCGCACGTGGAATCCCAGCCCTTAGCACTGATGGATTAGTGGATCTCTGCAAATGCAAGCTCCGGATAGCTCCGGCATTTTTATTGTTCATCCAATTTCTTCAAAGTTTGCCTTCTTTGTGCAACTTCCCAGGTGGCGGTGGCACAGTGCGATGCTTTGTCATGTTTTCGGTTCAAGGCACTGGAAAGACTCGCATCGTGACAAATCCTCTTCGATCCCAGGACGCAGAGGCCACCTCTGCGCCACGGTTCGCTTCGTCCATGGAGGCGCGCAGCCACAGGTGCGAACCTCGGCGTCGATCGGCGTCGGGGCTTCGAAACTTTGGTGCTTCGGGGCTGCGCCGGAGAAGTTCTCAGGTGATGACAAAACGCATGGGCAGCTGCAGTCAGGGCAGCCTCGTTTCAAGACTTCAGCATCCCCCTGAATAGATTCAGATCCAGCTCCAGAAATTCACCCGAAACAAGGTTTCTCCAATCTGAAAATAGGTTCGATGCTTTGCATTTCTTTGCTACGCTGGGTATATTATCCCCAACCAGGTTCTTGATACATCACAAACAAGTATCAAGTCCTTTCATCTTCTTCGTTTGGTGAAACCCATCCAGAAAAACATCTCTTGGCTACATGTACCACCAACTATGCTGAATACATCTGAATACTGTCACTGCTATACGAAGTTGACTGCCAATTTGTCCAGCAAGTCCAATTTTGTTCCTCTCTACGGGTCTCACTGAGGCGCGGGCAGGGGTATCTGAATCTTCCTTCCTTTGTTTTTGGTGGGTCCAGCATCAATGGTAGCGTGCAATGCTGTTCCATCCCCCCCTGAGAACCGCCGGATTTGGGGACGAAAGAACAGATCCAATGGATCCAATGCTAAACCCGCCCAACCATGCCCAACCAATTTTTCACGGCCCAATTTTCAAAGTTGATTCAGTTGGTTCCAAGGATCTTCTCTTCGGCATCAGCCACAGCTTGAAGCTGCTGACGCACAGCTGCTTCATCCGGAAGACTCAGAGACCCAAGACCCTGTCGTGCACAATTACAGCTGTGGGATGCCTGCTGCAATGTCGCCACAGTTTAGGCAGCTACCCACTATCCATGGCAGAAACATCTCTTTTTTGGACACAGATCCGCAGATATCAACGGGTTTTGGGCCTGTGGCTCCAACCGGAAGCCCAGCACGATCCATTGGAGGTCAAACCTGTGGACCAAAATGTGATCAGCTCTGGAGGGAGGCTTTCCATGGGCTTGACATGGATCAAGTCACAAGAGGAGAGCGTGCTGACACGCACGACACTGTTCAGAGTGAACCACGACAAAGCACTGAGCCAGCCCAGGAAAGGATTATTATTACCCCGTTCAAGCATCTTCGCTTCAAAGCCATGTGTTTGGGAGAACGATCAATGATATCAAATACATTCAAATACGAAAGAACTGGTCTGGGGTTGCTTTCCCTGAGAATGTTTTCTGCCGCGTGGCTGCAGCTGCAGTATAAAAGCTCCTGGTGACATCAGCACCGCTCCATCTGGACGAAGCTCCAGCTGCAGTGGCACAGGAGCATCGGGCTGCAGGGCCTTCAAATTCAAATGCATCGGCAGCCCCGGCAGTGGCTGAAACGGCAGCTGGTTTACCCTCCAAAAAAGGAACCTGACGACCTGACTTTGAGATACTTTGAGACTTTTCCTAAATATATCAAAATTGCTTCCAATTTCTGCAGCTGCAGCAGGTTTTGGTAGGTGTCTTGATCTTCAATGCTGTGGGCCTCGGCCACACTACTGCGCGCCAAGCTGGCACGGGCACCCAAGCACAAGCGACGCTGCGCTGCTACGCGCTGGGCAGGACTGAGGCGCCAATAATCTCAGGAGGCAGATGATACGCTCTGTGCTGCATATCTTTGGGTACCAATTTGACACCTGTTCGACCTGTTCTGGCAACATGATGGAAAAATGAGGTGTGAAAGTGGAAATGACCCACCAAGACATGAGAAATCATGAGAAATGTGCTAAGATCTTGCTCTTTGCGCCTGGCCTCTACCAGCAAGAAGGTCGCTGACCATTGCAGGCACTCCAAGTAAACCATCCAAGCGAAATCCCTGCAGCAATCCTCCGGGGTACCACTGAAACAAAAAGCACCCAGGTGTAACATCAACAAATATCAACAAATATCAACCATCAGTATCATTCAGTATAAGATAGTATAAGCAGGTCATTCAGATGCAATTGCTATGTCAATTGCTATGCTTGTGATCTTCAGTCCTGCTGCCAACGCGACGGGTGCTTGTCTGGTTGCCAACTCCTGGACAAATTCCATGCGCTTCTGCGCCAGCTGTTGGGTGCCTTGCTCGACTTGCGCGTGACCTGCAACGTTTTGCTCCAGATAAGATCTACACTGAATCTACAGAATAGCGGCATTAATGTTAAGACATGTTAAGACCTTCAAAAAAACAACATGGCGGCTCTCATCCAAGAAATTAAAGAACAACTCCGAGAGCCACTTGGGCGATTGCTCCGATTCGAAGGCCTTTGTCTCGCTCCAGGACCGACATGACTCCATCCACAGCAGCTGATGGCTGTAGACACGCAATACCCTCATCATCGCAGCTGCTAAGCCTTGGACACACCCATTCCAATGGACAATAATCTTGGATTTTCCCTATCGAAATGAATATTATGGAAATCCTGGGGTGATGGTCCATTTTACAGGTACCCCAATTACCCCAATTCTTGATACCACTGTTGTAGCCTTCATTGTGGGACTTGCTCTGGAAAGAATCTCCTGGACATGAAAATGTCGCCAAGATACAAAACGCTGAGGCGCAAAAACCTTCCTTTGGCACGTTGCAGAGCAGCCTGCGAAGAAACGGACAGAATCGACTGCTTCTTTTAGCCACTCTTTGCGGCCAAAGAGACTTCAAAATGGATGAAAAACCAAGGTCTCATTCGGTCTCATTACCACGACGACACAATTCCTGCCTGAAAATCTGCGGGTTCATTGACAGACTCATGGAGCTCTTGGTAACAGGCTCTGGCTGCCTGACAGAATGTTAATGTTCCAGCATGTTCCAGCAAAAGATCGATAAGTCCAAAAACATCCAAAACCTACCAAACCCCTGTCTTGCGGGCGGGGTTCTTGCTGCGCCGCAGTGCTCAAGAGCACTGGTTCTGCCATGACCCATTGTTGCTGGGACTCTCTGTGTGTGTATCTACCTATATACATACATGTAAACATATACTTGTCCAGAATTCCCTGTACACACCTCTACATAACTTATGTGGAACATCAGTCCGAGTATGATCGCCATCATATTTTCCTGTATGTGCAAAAATACATTTCAATGTAGAAAATTATGGCAGGTCCATATACTTCTATATCAATTTATTCTTGTTCGCATGTGTGTGTGTGTGTTTTGTGTATATATAATATATAGCTTGTCAGTCATGCATTGTATGTGCACTTTCGCTGGAGTCTATCTCCAATTGGTCAACAAAGAGCATGACTTACATAGCACAAGCAGCGTGCTTGCTCTGCAAGTGCACTTGAGTTTCTTCAATTCAGATAGCCATGACATCCTGAGCACATACGGTCCATGAACTTGGCTGCGAAGGGAAGACCACAGCTCAAGCAGCTCTTTGGGAGATGCTATGAGAATTTAGGAGTAATGGGATGTAGCAATTCATGGCGATCTTCCATGCATGCGGTTTTCAAGCACGCTCAAACGGTCCCACCAGATCTACACCTGGTCACCTGGTCACAGCGAAAAGATCAGCACTCTTGCAGCAAGTGGTGCGCTTCCGCACTCATACCGCAGGTGCTCCGCTGACTATACAATAAGCTAGGCACAGTCTCCCTTGCAGTCACTCTTGCAGCAAATGGTGCGGTCAAAGCGCACTCAACTACCAGGTGCTCCGCTGAAGGTGCTGCGAAAGAAAGGGGGACAAATGAGCGGGTATAACAACGAAAGAATCAAATACAACAAGCAGAAACATGCCAAGGAGCAAGCAGGTTAATTCCAAGCAAGTGCAAAACTAGAAGCTGCCATTGCTGCCTTGCATCCCCAACGAAGGGTGAAGGTTTGACCAATTGTCTTGATTATGCCAGGTCACATTGCTTGCCTGACTCTGCTGATCATCGTCCCCATGGTCGCCACTGTCGGCAGCATCTGCAGCTGCAGCATCTGCATCAACACCATCTGACCCCCCGGAGCCTCCACGCCCCTGCCTCTTTGACCCTCCACGTCCGCGCCGGGTTGGGCGCTTTCGTTTGGCTTGTGCCTTCGGCTTTGCACTAGGCGGAAAGACTTCAGGCTCGCCATGCTTTACTGCTGATCCTGGAAATAGATTGGCATTATCTAGTGACCGCTCTGCGCAACGAAGGGTCAACGATCTAGTCTCATCATTGAGGCTGGCTATGCGTTCGTTGAAGCGATTCTCTTCCAGCGGGGCCGGTGGGAGGAAGATTAAGCGATCTCCAGGGCAAAGAATGGTAGACGTCTTTTCAGGGACTTCCCATAGACCTCGGGGTCCACAACCACCATGCACTACGGCTATTGGGCTAATGGCAAAGTTGTTCCGCATGTTAAGCACCTGAAGCACAAGTCTGTCTTCCTGAACAATTCCTTGCCGCCGTAGCAAGCACGCAAATGCTGTCTGAGAATTGCTCATCCAATATGCCTTTGCCAAATGAAGCAAAACATGCTCAGCAAAAGGACGCGTGCAGATTGAAGCTGCCGTGGGGCGTATGTACGTGACTGTACATCCAGGTAAATAGTCGACCTTCAAGTCCTCGTTACAGAGGTTAAAGTGCCTCATGAACTTGGACAGCCTAGTTCCTTCCCGGACGTGGACAGAATCATCTTCGACCGTGTAAATGAGATCCTTGGCATCAGGTTGCAGAGATTCACAGATACCAGTAAGAGCATCACGCCTCCACTGATTATTCCCTTTGCCAGGAGGTTTCTTTTTTTTGTGAGTTGCCTCGAAGTGAATTGCCGACTTCTGTCTAGATCTTCCTCTGCAAAGCCATGACAGATGCCAAACAGACTAAAGCCAAGCCACGAAAGATTGCAAGAGTCGCAAAGCTACTGTGTTCACATCCTCAATTATGACGTTTTCTGCTAGATGAGGAAGCACCCAAACCTCATAACCTAGGCACATTGTGACAGCCATGATCTGAATATATCTGATTCAAAAACCCACTGTCGACTCGAACACTCGTGCAACATGCAAGCAGGGAACCGGCTTTGAGTGAAGCTCGTGCATCGGGATAGTCTTTGGAGCTAATGGTTCTTCCCCTTTCTGTTTCCGAGATACGGACTATTTTGATGCCAAATTGCGAAACACATTGCAAATCCAAAAGAGTACATGGACCACTTTGCAAAGCCTGGCACTGGGGCTTCACCGTAAATTTCAATGTTGGGATTTCAATGACCCGTTGCCCTGGCTTCGCAGGCTTGTCACGCAGGGACACGGCGTTCCCCATTCTATGGACTCCAAGCGTGTGTGCAAATCCACACAAAAACGGTACCAGGTTGCCAACCTGAAAAATGTTTGGGAGTTGAAAGGACCTTGATGCTATGCAAATTGTTGGCATGTCATGCCTTTGTGAGTCCCTCCCAAGCTGCGTTCGACACTTGCTTGAGACCCAAAAGCCGGTGATGGACATTCGGCTGAGTTGAGCAAGTTCCATGATTTCAATTTGCTGGATTCATTTCCATCAGGGACAAGGCGAACTTGTGTTTTGTACCACGAAGCCTCAGCCATGGCAACAGTGTCTGCCATTTAAATGTGCAATTTTTGTTTCCTGCAGAACTTAACATGAGCCACCAACACAGGCCTCCCGTCACAGGAATGACACCAGAGGTTCAGAACCTGTATGAATCGGTCTTCCACCCCAGCTAGAACATGGTCCAGACCATCTTCTAAACTATTTGCTACTAGGACCGATAGTTTGTTCTCGCGGGTGACAGCAAAACTTGCGGAATCATTTAAAACCTGTGGGTCGTGCCAATCCAAATTCCAAATCAAAAAGCTATATTATAGATATATATATATATATATGGATATATATATATATATGCATATATATAATTATATATGTTACATTATATATATTATATGTATATTATATATGTATATTATATCATATATGTATATATCATCGCAACATTCCATGACAGTGACTGCAGTCAGATCAGGACGTGCGGTCAGATCGGGAAAATGACCGAATGACCCTTTATTGGTGCTCATGTTGAACTACAGGACGCAACTTCCCTCGGAAGTGATATGCAAGCGCTGAGGAAGCGAAGCAACAAAATCTGTCGACTCCCCGTGAGCATTTTCAATAGTTTGCAACAACGTTTCAACAATGTCCAAAGGCAAGGCCATCAGCGCTGCCATGCATCCTACTTGCCCACTTTTGGGTCGGCCTCCACAGAGTCAAGTAGCCCCAGAGCGTTGGCTCAGGTTGTATGCCAATGGAATCTTCGTCTTGCGAAATCACTGTTGCGTATTCAAATAATCCTTCAAATGGAAAGGCAGCTTCTTTTCTACATATGCATAGCAGCTTCTTTTCTACATATTAGCATATATGCATATGCATACACAAATATAACTACATGTTCGTAATACTGTGTGTGTGTGTGGTGGTGTATGTATATATATATACGTATTCTTTCTGGACAGTTATGTACACCTCTCAGTATGTCTACTCTACAGACACACACCCACTTCCAGGACAACTGTACAACCTTGTATAGCTCATGAGTTTGAAGGTCAATCTTTCCACAGCCATACACCTGCTCATTGCCAAAGCTGAGGGCCCATGCCAAAATTGTCTACCTTGCACGGCTACCGGCATCGATGGTCTGTACAACGTGCAAAGAAGACCTTGGACAGGGCTTGGATGCAGTGGCGACCGTTGGACTCTTTCATGACTCATGGTGGAGAGTAATGATGAACGAATAATGTCAACCCCGGATTAGTAAACCCTGGTCGATGAATTTGGATGAATTAGGGGCTTCTGCTTCTAAAATGGTACCCAATGAAACAGCCCAACAGCCCAGGGAGTTATTGAAACTCAACCCATGTGGATCCCATACGTGCGGACAAGCAGCTGCAAGGCAATGGACATCAGTCTTGTTAAGCTCTGAGGCCAACAAGTTCTGAGAAGTTCGCTGTTCGCAGCAGTGATATGACAGCCACAACAGCACTATTACGAGTCGTGCCACCAGGCCACTGCACAAGCCCAGAATCAAGCACATAAGACACATAAGCCTACAGCTTTACCAAGTGCCAAACCGCTGATCGCCACAATCTTGCAGGTTTCTTTGAACACCAAACCATTATTTAAATATATATATATATCATATATATATAGCATATATATATATATGTCAATGCATTTCTTGCATTCAAAGAAGCTGCGAAAAATGTCAAGTCGCAACTCTCACAGTCAGATCCAGCTCCATGGCACTCTTACTGCTACAGTGAAGGTGCAGTCCGAGCCCCCACTAAAGCTCGATTAAGCAGCCACATCGTCAGATATCATCAGTATCTAGGAATCAAACAACGAATTGTGGTGTTTTGATACATGTATTATATGTATTTCTATATTTTTCATGTCTTACATAGCTGTTACGACCCCTCTGTGCTCCTCCCCGATCAACGCGGCTTCCCACGCTCATCGCAGGAGGGCTCACCGACTCACAGCACTCACAGCAAGTCAGCAGCGCAAACGCTGCGCTGACTAAAGCATCTCATCATCCCTCGCTGCATTCTGATCTCTGAACCTGCGAAAGTTGGACGGCCTATGGGGGACCCACCATCCCATTTTTCCATCCAAAACCATTGGTGTATTGAAGATTATTGAAGTGTATCAATTGATTACCAAGAGTTTTACCAACAACTTTGGATTTTGGAGTCCTGAGAGTCCCCCGAGGAAACGGATAAACGGATCAGCGACTGAGGAGACCACCAGTTGCTTTCCAGGCAGCTCACAGCCTCTGACTGCCAGCTGTGAAAAGATGTCGAATGCTGACTTTGCCTTGTTCTTTTCCATCATCTTTATATATGTTTCAATGTGTTTCATGTTAGTTCCATCGTTTTGTCCCATCTTCTTTGTTTCAAAATGCATAAAAATTCTATAAAAATTGGCTAAAGACCACTGAAATTCGAGGCCCAGACTGAAGGTCGGGTCAACGGGTTAATGCGAATCATTGACAAGAGGAGCTCCATGGCCTGGATGGCCATTTTTCGACACAAACATGGAACCATGGGCGCCGGGGATGCCGATGCCGGGTGCCTCTGCTTCAAGAAAGGGCTTGCCCCAGTGTCTGAGAAGGTCCTGAAAAATCAATCAACAACATGATTGACAACTAAAAAAACATGAGCATCAACAACCATCATGAAACTCCGCTGGCACATTCTTTGACATTTTCCGGGGAACATTAGTAGCACAAGGTAAGGCAACAGTTCAATGCAAACACTGCACTTATTCCTAATATGATTTGCACTCCTGCTGCATCCACTGTATCACCTGTGTCTCAATGCATCGGTTTATTTCACGCTGAGTCATGGCATTATGCCATACGGCCATACTTGCTGTCCTTCATGCCATTATCTCCATTGGCATAGACATGGTAAAAGAGTTCGTCAGTGAGCTCGGCTTTGATCCACGGACCACTTCCATAGCCTCCATATCGAGTGAGCTTTCCATAGGCGACAAGTTATGCGAATTCAGAGATTCAATGACCAACTTGGTTAGAAGCAGAATTGGGTTGAAACGACCTCCTTGCAGCTGGGGTCGAGGCTCATACAAAAAAAGCATACACCTCAAAATCACAAGCCGCCTCAACAAGCCAACCAGGACTCTCACAAGATTCCGAACACAACTGCAGGAACCAAAGAAATGAGGAGCAAACCGCAGGAAAATATGTCCGCGGGCTGTACGGCGTATCCTGGGGTGCGGCAGCAATCTGTAAACTTTATCCAGAAACTATCAGTGGGCAAACTATGTTCCAGAACCCGAAGGTTATGATTCTGATCTTTTTTGCAAAAGTATCACATTGCAATATTACATATTACAGTACATAATATTACAGTATTTCCCTATGCAAAGGTGAGAAAGTTGTCTTGGCTGACTGAACCATAAACTTGCAAAGTAAACGTAGCCATCAGTAGCCCCAAATTACAACAGTCCAAGGATGGTGCAGATTGGATCCAACTCTTGCCCGGTGGCACATTGGAGTCACTAGAGCCTGCCATATTTCCGAGGATGGAACCCCAGACTTCCGCTTGGCACATCTGACCTTGGAGTTGGCTCCAGAGCTCTTGGCGTGTCGAAACATGTGGAAACTCATAATCCATTCATAATCCTAAGGTCAAGACCACGGATTGCGCCTTTGGGCAGACGAACCTGGCATGAGATGCTTCATTCCCAAGTATTCCCAAGTATTCCCAGGAAATGATTACGAAATGTGTCGAAAATGATTGGACACATTCTGGGTTGCGTCCCACCAAGAACAAAGTTTTAAGGCATTTCAGATGGAGTGCCTGTTTTCTGGCACGCTTGCAGGGAAAAGGTTTCTTAGCTGGCAAAACTCAGATGGCATCTGTTCGATGAAGAAACAGCGATAAACCAAAGATCAACAAAGATCAACGATAGGCCTGGTAAAGGCCACCAAGTCCACCCGATTCTCGATGCATGATGACGTCTTCAGGACCCGCATTGGTCGGGACAATCACCTCAGAAGATTCGGAACTCGCTGGAACTGCGCCAGAAGAACACCTGGAACGCCAGGTCTGAGCGGGACACCATAGCTTTTGAGCGTCGAGGAACGATGCACTCCGGCGCCCGGTACGTGTCTTTTCCCACCTCTCAAGACATAAAGCTACATCCGCTGCATCAATTCGTGTTCTCTTAAAATCTTTACTGTAACACGCATTCTGACCAAGTCATGTATAAGGTCTCTCTATTCAACCCTTTCGACAAAGCTTGCAGCTTACGCTGACTCAGAAACTGGAGATTGCTGAGATCACTGACCGTCAAGAAGTACCGAAATTCTTGTCCGGTCGAGGAGTGGCCTTACAACATTCACAACCCACCAGCATCGACGCCACGTATCCGTGGGAGGCACTGTGAGTAGATGGTGGCACAAGTCTGGTCTCTTCATTATGTAACAACACTAGCATTGCCAGCATTGCTATCTGGGGTCAGGCAACGAATCTGTTTCTGATATCTTGCGACTTGTAGTGCAAGCAGGTTCTGAACCATTTGCTCATGTAACTAGTCAGGAGTGCAAGGTGAATTCCAGCGAAGAAAATGCAGCTGTGGTCTTTGCTTGCGATCTTGTAGGCTTCTCGAGGTTAAAAGCATGCTTGAGCTTAACCATCCGGTTTCGTGCAGCAGTGTGCTTCACAGCGGTTCCACTGAGCTCCAGACTCGGAACGGCATTGCCGAAATCCCCAAGCCTGGATGATCCACTGATTGTGATGATTTTGGCAGGCCATAGATGGGCCATAGATTTCCATTCGATTTCCACTGTTTTGCCATAGATTCATATAGATTCAATGTATTCCGAGTCTCAATTAGCGCCTGATCTCGTCTCCTCTGAGCAGCAGGTTTTCCAGGGAGATATCACGGTGACCTGACTATAGAATGCCAATGCCAATGCCAATGCCGATGATATGCGCACTGAACTTGGAGAACGGAGCAGCTGGGCCTATGTGGTGAGCATGAAGGTACTTCACCTCAGAATAGATCTCTTGGCACCGTAGCAGGCAGTTAAAAACGAGAGGCCGACTGCTTGCAAGGTCTGCCAGAGGTATCGCCTGAAGATGAAACTGTCTGTGATCCCAAAATGAATGCTCTTTGTGAAGAGATAAGGAGAGAAAAAGCATGAAAAAACTATGGCCTCGTCTGAAAAGTGTCAGCCAACTTCTGCGACAACACAACATCCTGCAAGTTGAAGACCAGGATGTACCAGGACATGGTTTTGAAATTGTGAAAAAAAATAAAGAGGCCGGTCAAGTCAAAGCAATACCTCTATTCTATGGATTTCAGAACTTCTCAGTATTCCTCGTACAAGCCAACCAGCAGAAAATGACTGAGTGGCAGTCTAAAGCTCTTGTGGCTTCTTGTCAGGCAATGTGAAATTCTCAATTGTTCGTAAAAGTCTGAAAATTGTCGGCATGCTCCCCTTATAACAATATCCCTTTGATCTACCCCCGGGGCAGTAACAGTGAGCACAAGCCAGGGGCACAAAATGAGCACCAGCCAAATGCAGAAAATAAGGGTCTAATCTGGTGATATGATACGGATAAATTCTTATACCAA
>Ga0126342_10001828_pt1 | contig 31443 bp, 28 predicted proteins | sample Cyp1metagenome_FD_92528 | JGI IMG/M metagenome (GOLD analysis project Ga0126342, IMG submission 92528) | Coral microbial communities from Lord Howe Island, Old Settlement Bay, Australia - Cyphastrea 1 metagenome | ecosystem: Host-associated > Invertebrates > Cnidaria > Coral ...
TAAACATTAAATGCAACATCACACTTTTATGACTTTTCATTATCTTTACTTGTCCTCTTTATGACTCAAACATGAAAAACCCATTTGCAAATGAATGACCCAAATGCAATGGCACTGGCTTCCTACTAAATTTGGTATAGCCTGATAGTGAAGATGTAGGACATGTCTGTGCCTGTGAAATGAACGACAACTGAGAGCTCTGCCCACTTTTCTTTCCACCCAACTCATCGACATCTACAAGCCTCTGTGAGACTAGGTCACTAGGTCTGCTTAGAGATCGACCTTCATCAAGAACCTTCAAAAGAGAAGGTCTAGTGCTGTTGTGTTTCCAGGCCTGGCAGACAAATCCACACCTTTCGTGAAGCTGCGAGCCTCGCAGCTAGGCTCTACAAAATGCTACAAACACTTTGCTCTGCAAGTTTCAGGACACCACAAGATACCACGAGTATGAGTACAGTAACAGTCTGGAGGAAATATGATGAAATATGTCAATGCTATTTTCTAGATACCACCTGTGCCATGTGATGGGGTTGTGACCGCAAATCTAGGGGGAATATGGGGGAATTGCATCCGTGGACTTAAGCAATCAAGGCAGTACACATCATGCGTGCAGCATGTTGGCCAAAGGAACAGGGGAAAGGGAGACTTCATGAGACTTCCAGGGGTATTGGGAATGGCTCATGAGTCGAGGCAAAATTCGGAACCACCAAGGCCAACAAAATTGCTTGGCACTACTCTTGGGTTTTGTTGCACCTTTGTGCACTGCCCTGCCTGCGATGACACTCCAAAGCAAGGCTCCCGCAGTAAGCAATTCATGAGGTAGGACCTGGAGAATGGTGTCTCGCAATTTATGCAGAGCGTTATGTGATGTTATATGCATGGCTTTACTCTGCATCCACTTCCTTTTTGTTTACTAAGCTGCCAACATGACATGGAATTTCTGAAAGCCCATAGAACCATATAGAACCACTAAGCTGCAAATGTCTTTGAGCTCGCAGCTTTCCAGTGCGCAGGCGGCCACAGACCATGACCTCGGCCAAAACTCATGGCAAGGAGATATTAATCTACATATTTGCATAGGCACAGCATGCCCGGCCCAACATCTTCTTGATCAAATGGGGTGTAATGAATTCTAATACTAGTATATAGATTTATATGCGTATATCATCGTATATCTACAATATATTTAATATATATTATAGATGTTTATATGTGAGATACATATTATGCATATCATCCAATCCTGCAACTTGGGTGCGGACAATATTAACTTGCCTTTGCTCCGACTTCAAAATGTCGTTTGCCTAGCGACAAAGAACAAGTCTTTCTTTCAGGATTTCAAACAACTGCTTGTGCTTTGGTTATGTTCCCAGCGCTCCGAAAAAGCATCAACATTGCATTACTACAAAACACAAAACCATCGGCAAATTCTGTCTTGCGGTTTGATGCTGCACAAATCTGGGCTTGTGTTTGTGCTTCCACAAGGGGCATTCGCGACTACCAGGACTACGGTCGAAAGCTGAACATCTCTTCGCACAGCTGCAACACTCCGGAATGTGTCTACTGGGTGGGTCACCACTTCGTCAATCAAATCGTTCTAAGATGTTCTAAGCATATTGACTCACCGGTGATAAAGGCTTGTCGAAGGCTTCCTTTGAACGCCAGTGGAGCCCCTGCTTGTTCACTCTCGCGCATGTTGACCACAGTTGCACTGGCTCACCCTGTAACACTGTAGGCATCTGTAGGCCCTTGCGGATCTGATTCACTCCACTTCAACATGATTGGATGCAGTGGATCTTGGCCAAGCTTGCGTCTTCCTTTTGGCGCATGGATCTTTCATTCGAACTCAGTCTCCTGATCCAAAGTACTTTTGCAACAGCTCCTTGTTGGCAATGATGGTTCCGCCGCTGGCCTTGTCCTGCAAACTGAGCTAAAAATCAAAAAGTCAGGACGACTCAGAACAGTATGCTTTATCAGAAGAAACTTGGCGCTCAAAGCGCGTCAAACTTGGTAGCCGCTCTCTTCTGAACCATCGGTCACTTAATTTCACAGATGCAAACTACATGAAACGACATAATTACCAATATTGCGATCTACACACAGACGCGGACAACTATTAAATCATATTAAATCTATTCAATTCAAAGCCATATTGAAAACTGTTTGAAAACTAATTATTTGAAAACCGATGTCTTTGCATTCTTTTGTTGTTGCAAGTTGTCAAACTGCAAGAGGATTGGTCTGCAGCTCCTTACGCTGAGGTATGGAAATCCGCGGCCGTGTTGGAGCAGATTGTGGTCTTCGAGATGGAAGTGCTAGTCTGACTGGTGGATAAAGCAACGACAGCTCCTGAAATTGGCTTCGAATTTCATCCACCCGGTTGAATTCCCCCTGAGTTCTTGCCTCTTGAGCAATCACAGTGCTGGCCTCCTCATGTATTTCAGGAATCTCGAAACCCATGAAGGCCATATATTCCTGTCGGGACATCTGGCCCTCGTACTTCTGCATGTCTGATGAGCGGGATTCTCCAGTATACAAATCCTTCACTGCAACACCTGGCCGTAGATGCATGGTTTTCACAGGCGATGGCTGTTTCGTCAGGTCACGTTGGAACCACTCATCATCCCTCTCAACAGAGTAGTCATATGGTTCATTCTCCTCAGAGATGTGGTCTGTCGAAGCACCACCATTGGGCTCAGCTTCGTCCGGAATCGTTGGGCCGATGTGCGAAGAACTTGCCTCTCGGGACTCTCGGGTCCCGCCATGATTCATGCGACAAAGCTGTCCTCGCTGCCACAGTTCGGTGGTTTATTTGGTCAAGTTTCTGTCATGGCGTCGCCGCAACTTGGTGAAACAAAGCCAACTCATTGAGTGTATTTCGATCTGTACGAAGTGACAAGTTGAGTGCTGTTGAAACAGTCGCCCTGGATCAAAGTAATTTGGATGTGGGGAGTCTTCAGCTCTGGGGACCATATCATCAAATCCAAGGTTGTCTGTCAGGATCTGTCAGGACTGTCTGAGGACGCCAGCTTTCAATGGCAAGAAAAGCAACAGTTAACAAAAGTCAGTTTAGAAACAAAGGTTAGTGGAATCTTGAGGAGTGGAGCACATTCATGGCTGATGACTTGTGCCATTCAGAACTGTGAGACAAACAAACTGCTGCACAAACGGATGAGAATCCTTTGACCGTTGCCTTGCTTCCAAGGCAGTCCTTCACTCAGTCCGGCAGGGAATCATGCATCTTCTTGGCAAAATGATGCACTGAAACTGTGCCTCATCTAGGACACATAACCTCAGACATTTGTGGTGAAATCCGGTGTGCACGAAAGTAAAGCAAAATCAAGTTGGGAAAGCTAGACAGGAAACGTATCGACATCATGCTGCAGTCACCTCCTGAAGCAAAACCAAACGGAAACACAACATCCGAAACAAACCAATTCTTCATAAAGAATACCGTTTTCACATCTGCGTGCATACAGCAAATACCACGTTAGTAATGGCATTAACCTGCCATGTGCTGCCGGTGCTACTACATACAGCATCAAGGGGCAGCGAAACTGAATGATACATGATGACACACGCCATGTAGGCTGGTGCTGAATAATCATCTATTATATTCCATTATTGATCATAGATCTCCCCACGAGATCGGAAGGACCCCGGCTGACTCTCTTTCTGCAGCAACAACCACTTTCTTGCTGAATTGACCTGATCAGTGGCAGGTTTATCAGGACAGTGGGGCTAGTCTTGTCAGTCAACTCGTACAATTGGTCCAATATGGTCCAATGTTGGCCAGTGAGTGTGGCTACATTCTATTCCGTATCACTTATCGGACATTATCGAACTATATTTGAGGCCTCTTCTGGGCTCGACATCACTGCGGGACCCTTTCATCCGCTGTGATTCCCGTATGTACTTATTTTTTCATTCAACAAGCCGTGTATTTGATGCAATCTGGCAAAGAAGGGAAGGAGCTTGTTTGCAATAATTTCCATATATTATCATATATGTCCATTGATTTGCAATCCTTACCGTTGCAGTTAAATTTCAAGGCCGACTCAAACATGTAACATGGTGCATGGTGTATGGTGCTGGCATGTGCCGGCTCTTTGTTTCTGCCCAATAGGCTGTGATTGACTACGTTTCATCAGGTTGGAAGCTCAAATAAGACAGGTGCGAGCGTTCAAGTTGCATATATCTCAATAACAGTCTTGTGAATGAGTGCAAGTCCCCACAGCATCTTAAAGCTTCTAGTAGAGCATTGTGACAAAACCTTGCTGTTTGGAAAAGCTGCCATTTTGCCATTGCACTTTCCTCGGCTTGGCTTAGAATTCCAGCTACATCTTCTCAGATCTCCTGGTAGGCCACTGGGGATTTGCAGCATCAGTGGAGCCAGGGCCAGGGATACACTGTAAATTCTCAACATCTCTAAACTACATTAATATAATTTATATCATTCAATATTTTACATTATTTGTAGCATTTTATAATATTTTATAATTCAATACAATATAAAGTTGCTGCACTGGCTGTGCTTGTCAAAGGCTGATTAATACAAAATATCACCCAGCCTTACAGTCCAGGTTGAGAGGTTCTCGCGCACAACACCCGCTGCTGTGCAAGGTTGACTCCTGCTGGAGTCCCTGCTGTAGCGTTGAGGATCAGCCGAGAGTGCCGCCTCAGTCCAGAATCCTTGTTGCAAAGGAATGTGCGACACAAAAGGATTTTCGACATTTGGAGACAAAAGTCATTTGTTGAGAAATGTTCAGAATGCGTCTTCTGCCATCAGGCCATATCTGGCTCATCAGCCCAGAGCCCAGTGAGAAAGCTTGTGGTGTTTTGGCCACCTCCACAGAATGACACGCGCCAAGGTGCCACTCCAGTTTCAAAATCCTGTCTGATCAATTGTAGGACTCTAAACAACATCATCTGACCAATCCTTTTTTGTTGTTGGGAAGCATGTTGTTGTGTGAGATTAAATCCTTTGACAAAATAAAGCAAAATAAATGCAAAATATGTCTCTTGGGTTTGCCTGTTCTCGGGATTCTGCTTATTTTGCCTTGTGCTATTTACCTGTTGCCTGCTGCAGCCCTTTTTTCAGCGAACAAGCTTACAGTCAGCTGCGTCTTTGGTGCTGATCCTGTGTGACCAACTCCGTCTCGACATGTCCAGCCCGAACTCCACAAATTTTCGATGATGGAGTTGTTGGACTGGAGCTGCCGAGAAGCCTGCCAAACGCAGGTAGCTGCATTTACTCTTCATGGCACAAGCCCCACGCTCGTTTTCGTGGGGCTATAAAGCTTTGGATGCTTTGGTCAAGCTCTGGTCAACTTTAAGCTGCTTCCAGAGCTAATGGCCTATCTCTGAGCAGTCTCTGTGCCATCCACGCTCCGCCAGCTGGCCCAGTGATGACCAAGATTCCAGCACACCATGCTAGGCCCGGGCACAAGTCATCGGTGGATGCTACAACTCCGATCATGCAAGCTGCAATGGTGTAGTAGTCAAGCACCGTGGTGATGAACCATTCAAACGACCACTCAGCATCATCCGAGGCTATGGTAGTCAAGGGGTAGTTCATCATAGTCCAAACAAGTCTGGCACCGAAAGCACCTCCAATCACTACATAGCCTGCAGCAACGAGGTAACCCACAAAGCCGGTCAAAGGTCTTTCGGGCTTGCTTACTTGGTAAATCGCTTGAACAGCCACGTAGTTTTCCCGCAACTTCAGTGTACCTGCACTTCCAATTTGTTTGGCAGTGTACAAGCAGCCAAAAGGAGCTCCCAGGATCAGAATCAGCAAGGACCAAATGATACCTGCTATTCGATTCTCCGTGGCGATCACTATGCCGACAAAGCACACTGCCATGTGGTAGTAGTCAAACACGGCCAAAAGTAGCCAGGACGAAGACCATTCTGCTGAGTCTGATTTGAGGGGGAAGAGTGGCTTCGAAATCAGCAGTGCGATCAAGTAGATGGTGAAAGCTATGGAGATGAACGCATAGAAAGTGCCTCCAGCACATCTCCATGACATCTTTAGTCTACCTTCATCCTCGGTCATGGTCACCTAATGTCACCAATGGTGCTCGGAAGCTGCCTTACGTTCTTGAGAACACTTGGCTGCGGCGGAGGCATGTCTTTGCAAAAAGGAAGCTGCCAAATGTCACATGTCACAACTGTCACAATCAAAACAACACCAATTGAATCTTGACACCATGCAATTGTCGGCGAAGTTCCACACCTTGACTAAACATGACCAAGTAATACCATAATTTCAATACACAATAATACCAAACATCCAGCAAATCTGTCTAGATCTGTCTAAGCAGGTCCAGCCTCCTTGAGCTGGAACTTCTGCTAGTGTGGCACAAGGACCTGACAGGATTCGCACCACCCAACATGGTTGCTGTCTCTACTTCTTGGAAGAATGCACAGGGTTCCAAAGAAGAAAAACACAAATTCAAACTTGGGAATGATCACATTCACAACACAAACTTTTCATCCATTCTCCAAGCTCCAGCCTTCGCGGTTTTCACAAACGAGGAAGACCCTTCTCAACGTGCGCAACGCCGCAATCAGAACTGGCATCTGCAGGTGCACTACCTAGAAGAAGGTTATGGCTGCACCTGTCCCTGATCAAGATCACATTCTGCAGTGTCAAATCTTCAGATATCTTCAGACCATCCGCTATCATCTGCTGACTTTTGGGCTACGTCTGTTTGGCTGGGTCCAGGCCAATCTGCAACCGCGTCACATTCACGACTCTCCCAGAGACCAAGAGATGCGTCAAGTCAGAAACCCTTTTTGCCCATGCTGGGAGAATTGAATTCCACAGATTCTCTAAATTGCCAGGAGATTCTGTTGACCAGAGATAAATGGAGATTATGCCAATGTATCTCACCTTGAAATGCATGAAATGTCCTTGCTGTGATGCACCCCTTCGACAAGTCTCACCAACCTCCACATCACGCCCTTCACTCTAAGAGCTCATGGAGGAACCAGCTTTGGGCACAGGCACAGGGCTTCAGGGCCCAAGCCACTCATATGACTTCATAGCATGACATCGGCGATTGCCACAAATCAACCACATAAATTGCATCTTTCCAGCTCAGGGCAAACAATGGCTTTACGTCTGTGATCCAAAGCCTACGATACCACAAGTCACAGCTGAGCGCTTCGACCTTTTGCCCCTTGTGCTTGCCATGTAGGAATTTTCTTGAGATGTTCTCGTGGCTGTGGCGCAAATGTGCCGCTTCAATCTCACTGCTCCACCTTGCGTCTTCTATGCACTGGGCTCGCGAGAAGGATCCAAGCTAGCCAGAATCTGTCCTGATCCGGAAATCTCGCTTTGGAGAAACTCGTTGATCATCACAGACTGCATGCTGTTTTGCTGGCCAAAACCCAGATTTGACAAAGCTTCTTTGTGAAGTCTGTTCAGTCAGCATCAATGCCAAGTAAAGCCGGTGAGATCAATGCCCTGCTCCCGGGCACGCACCTGTACATACGCAAAGATGAGCTGCTGTAGCTGCAGGTGTTGATATGTCTCCTTGCCGGCCATTGGGATATGGCGCCAGTGACCTGAAGTCACCAGGCCCAAAGCCGTCTGCAGTGTCACCTTCTCTCCATCTGGCCGCACATTCTTGCGGCTAGAGGTGTGAAGCTGGTCAGGGATTTCTGCAACTCCTTGTGAATCAGCTCCAGAAGTTTGGTGCTGGAAGTAGGGGGTTGCAACATGTTGCAACTAAGGCCAAAGCGAGGAACGCTGCACGACTGTACTTCTTTTGATTGCTGCCCAGGCCAAGCCCAAAGGCAACCAGTCAAAGGCAGTCGTCATGTGGCCTTCAGTCTGGGTCTTCTGGGTGTACAGATACTTCAACAAAGCCTCCATTGCAACAGAGTGTCCTATGAATCGTCCCCAAGAGTCACGGTTTGCAGACCTTCTGGCAAGGCTACGCCATCCAAGCTTTGATTGAAATTGTCCAATATGGGACATTTGGGCCAGTACTCCCAAATCGAGATGCCATATGTTCGTGGGCCCTTAGTGAGTGGGTGGGGGCAAACCAGTTTTCGGATGTTCTTGGTCCGATAAAGGACTAACCGTGCAGTGTCAATTTATTCCTCTAGTGACCAGGTGACCCCAACATAGCCTTGCCGTAGGATAAAACATACTTTGGTAACTTGGATATGGGATTCAAAATCAGTGAATTCCAGCTTCCTTCATTTCTTAAGAGGACCCCAGGTGTTTTCAGTCTGATCTTATATTACACTGCAACTTATTTTATGCCAGGTCCAGTATTTCTGCAAGGCCAGCATGAAGCCAGCCTGCAGCAAAACATGTCACATATTCCGAATATTAGCTTCATAAGATTTGGGAATGCAACATCCTCCAGGTGGCTTTAAGTTTGAACTCACCATACTCACCTGGAAAATGTATGAAAATGCGAAGTCAGCGTTATTTGACAGCAGGGGATGAAGATATGTACTATTAAAGACCACCACACCAAAGTCCTGGATGTGTGGTATCACGAGAATTACTGTGCTTAGACACTGCAAATCGCCCACCAGTCAGAATACAGATCCTTCCGTGGCAATGCACACTTTGAAGACGCCGCAAAATAGTCGCATGGACCTACCAAACGGTGCAATTGGACAGTTTCATGAAAATTAATCTAAAACACGATGCAGCTGTCAAAAATATCAAACTCGGCTTCGTCATCTTTCGTGTCTCCCACGAATAGCAACTCGCGATTCTCATCTGCCACTCGTTCAATCGACAATTGTGCGGCAACACGAGAACTTCCAAGGGTCCCAGCGGCTGCTGCAGAAAGCCCAAGGAGTATCTGCACCGGAGGTCCAAGTGAAGGGAGAAAATGAGAAGCGATCTCGTAAGACAGGCTGCCAATAGCTGAACCTCCAAACAAACCTCCAAGTAGACTGGGCAGCATATGTGTTGTCAGAGAAGTTGGCGCTTTGGCCAGTAGTTTAATCAGGAGAACATCCACATGCACGTGTTCTGTGACATTCTCTGCTGCTTGCGCAAGCTCCTGCTCGTCACTGCACTGTCGGAAATTTTGCAGGTGCCTTGCCATAATTTGCGTGACGATATGCCTGAGCTGAGCACGTGGGTCGCGGGGTGAATACTCGCCCACGGGAAGCAGAATATGGTGAAGCAAACGCACGTGCCATTCAAAAGGCTGCATTTCCGCCCGATAAGTCCGAGTCAGCACGGTCGAAAGTAAGGACCTGATGCAACTCTTAAATATCTCCTCTCCATGATCATGTTGGCGAAATATAAAGGCCAAGTCGGGCCATTCAAACTGGATAGATTGCCACACTTCCTCAGCATCGTTCATCAGGTGTTCATCCTGGGTGGCGAAAGTCCCTTCAAAGTAATCCTTCAGTCGATACTTTTTATAGAATAGATACTCACGAGAATTTGAAAAGTGAGCTTTTCACTGCCTGTGACTGCCATAATGCGGGCTGCCAGAGCTGCCATGATCGGATTGTAACCAACAACTGGGTTCCAACAAGAGAAGGCCCTTAGGACCGAACCCAGCTTGGATCTTCCCTGCGGAGTGCTGTAGGATGGAATTGCCGGCAAAGCCAACCTTGGCACAGAATCAGAAGATCTTGAAGCTTCTTCCGCATTTCCACGTCTTCCTTTGCCAAAACCTTTGGTCACTCGTGACGTTTCCAAGGCAAACTCGATGGTTTTCGCGACGTCCGGGTGCAATTCGTCTTGGGCTCGAAGGACAAACTGACTGAAGTGCACATTCGTCGGTGGAAATTTCTCCCGCCACAGGGCTGCATAGTTACTGCACAAGCGAGGCCCTTGCCAGCCTGCATTCACCTGTTGATCTGGGGTGGCGATCTGAATGCTCTTGGCGCTGCATTTAAATCTGCCTGGTTTCTCCGGCATTGCCAAGACCTGCTTCCTTGAGGCAAGTCGACGATTGTCGTGTGAAAAGTGGTAGCTAGAGAGAACCAGAGCCTCGTCAAGTATCAAGTCTTCACCTGTGCATTTGAGCTAAGTAACTGCAGATTGCAAGATCTAAGTCCACTAAGAGAATGACTCAAGACTGCATGATGCCAATTTTCAGATATGCGCAAATTTGAGTCAGCTGTGAGCTATATATATTAAGCTTTTAAGTTAGTTACATTCTGTTCGGCCACTCATCTTTTTCCAGCACTCCGCATCCTACACGAGAGGTGCTCATTCTGAGTCTCTCAAACCTCCAGAAAGGCGAAGGCAGTCTCTGAGATGTCTCAACAAGCGACTTTTAGTAAAATCTCATTCCCAGAGCTGCTGCAGCTTGCAATGCTTGCAAGCCGGTGAGATTTGTACAGCACCCTTGGGGAGCCAATCCTGATCTTTTGCGATAAAGGATACAAAATGATACAAGCATATACAAGCTCATCCACAATACATGATTTTTGGATATGTTTGGTCTATGTTGGTCTTATGTCCTATTGTTTTGTCCAACACGCTTGAGGAAATCGTTTGAAGCACCAGTCTTCTTCTCAGCTCGATACAAAGGGAAAATCTTGGAAGCCGATGGGGTTGATCCATACAGTATACAGTTTCATAATAATTTCGCATAATTTCGCACCAATGAGACCAATTTAGGTCAAAAAGTCAAAGAATCGATAATTCGCACGGAGCCTTTTGCTCCAGCGAGTGAGCTGATTCACCACGCTCGCTTGTAAAAAGTTGTCTCCTCAGGAGTACCTGGTAGGTTTCGATCGATGCTTAATTGCTGCTGTTTAGACAATCACTGTCGAAAGATTTCTGAAGATTATAAAGTACTTCGTATTATAGGTTGGTAGTCATTCCTTTCTTCTATCGTCCTTCTACCGTGAACCTCTGCAGTATAAAGAAATCATGCAAGAAAATGTGCTCAAAACTTTAAGTCAGAAATAAAACAGTCAGGTTTACACACTTAATCTCTTCAAGACAAACCCATGACAGGCCGAACTCAGGGCCTCTTGAAAAGTCATCAGCAACCCCCTCGCAGGGCAGCAGGCTAGCACGGTCAGGAGCATCAGTGAGCAAAAATTGAATCGAACACACAATTTTATCGTGCTATAAACATCCGGAAAATATACTTGTCAACTAATTATATTCCATGCCACTTCATTCCATTCATGTCTGGTTTTTCATCACCGTTCTCGCAAGACCCTGCCTCTGTCCATCTGCTTTCTGGTGCCCCTTGTCCAGACCTTGAAGATGCAAAAGGAATGGAGAAAGATTCATGGAAAAAGCAGAATGTAAGAAACACCAGTCAAAAGAGGCAGGAAAAATGAGAATCAACGTTCTTTTTTTCGTATGAATTTTTGATCCTTCACCAGCTGTTGACATGTACCGGCTTGGAAGTAATCCAGCAAGCTGATCTGACACCAAGCAAACAGAAACCAAGTCATTCCTTTGCACAGGGCATCACTTCTCAGTGGGAAGCAACCAAATCTGCACCGCGACATGTCGAGGTTAAGGTGTGCACCAACTCCCACGCTTGAACTGGGAGGAGCCTGAACTGCAAAGATCAGTGATCTTCAACAGTGCGCTTTTTTAGCCTCCCAAAGAACCTCTGAGGCAAATCAACATCCAACACATTTCAAGCACTGGTCCTGCCATGACTTGCCATGACCTCACTGGTCTGGTAAGCATCAAACTTTGGCGGCTTCTTGCCCGCCGCGGGGACCTGCCACTCTGCACACATCTCAAAGTGCTGAAATTCTTCTGAGTCCTGCAAAATCCTGCAAATCTCTGCCAGTTTTAATTAACCTTCAAATTCTTGCTACTTTCTCGTTGCACTCAACATGAATCACTGACATAATTCTTGAACGTCAATTCCTGTTTTCAATGCTCGCCACTGGCTCGCCACTGCCCGCCTTTTTTCGCAAGGTGCTGGTTCCGAAAGCAATGGGGCAGGCTCCAGGCACTGCGCGGTGAGAGTCAAAATCAGGCTTTCGTAGAATGAGGGACCCCCCAAAAATCATCCAACAGATCTAAAATTGGCCATGTGGCAGTGTTGCTAGTTTTTTCCTCTAACATGGGCCATGTTCTGTGGGAAACTATGGATAAAACTGCTGGCGTCCATTCTGGTGGAATTTGGCTGCTGACGGTCTTTCCAAATGTGGTGCAAAGATATCCGACAGGGCGGCATCTCCTTTTTTCGGCGGCGAAGTTTTCACATCTCAGAGATCTCGTGGCGATCCACGCTCCATCTGCACCAGGCATTTTGCCGTTACCAAGACTATAAAAAACACAATGACCCCAGAAAGAATGAGGAAAACAATGGAAAACATCCTAAAGTGATTCAAAATCCACAAAACTGGTTGCAGAAGCTGACTATCACCTTCTGGAATCTTCTGGATATGATAGAAAGGGTTAGAACGGGTGGGATATGGTCGGATCATAGCCCTCATGGATCTCAACGCTGAGTTCCTTGCCATTAGGAGCTGGACTGTGAGATGTTGCCAGGACTGGATCAGTGACTCTGGCAGCTCCAAATCCTCCAGCTGGTTCTGGTAACGTTTGTAGCAATGAAGATATGGCAAGGCCTCTCGCCCAACATTTCCATGCACAAAAATATCCTGCCTCCATGGCCAATGTTGAAACTTCTTCTGCGTTCTTTTGCCTAAGACTGAAACATACTGAAACCACGTTTGAAATCCTACGGGTTCGAATATGCTGATACAATACACTTTCAGATCCTGGCGCGTAGCCATTGGTTCCACTGCAAGCAGGGCCTGGCACCACAGTGGCTGCGACAGAAGGCTAGGTGCATATCCGTGTGAACATCTAGGTCCCAGAAGCTCCCAAACAAAATGGTAAAAGGGGGATGCTGGGACATCCCAGCATTCATTGTTGGTTGTTATGGTTTTTATATGTTTTTATGTTGATGTTCAATGTTTCATCTTTACCTTTGATGTTTTATGTGGTGGGGATTGTGGGAACCTTCACTTCATTGTTTGGTTTAAGATGAGGGGGAGAATACAAAACATCAAAGGTAAAGAAGAAACATTGAGCAACAACATAAAAACGACCATAACAGGCAACATACTAACATAAACTGTCCTAGCATCCCTACCATTTTTTCCCGACCATTTCCAGCCTGCATCAGATTTGGCATCAGATTTGGCATCGGATTTTTTTCCGCGCTTCGCCTGGACACGATATCAGTGATCACCAAACACGGCAATAGCAAATAGCATAAATAGCCCATCTATAGATCATGTTTCCATTGAAACCTCCATCTATAGACATTTTTAGGGGTATTCCCTTTGCCACGTTTGCAGTGCTCATGGTGAACGACCAGTGCAGTTGCCTTCCGTTTGCTTCCAGATGCTTGGTCAGGCTCAGCAAGCAGCTCAGCCATGGCCTGCGTCACGTTGCCATCATGTGATGGCCATGACTGGGAGATATACCACCATTTTCAGACACACCCATGTCATACACATTTATGCAGCAAGGCCAAGACATCCTAAGTCTAAGATAGTCTAAGTGTTTCTGGTAGCCCTTCTGCCTCGTTGGCTGCTCTTTCGGCAACTTCACACCAAGCCTTAACTGCCGTTTTCAGTGCGATGCATCTTGAGGGACTTGGCCGCAGCTCAGTGCTCCACTCGCTGTTCTTCCTCCATCATTGGAGATATCACTTGGTGATGGTAAGCCTTTCCCACCATCTTGGCAGAGCATCCTGGCCTTGGTTGGTGGCCGGTTGGTGATTCGGCTCATGCGTTGTGCCACTTATGCCATATGCTCTGCATATCTCTGCATTGCTCTGCTGCCTGAACGGCTTGAGGTGCAGGCCTCCATGAAGTGTAGTTTCCGGGCTTTGCAAGAAATGTAAGGAACTGGCAAGGGCCAGTGGAAAGGGCCACTGGCAAGTGATGGAGATTTCGCGACTTCTCTCATTGATGTGCCCCCATTTCGAAAAAGCTACAACTATCTCAATCGTTTGAGGCAGCTCAAGGCATATTCCATTGCTACCGTAATATCCTATACAATCATTGCTGTGCAACGAATCCCTGTGATGTCTTGCCAACAGCCAGCCAGCCTGGTCTTCATCCTCACAGCACAACTGAACCAGGTGTCGCCAGGTCAGTACTACCTCAGACACCGAAAAAGTCTAGCAAGTTTATGAAAGGTACCAACAAGGTAGTCTGGTCATCAGGAATCTGATCGAATTGTCTTTGGCATTAATTTTCAGTTCACAGCTGCATCTACATCATCTACGGTCTTTGCTCTCATGTATCTGATGCCATCACCTAGAGGAATCTAGGTGACCAACAGACCCCAGTCGCCACAAACTGTGCAAGCGAGCATGTGGCTGTAGTGTCTCCACATGCCTGGCATCACACGGCGTTCCACGACTTCAACGACTTCAACGAAGCGCCGGGGCCCAGCCTGACTTGCGCCTCCAAAGCTCCTCCGAGGATGCAGCCAAACCTCTGCGCGGGTCCAACAATTTTGGATGGGGACCATTGTAAATTCTGGCTATTGAAAAACGGGAAAATGACTGAAAATCATGATAACATATGGAGAAACCACTGAATGACTGAATGGAATGGGGTGCCCTTCTTAGAGAAAATACAGAATAATTAGTACTTAGCACATCTTAGCACCACGTTCCAATGGTACTTTGCATCACTGTGAGGGAGACACCGTTCTTCGCAGTGAGGAACAAGCTCTGCGGACCTTGTACGCTTGCGACAGATTCACTGGCGTTAGATGGATCCCAAACAACAAGAAAGTAAGACTCGCCGAAATAGAACTCTGCGAAAGGAACCACCCTATTTGAAAAGGTACTGAACAGAACTAAACATTCCATAACTGAAAATCCCGAAAGGACTGAAGAGTGGGTCCTTCGCCGCAGTCTCCAGCAGTAGAGTTGCTGAGAGCTGAACTTGGGCTGTAGCAAGTCCCAAATCAAAGACTCCACACACTTGTTGGACTGCACCGGGGCTCCAAGATCTTCAAGCAGTTTCTAAAATTTCTGTCTTGCCAAGAGTATGGGGCTGTATGCGGAGTGGTTGAGCCCATGGGGAGTCCAATTAGCGAGATTGATGTTTTCCCAGATATTCCAAGATAGATTGATTCACGCATTTATTTTAATGCATTTTATATATTTTATGGCATGTTTATAGTACAGTAGAAGCTCCTGGAAGTCAATGACATATTGTGAAACGCATGAAGGATAGTCCTAAGCTGCATCAGTCTCTGCACTACCCATCCCATCCAACCTTGAGTAGATAGGCACTTTGGAACAGGCATTCTCGAAACGCCTGCAGAGTGCAGGCTGTTCGCATACATGTTCGCATCTGCATCTGTTTTGCGCTCCACCTCTGCGGCAGCAAGACACTCTGCCACGATCTGCGCACAGCTTGGGGCAGGTCTTGGCCTTGGCTGACCACCTCTCTGTGCCACCGGAAGCGAGATATCGATCTGCTTAGGCTGCGGCAGGGCAGTATGTAGATTGCTCACAAGACAGCAACCTGTGCTTCACAGGACATTGATTTCCGGTAAATGAATATATTTACATCAATTTATATTATGAGGGCGTGAGGGGATTTCGACACCTGAATGCAAGACTCTGTGCAAGACAAAGCTGCACCTTGAAGAAGCACCAGCACTTGGTCTGATAGAGATGCCTGGCTTAGAGGCTTGCCAGCGTTCAGATTCTGTGTGAGGCATGGACATGCCACGATCTCAGTCTCACCACCTGGAAGATCAAACAAGCCAGTCCAGCGACAAACCAATTCACAACCTGGTTTCAAGGGATGTGAGTCCCGGGAGCTTTAGATGCTAGAGCTTCTGAGCTTCAAGTTGAAGGTCAATACATCATGTATATATGTGAATAAAACACATATTAAATCACATAATTCCATAAATAGGTATACAAATGTATACAGTATATACATACACACATACACAGGTATACACATATACATATCTGTGTCTGTGTGTTATAAGTGTCTGATGTCAATATCAAAATGATCTTCGACACATAGAGAAGTGTCAATGGATTTGAGTCAAGCCTTCTCCTGCAGATTGGGTGACGATGAGAAGCGAGCCTGGGCGCGAGAAGCGAGAACTATAGCTCAGCCCCTTTTGTGCGTTGCATTTGGGCTATTGTCGAAGTCCAAACTTTCAGGTTTTGGCCTGTGCTGCTGGAAGTCAAAACAAACAAAACAAAAAGTGATGATAAAAAATATTTTCTTTAAGCGAGGTGTATTCCAGAACCGCCTCATAAAGGGAAACGAGGCAAGTGCCGCTCAAAACTCTCAAATCTGATTCTCCATCAGGCGCAGAGTATCTGACTTCGTCACAGCAACTATCGATTGCATGTCACCCAACTGGCAAAACTGAGATCCTGACTATATCTCTGGAAGTCCACAAAGGAAGCTGCACTCCCAAGCGGACTTGGCAAATGAAGCTTGAAAGCAGAGTCGCTTCAAGAAAGTCGATTAAATTCCTGACATATAAACTTGGACACAACATGTCAAGACTAGGATTTCTGGTACTGGATTGTTATAATCCCTAATGTTTGGGTATAATTATAGTAAAACCCCTATTAACAGGGGTTTATAACACTGCTCAAACTCACTGCACAACTGACCAACCTGAGCCAAGCACTCAAATCTTCTGCGTACTTCTCACAGGTGTCACCCACGTCCAAGGAGACGACTCTGCAAATAGCGCCCTGCCACGATGACAAGCTCCCGGAGATCTTGCCAAAAAACAAGGTTCTACAACTGCAGTCATCCTATCCCAGCACACTCTTAGCGGTCAGGGTATAATTGAAATATTGTTGAAGTAATGACTTACAGTCATCTCAGCTCTCAGATTGGCAACTGGTCAATGTGGAAAGCCAAGTCAAACCATCCCCAGGGCCCCAAGTCATCGGTATAAACAATCCCCCAACGGTAGGTTACTTCAGCTGCCTGGACTGTCTTTTCCTCATTGAGTGAGAAACTTCCATCCGAATGCCTCAAAGCATCTAACATCATCTAACGCGTCTAATCTGTTCAAGTCACTGTTTTCTATAAAGTACTCAACAAATCGCAACAAAATCAGCTCAGCATAACTCAAACCTAGTCTCTGCTGTGGAATCTCAAACTCAGTCCCCAACTCCTGTAGCTGAATTGGACATTCACCCTCAATGTTGGTGATGACTTGCACCAAGATCTGACGCACTTCAGGGCAGTTGTTTACCCTGAAAGAGAATTGCAAACTCACCAGCTTGGAATGTTCAATTGTTTGAACCCATCAAACATGTTTTTTTTGCCCATGTGACAATACCCAGGGGGATAAAACATGATAAAACCTTCTAAACAGACTGAGGTGTTTCAGATTGCGGTAACAATGTGCCTCAGCTGCTGCTACCGGCTCAGCATGCAGCATGCCGAGCATCTGACCAGTACAGCTGGTGGTCCAAGTGTTCACTCTCAATGCTGTTGCTGACACTCTGGAAGGGTGTGTTACGGAGCCTGTTGCAAAGATGAGGCTGTCGAAGATATAAGCAAATGTGCCAGTAGGATCTTCCTGGCAAGTTGTTTTGCATACAACACCTGACACTATCTTCACGAATCTGCAATACTCACTGTCATTCTTGCATATCATTCTTGACATTGTCACATAGTGCCACATATCCGCATCACCCATATAAGATCATATATAAGCATGTTTGTCAGGGCTTCTCTCTGAACTTCATCAGCTCCTGCTTGCAGTGGGGCACATTGCATGGAGCATCTCGGGTAGGTCCTGCCAAATGGATGAACCAACAGAACCGGCATGGGCCAATGGGTTCAGGCTACTATCGGGATATCATGGGGATAATCAATGACTATCTGACCCATAGCATTCTTGGAGGTAGTTCGGTGACACGCTCGCACTGGAGGAACCTTTGAGAGGCACAAGAGTCAGGTTTCCTCCACTTTGGCAGTGTCCAAGAGAAACCGCCTGCTGTCAGTTTGAGCTTCAAGGCTTACAATGCTGAAGACAGCTCCTCCCGCAAAAGACCTTCAAGATGCAATTTTGGTTTAATTTGGTGTATATAATAGAACTATAGAATATAGAACATGTCCCACAATTTTGGTTGACAATTTTGATTTACAATCTTGGTCGACAACAAGTGCAGGTAATTATGTTCTTACTCCAAATCCTTCATCCACAACTGAGGCTAGAACGTGAGGCGGACGAGTTCATGAACTCCTGGTTCCTGACGTCACTGCGCTTGGCAAACACAGCTGAAAAACAGTGACATCAAGCAGCCACACCAATCATAGTGGTTCATTTCCCTCAGGATTTTGGGGCCGCACCAGCACCATGAATCATGAATACATGATCTATTATATATATATAAATACATATTATGCCCAATGCGTCCAAAGGCCCTCAAGAAGCATTCTTCAAATGCACTTATTTCGAGGCCCTTTGCCTCACTTCGTCGCTAGAGTTGTCACTGATGCTGCAGTAATATCATATACACCCAGACACAATGTCAAGAATTCTGATGCCTTGGTTGTACTTTACATTCCTTTGAAGCAGCATGAAGCAGGAAAGGCAAAGGCCATTTAAAATTTTAAAGGATCTCAAATTAAGTTCGATGTGATCACATGTCACATATACACTGTTGCCTCCCTCTTTTGTTGGCTTTGAGCAACACACCGCAAAAGACCCCTGATCCCTTGGCATTTCCCTGGCAGGCCTTTGCTCCCCGCGACATGGGCGACAGGGACTCATCACTGATTAAAACGTCAAAAGTTCAGCTACTGCTGAATGGGAGTGCGTTGATGCGTGGGCTCCGGTTGGTTTATGATCGGCTCCATGCCAAAATGCTGACCAAGATGGACTTCAGCCACTGTAGTATACACTGCAAAAAAGAGACTATGACATATGCAGAAAATTGAATAAATTACTGTCATAATGTATATGATGAGAGCTATGCACACTCACTTTGTCTGATTTTCTTGTCTGTCATAGTCTGTGTGTGTGTGTTTCTAATGCAACAATTGGAATGTGCTGAAAGATGTTCTGGAAAATCACTAAGGAGTCGTGAATGGAATTGGCTTGAAGTTCTGCCTTGGATACCTGTAGACTCAGCATGAGTCTGCTCAAGCTGTGGGGCCGGGCGCAGAAGACTGCTTTCTTACCACACTGCTTTCGATTGAGAAGGAACAAGTGACATACATTGCATCACCTGGCATGTATTGTGGTTAAGTATATCATCTATATTATATATATATACCTATACATCCAATATTATCCCCATTATAAGTGATTATATCCCATGTGGTTTTTGGTTTAATCAGATATTATTCCCTCATATCTTGTGACATTAGCATGTTGTGTGTAGCTCAACAGCCCAGGCCTTCGGGACACCGGGTGGTATCCACCTGGGTCACCGGACGGCACCCTTCTGTTCACATGAAATAGCTGGTAAACGGATTTTTTAAATACATATCAAATATATATATATATATAATTATATAATATATAAATATATATGGATATATAATGATATATATGGATATTCTATAAGATTCTATAAGTCTATAATATGGAAATCTCTGAACAAATCCTAGGGTTTTTAGTTGTTTTGACCATTCTTGACCCATATCCAGCTGAGAATCCGGCGGCCTCCTGCCTGCAGAGGAAGACCTTCCAGCGGACGAAGGTCTGGCAGAGGAAGGCCTTGACGGTGGACTCTGCCTCGGATTTCGAACAAATGGCATGGAGATATCGTGTATAGAATGTGTATAGTGGGGTTGCCGAAAAATGTGCAAAAATGAAGAAATACCATGAAATACCGCTGTACCACACTTGACTATTGCTATATCTTACTATTATACTGGGACAAGTCATCATGATAATAATGATAAGCCAGCCATCGGATCGCTGTCTTTGTAAATGTGTCCAAACTCATGTTGCTCTACTGCAAGTGTTGAACACTGCTAAGGGCGCGTCCACAACTCTGCGCGCCATTCGGGGACCTTAGCTCCAGCTGATGGACAGCATCATCCAACCACCATCCAACCATCATCGGATATCATCGGACCATCCAGCATCAGCCAGAGCAATGTGATGAGGAGAACATCACGTTCTGAGGACATAGCACTTTCAGGGCTGGTGTGCAACGGCTCTGAGGGCTTGTCGTCATAAACTGGCACAAGGGATGAGAACATACCAGTGGGCCGACAGTCGGTGAACTGGTGACATACTTGGACTTGCAGGACAGTTCTAAATTTAAGACAAATGCATCCAGATGTGCGAAGCAAACAAACTTCAGCATAAGAATCCTCTGGTATTCAAAGCGCAACCGCAGTGACTTTTTGGCCATTATCTTCACACACGGTGAAGCATGTCTACGGAGTCATACGGAGCCTACGGCACCATAAAAGCGATGGGCACGTAGGAAATAGCACAAAGCATCTGCATACTGGCCGTCAGGACAAAGCCTGCTCGATAGTCTCCAGTTCGATCTGCCAAATAGCCTCCGACCCAAGCACCTGCCCCATTCGTTGCTGACTTGAAGGAGGTGATGGCCTTGGATCATGGATACAGGAGGTGTTTTGTCAACATCACCGCTGTAGTGGGCCTGACAAATAAACATTACTTAAGTTTGCCATACGCTCATTTGAATCAAATTGGCTTGTCCCCCGTTGATTGTCAGGTTCTTGGATTGTTCTATCTTTATCTATCTATTTCTATCCACAGTTGGAAGATGGAATAAACATGGGGGATGTGAATGGAACTGGGAGTATTTGCAAAGGGTTGTCCCCTATCAGCGATCGTTCGTAGTATAATGAAAACGATACAGTATACAGCTTCTTAAAAGCTGTAATCTTTGCCAGTCTTGCTAACAAGAAGCGGTCCATCTGCCGCGATGTTTTGGAAGCACAGATTCGAAAATAATAGATTGAACACAAGGCACATTGGCTCTCGCAAAGGTAGTTCGGAGAATGAATAGAGTGGCAGCTAGCCAAGTCTGATGCAAGCTGGCGACGCCCAGCATCAGAATTGCTCCAGCAAAAATAAATAAGGTCGCAGCCCATGCACGTCCCGTTTTGGCAGAAATGAATGGTGTGGCAAAATTCATAGCTGCCAATCCGAGGTTCTCAAGTACACGTACGATCATAAGCCATGATGGGCTCATGCTAAAGTCCTGACGGAAGAAGAGTGGAATGTATTTCAAGCTCATTGATGAGGCAATCTGCGTACCTCCCCACATAATTTCCGTCCAGACAGGGACGAGCCATTGTTTTCTGATCCCACACTTCACCTCTTGTGTCCAATCTGGCAACGAAGCAACTTCACCTGCCGCATCATCTCTAGTTGCTGGGTGTGCATTCCGCAGCAACAGAACAGCAGGCTCAACAAACAGGTATCCAACTAAGCCAGCACATACGACGTTTTGCAGCAGTGGAACTGACCAGCTAGTATCTGAATGTAGATTTACCAAAAGCAGCGCAAGTAACGGCCCAACAGCAGTGCCCAGCCACGACAGCATTTCTTTGCGGCTCAGGAAAAGGGTCCGTTGCTCCGGAAGGGTATTGTCAACCAGGAAGACTTGTAATACCTGCTCAAAGGGTCCATTCACCTCAGGTCGGTCCTATCATCCCAGTATCACAGAACCCATCAATAGTATGATATAGTAAGCAAATGTAAGCAATAAGGCACTAAGCTATCAATATCATTCAAATTCATTCAATATCTATCAACGGGAAATGAGAGCCGCTATGCGTCTGTGTTCCAAAAACATCATCTTTGCCCTGCCAGTAGAAAGCTATTGAACAAAGTCTAAATGTGTTCCAGTGCTGCACGGAACCACTGCAAGAAGAACCATGCTGACCTGCAAGAGCAGTAAGTTCTTCTGCCGCACAGCAATGAACGCCATCAGAGTCGGAAATGCCTTTGCCACTGCTAAATACTGAAGTAGTCTCAAGCGCTTGCAACGATCTGCCAAGTATCCACAGGGCAGGAGGATAATGAGGGCTGCAATGCCGCACAAGGACTCAATTTGCCCAACTTTTTCATTGGAGCTGGATATGTCCATGATGTACGTGTCCAGAAAATCTCGTGATGCGATAGCATACTGCACAGCACGTGCGAAGAAGAGGTACATGCAGACCGCCACATTGATCTTTCTGGCTCGCTTTTCGCCAGACGGACCCACAAGGGGTGGAGTATCTTGATCAACTTGGAGCATGATAGACTGCAAATCTACTGCTCTACTGCTTGAGGCAAATGCTAAGGTCTCAAATGTGGTCAGGAGGCATCTGGTTGCAGTTGCAGCAACTGGCAGCATCTTTTGATCTTTTCTAAATTTGCTAAAATTTGTTGATATTAATTATAGATTTAATTAGATATTTGTATCATTTTCCCCACTGCACGTGTCTGCTTCGGAAATTCGCAAATCGACGGGCGGCACCTGTGAGGGGCTCCCCAGGAAGTGTGTGCCCGTCATTCTCCTGGCTGCCCGTCATTGACCTGGCGCCGGGCCGACTGCCTCCAATACACTGCACGGCAGTGCCCGTGCCCCCACCTGAGCCGATTCCCCAGTGGCCGTGATGGATCACCAAACTGGCCTTCCAAAATTTGAGTCAGCAGATTCAGCCATTCACAATTCACAAATCCTATCCGCCACTGCTTTCTAAAGGTCTGCTCGATTTTTGTTTGCAACGTCTGCAACGTTGTAACTTAAAGTTGGCCCATTTCGACATACTGTATCAAGATTACTGTATTCAAGAATATTCATGATGTATCAAGAAAGAAAGGAAGGTCTTATATATAAAGACTTCTCGCAAGCTTGTACTTGCAGACTGCATCCTGGCAGTAAGGCGGCTTGAAACTCTGCCTGTCATTGGCCCTGCACATTGATAGGCGGAGCCGGTTGAAGACCTGATTCATCCATCGCATGTTTCAATTTCTTCCTATGAAAGCCTGGCGCTTAGTTTCATCATCCAAGCCCAAAAGGCAATTGGTCAGACTATTTCATCAGTATGAATCATGAATCCCTATCATCCAACTGTCCGAATTGTCCCATGAATAGCTGACTTAGAGTGGTCGTTGAGCCATCTGGACCCGCCAGCATCGGAACTGAGAGCTAAGCCTCAGCCGACTTCCCAACGGAGCTTGTGCCCATTGGCCTGGTTCATCACAGTGAAGCAATGCATGATACATAATACCCTCTGGTGAACTAACATAGCAATTGAACATGGCCATTTATAGTGGATTTTCCCATTAAAAATGGTGATTTTCCATTGCTATGTTAGTTCACCAGAGGGTAATCAAAATGATGTGAAACATTGTAACATCTACATCGAACTTCCAGGAGGTTTATACTCCACTGCAACTGCTGTAGAACCGCTTCAATAGGTCAATAGGTAAGTGATTGAAAGATTTGAAAGCTGATGAATGATGAATGACCAGCCATTGCCAGTTGAAGAATACCTGGACCATTTGGGAAATCGACCATCTGTGGATAACATGAGGCCACAAGGCTACTGTTGTGACAAAGCTCCAGGTCAGCGAGAATCACAGAAGCAGCAATGCAATGGAAGACCTCTAATATATAAATATTAATAAATCACATTAATTAAATCACAAAATAAATCAAAATAAAACACAACTCTAATTTGCGAAGCCCAAGTGTCAATCAAGCCCAAGTGTCAATCAAGCCGTTTTGGTGCAGTAATGATAAAGGATATAAAGAATATGACGATGTCTAAAACATTCACGTATTTTTCATACCATTACGATCCACTACGTACCACTCCAAATTGCTACTGTGACTTTGCAGGATTTCCAGCATTTTCCACCTGTATATTCATTGACTTGGGATCATTTGTGATGCTCGACTGGAGGACTCACCATGTCAGAGATCTGGCCTCGATTACCCCGAGCTTCGGCAGATTGGGGCCGACGCCTGGGGATGCCTCGCGGCAGCGACATGGCAACCCTTGACGTCCCGTGACTGCTATCCGTCCGTCCCCTCATAACATCCATCCAATCTGAACCAGATATTTGCAGTCTCAGCGGAGACCCAGAGGTAACGTTGGGCTGAACATTGATGGACACGATATCGCTTGAGCACTACTTCGCTGCAAGAGTGCAGCCAAAGCTCGTGAGTGAGCATTGCACACCAGTTCAGCCGGTTCGGCCACCAAAAGGGGGGGCGATTGCTGGCTACTGGTGTAGGGGATGTTAACATTCGGCATGCTCCAAGATTCGGGAGGAATGTCAAGGGGCCTTCCAGTAGGATATAGTTTGCGAATTTGCCATGCGAGTGTCTGTTGGTGGAGCTGGCGAAAGTATACTTAAGTTAGGCGTGTGACAGTTTTCCAGAAGATTACATGACGATGTTTTTCCCAGTTGTCATCCTACACAACAAATGGTGTACATGATATGGTGAACCCAAGTAAGTACAATACCATCCCCAACTAGGGCTTACCATTGGATTATATATAATTATATATATATATAATATAAATACTATGAATATATAATATAGATAACCTAATAATATCTAATAATGGGTATGGCTTAAAATGAGTAGTTAGTGAACTCAGTGAACTCCAAATAGTTAGTTGGTGATATGTTATGATGGTCATTATGATGGTTTTATGGCCTTGGGTTGACCACATTAACTGTGCGAACCAGCCGATCAGTCGATGATCATGGCTCCCTCCTGAGCTTTGCGAGGCCACGCGCATCGCTGGGCCCTGTGGAACCTGGCACAAACGCGGTCATGGGTTTGTTCCAAAAATTGGTACCAAAAAAAATTGACAATATGATAAATATGTGATCCTTTAAATGATAAATGAATATACAGGAAATGATTTCACTATTTTCCCGTTTATTGCCACAACTTGGGGGTCAATCCCCTATTGCTTCACAAACCCACATGGAAGGAAAAATGATTGTGTATAACAGATTTTTAGTCAACCGATGTCAAGAGTCTGATCCACGCGCCACTACACGCACTTCTCAAGTATGATCACAAGGCACCTTTATAATATGCTGGGTGTGCGAGAGATGTCAGATTCACATCATGCTTTGGCCTATTTAAAACTTACAAGTAAAACTTTAAACCCCATATTAAATATATATATATATATATGATTATATATGTTTGTTCGATTTTCAATTGGGCTACATGTCTGCATGACAAGTGTTTTGCAGGTTCTGCCTCTGCTCTCGCTTTGCCAAAGCCGGGAAGATAGATAAACCTTCCAGGCCCATTTGCGAGGAAATGTACAGCGTGGCCTCTGTCCGTTTCTGCTGCCACCACAACTTTTGGGATTCCTAGGGTTATTTGGTGACATCGCGGTCATGTCCGACATTGAGAACAGAAGATCCCACAAAAGAATAAAAAAAAAAGTTAAGCATGTCAGGCAGACCATTCATCTCCAAAGCTATTCACCTGCGAGCAGGTTGAAAGGGAGGTCTTTCACAAAACATCCAACACTCATTGAGTACAAAAACACTCTGTGATTCAAATGATCCGTGACTTCTTGGACGCTTAACAAGCAACGAAAGAACACGTCAAAACATGTCAAAGCAACATAATAAAACAACAATGCAGTAACCTTGATGATGAACCCTGCTTGCATCTGCAACCAACACCAACTTTCCAATTCTACTTCCGCCTCGAAACAAACGGCATCCAGAAGGCTTGCAACCTGGGCAGCCACGACTGTGTGCCAGCGACTTGCTAGTTTCACCAAGATAGCAAGACTTTCCATTGTCTTGAAAAAATAGTTGTACCATGTTGTACCTTTACAGTCCTCGTGTCCTCGAAAATTACCCACAATTCACTTGCTTCCCATCATCACCATGGCGCGTTGGCATTCCACAGCCCCCCGATTGAATTCGACGGTGTGATGTTCAAACCATCAGACTCCATCCCCTCTGCCAGAATCTGGGCTCCCAAACCAATTCCTCAGTCAGGGCTACCTGCCACTGAAAAAATGTGTTCAAATATGTTCAAATATGTTCAAATATGGCACCTTTATGCATCTTTGCCTTCATATCACGGAAGGATCAATCAACGCTATTCAGGATAGCTGATGGTTCATGGAGGGCACGACATTTCTGGAGTTGAAATGCTCCTGCCTCCATGAGCGGAGTCATGCAAACAGGTGGATAGGCCTTTGACAGACGAGTTGCAAGTGATTTGTACGAGTAGGAGTCTTTGACATATTCTGAAATCCCATGGGCTCGGACTTGAATCAGATCGTCAAAATGATCAAAAGTCAAGGTCTACCTCTTTCACATGTCCCTTACAATCCCTAATATTTGGATGCAGTTTTGCCTGCACTGAGCAACCTTGTCCGGCCATATCAGCGCCAAAGCCACCTAGGTGGTGAAAGAATGTTTGATGCGGTCACTGCTCCATATTGTGGTGGAACAAAAACGTAAACGTGAAGCACTGTGAAATGCACCTAGGCGTCCCCGAGCAAAGTGACGATATGCGTGCCGCCTTAGATCAAATTGGTGAAGGCATGAACACAAATGTCTGACACAAGTCCCACACACAAAGCTGTGAAAGTGCAAAACCCACTGGATCTTCCGAGACTGCAATATACCGTTAATATACCCTTGCAGCATTCGCCTCACATGTAAAGAACTGAGGTGATGTCAAATTCTCATCAGAAATGAATAGCTGACCAGATCCGCCAAAGCCTGCAGCTTGCCGCTGGCGAGCTGCATTGCAAACACCAAGCGGATAAATTGTCGTACACTCTGCTGGTATCTCACCATTTAAGCCCTGTTGGCTTCTGATGAACCCTTTTAAGATAAAGATTCGACGCAATGAACATCTTCACCCCAAGACCAGGCTTTCTTCGAAACGCAAACGCCTCATCACGAGCACAGATTTGGATCCCAAGGCGTTCTGGTTCGTCCTATCAAGTTCGAAGTGAAATCTGACCAAAACACGGCTTAGCGGGGCTTAGCATACCCTCCTTGTACTAGCAATCGGTAGTGGCTCTGGACAACAAAGTTCCTTTGGGCAACAAAATTCAAGATGTCCAATTTACAAACATCATGCGATCATGAAACCAATTGAAAACATAGCGTTTGCGCTGCATGTCCTGCACCCATAGTCTGACTACGCGATTGGCAAAAACTCGTCGCCGGCAAACAAGAACCCGAGCCTTGGTTGCAGGTTTTTCACTGCTAGTCAACCACTATTGACTCCGAAATGATGAATGCTCATCAATGTTCATCGACATCTCAATGTTGCCTTGTCCCTGACCCTTGCGGCAGTTGTTTCCACTCTCTTTGCAACTGGCACTTGAGAGCCTGACGTCGTCCTCCAAGTGCACATACATTTCAGCAACTTTCTGGACCTGGACCAGGAAACTATATTCTGTATTAAATTATTGTATTGTATAGTAATCTATTGTTCAGTGTTACACAACTTGAAGCTCTGATTCTGTTGGTTTCGCTGTTCAAACTCGGACAACATGTTCACTTCTAGCCTGCTACAAGTACAAGCCTTTTTGGGCATTCGAAGACACCTACTGTCCAAACACTTCCATAAGCTGTTACTTCCCAGCTTCGGACCCTTTCTTTGGGCGTCCTGGGAAAGCACATGTTATCCTCCTGCAGGTTTGTTGCAACGTGGCGAAGCTTGGTTTGCAGCCCTATGGCCCTATGGATGAAAAGTTTGGCACCCTCAACCTGGAGGCGTCACCAATACCACAAGAATCCAAGAAAATCCAAGAAACAAGGAAACTGCTGTCGCTGTGAGAGTGCCATATCACATATATCACATGCTACCAGAGTCCTGGTTGAAGCCAAAACCATCTAGCCAGTGGTCGACTATTGGCTCCATCCGCGTTGGACTAGTGTGTTGTGCGCTGTGAGAGCTGTGAGGCCTACCTGGAAACATCCTAAACTTATATGTAGCAAAGCAATGCAAAGCACAGAGTGTAATATCGATTGGCAAAAGTTTGAGCTTCTTCACTTTCTACATTAAGACATTAAGTAATTTCAATCCTTCCAGGTGTTGAATGTGTCAATTGATATTATTGGCATTTTCTGACCCCGCTAGAAGTCTGCTCTGCCCTGGTAGCTCGTAGCTGTTGCAGGGGCCCACCAGTCACATGTGTGGCCGATCGGTTGTCGCCAATTTGTCGCTAATGACTCATGGCGGGCAAATCTCTGCGGGGCATTCTGGCCATGGGTTCTACACCAGCAGGTTGATCCAAAAAAGGGCAGATGTCCAGGCGGAATGCCCTTGTGAAGTGATTCCTTAACATCCGGATGGCGACTCATTCAACTTACCTGTACTGCTCGCAGCATCGGGCCTTCTTTGAGGGATCTTGAGGGTTTGTCATTTTTGCAGTTCTTTTTCGCTTTGGAGAAATGAAGAACAGTTCCAAGAGCACCAGGTGCATCAGATTATCGATTCTGGGTCTGGTCAATTTCTGGGGGAGGTGGTAAGAAACCTGACGAGTGCAAAAGTAAGGGCATTGTTCAGGGTTGTCCTTCTAGTGGCTATTGCTGACCTGAAAGACATTGATCATCTTATCGTGCCACAGACTGACTTTACCAAAATAAAGCAGCTTCAGCCTGTTCAACTCGCAGCCGCGCAAACTCTTCTGACTTCATCCTTCCGATGGTCCGCAAAGATATAAGCCAAAACTATTGCACCTAAATTTACAGTGACCACTTCGAGTTGTTCCTATTTGCATGATATTTTATTAATATTTAGATTATTTACGAATATTTATGATTATTTAGTTTGGGGCTGATGCGACTTGAAATATGCCAAGATGAGGAGGGAAAAAGTCATTGGAGCACTGCAGAGGTCCCAGGATTAAGGATAGGTTCAGTTTGACTAGCGGAGCTCCTGTTTGTGCGTGTGCGCACTGCCAAAGACAAGGCACCCCTGCCTTGTTTTTACATTGCTGTGTGCTTCGACGCATTGACATGTATTAAGATCCTCTTTCAATGTCGCACTCTTTTTAATATAGTTCTTCAACGTCGGTTGACCTCGTTTTTGCGAGGCTTCCCCACCTCGTTTTGCAAGTCTGGGGCAGCAGAAGGTAAGTACTCCCACCCAGAGACTCCTGTACATTTGTGCAAATAAAGGTGGTTATGGCGGTTGGGAACTAAAACATGGGTGTGTCTGAAAATAGTGTACCCCTAAACCCAATGGTTAATGATCATATATGATCATTATCCCTATTAAATGGCTATAATTGGGAATATACCCTATTTTCAGACAAACCCATATGAACATGTTGTCTCACTTGGGATCCGGTCCCAAGTGTCGACTCCTTTCACCGGCAGCTTCACGGCTTCTGCGTGCTTCAGCTATGCTATCTGTACAAGCCGCACGAGGCCGTGCAAGTCTTACAACCCGGTGCCGAAAAACATCGCAACAGTGGCTCTTTCGACATCTGTCATCATCTTGAAATGTGTTTAGCCTGTTTAGCTGTCTAACCCAAATAATCCTTATTACATCCTATTACATGCACAAATCAACATAAGTAAACCAGTAAACATGCACTTTGTCAAAGTTAAGAGGGATGCATGGGACCTATCAAGTGTCAGTAGCCACAGTTGGGTGCGACTACCAGCTGCCAAACAAAGATAAACAAAGCATCAACGAGACAGAATGAGACCTAGTCCTCGCTCCTACACTCTCCCACACTCATTTAGACTTGATCTTGAAGACGTTCTTCAATTTCACCACCAGCTGCCAGTCATCCTCTCTCATCTCATCCCTGAAATGTTGCTTCAAAGCGTCAATGCTCTGCCTGGTGATCTTGGAACACAACTTGTTGGTGTGATCAAAGTGCCGTCCGTACATGATGTGTTTTTGAGCTTCGTTCTGTTCGATCTTTACACATACAATGTCTCCTTGGCGAGCCACTGTAACTAATTTCCCGTTGTTGTTCTGGATGCTAGCCACATAACCTATCAGCAGATTGTCTTTGTCGGGGGCGCATATCGGTGTTCCGACCCGGATCTGACCACGAAGCACCTCACATCTCAGAAGGATTGGATCCTGCTTCCGGAAAATGTTCTGCTTGTCAATCTGCAGCTCAGCAGGGAAGACAACGGCTTTGCGTGACTCAGCCTTCTGTGCTTCTCGGAACTTCTCCATGTGCGTTGTGATCTTGTCCCGCAAATGGAAGATAATGTCCGAGCTGAAAATGGTCACACCATTAGTATCTGCCTCCTTCTGGGCTTCCTGATTCACCTTGACATCAAATGCCAAGATCATGGCATATTCTGGATGCTTCTCCTTCATGATGCAAGCCTTCGTGACGTCCTTTTTGCGAACTTCACCGATTCCCACATCGAAAACGGGGATCTTAATCTTCTCTTGCTGCAGAAATTCAAGCAAAGCCTCCAAAGAGCCCAGAGTGCTGGCCTTGACGTAAACGCCAGCTGCTTCTTTCTCAAAGCCATTCAGGATGCATTCCTCAGATTGGTGCCATTTAACTGAGGGTCTCATGAGGGTCAAAGAAGTCAGACTCGCTTTCAAATGGTGTTGTAATTGTAACATATTGATGCATATTGTGACATCGCAGCAGTGTTGTGATCATCGTGATCGCGTATTGTATGCTTCTTGTCTTTGATGCCAATATGATCAATATTTGTGCAGGTTATGTCAAGCATCGATACCTCTACCCACTTCCTCTTTGAGCTCTTCAAGGTCGTCATCGGGGCCACAAACCTAGCAGCGAAGAGGTGAAGAGCAGCACGCAACATGTGGGAACAATGAGATACTGAGAATATCTGAGAATCTATGAGGTATGATGATAATTGATGATTGATAACTAATGATAATTGATGATACGAAACTGCTGAATACTTGTGATAGTTGATAATAATTGATGAGACTTACTTGCATATTGAATCATATTGATTACACGAGTTTACATTATGCAGCCTCTTCACTTCTATGATCCTCCTGACAAGCCAAGGCACAAGCAATTGAGTGCCAGGCATAGCATCCTCTAGGCCGGGGACCGAAATCTTCACACTCATTGACGTGTTGATCTGCTTATGGTGCACATACTGATTCCTGAGATGTCACAGCTGCTCAGGTGTCTGTATCCGTCTTGCGCAATGGACAAACTCATCTGCGCCTTTACATCCTTTACATCCTTTACATCCTTTACATCCTTTACATCCTTTACATCCTTTACATCCTTTACTCCGTCTCATTCTGGTGCATAGCGGTGTCTGACGTAGTTGTTCACGAAACACTTGCGTGCCTGTGTCTATCTGTACGAGCATGAGCCTGTGCAAGTGTGTGTATATATAAATCTATAAATATAATATATATATATAACCCTAAAAGTCCAAAGACCTCAAAAAGCAAGGTCCCCGCCGAGAGGACCTGAAAAGGTACTTCGCCGAGAATTCCGAGGAATCTATAGCCGAGTAATGCCGAGTAATGCCGAGTAACCCTA